>LSQX01104723.1_pt3 | contig 15294 bp, 15 predicted proteins | sample 654561 | NCBI WGS metagenome assembly LSQX01 (sample SAMN04489861, study PRJNA283612) | anaerobic digester metagenome | isolation source: 4 biogas reactors fed with cattle manure at either 37C or 55C with and... | place: Denmark: Kongens Lyngby | collected 2014 | reverse complement strand
CATCTGATAGATATATCCTTTATAGAAACCATGTCATCCCCTACTCGCTATTATAGTATTAAACCTTAAACGTTTTCTATGTCCAAAATTGGACAATTTGTACAAGTTATTATATGTTTATTGACTATTCTTAATTTATATAAACAAATTACTAGTATTTCTACTCATATATTAACCTCTTTTCACATGTTTTGCAAGTATTATTTTATATTTTTACTTAAACGTTTTCGATTTATATAAATAATTGATAAACACATAAAAATAGTATCATTAAATTTTAATTTAAATTGAGTATAATAAATGATTTTCTAGACATAATAAATTTCAGATACGGAAAAAGTGTTCATCAGCATCATGTGTAACTAGATCTAAAGAGCACATCCGTATCTGAAAATAGAGAGAAATGTTTGTAATTTAGTCTCAGAATTACTAACAAGGTTTAACTTAGAACATGAGGTGGTAGCATTGGACAGTTTAGTTTTTAGTAACGAGGCTTTATGTTTTCAATCTTCTAGGCAGGAATACTGACCTAAAATGGTATAAGTTCTTGTAGACTCATAGTCGAGGTTATACCAACAACTGAATAATTGAGACACCAGATGACAGAATGCAGGGATATAGGATCCTTGCTTCTGTCATTTTTACATATTTTTTGTATCACGAATATACAGATTCTGTATTTCGCGGAGGTCATAACCGGAAGGGGTTTGGAAAATCCTTAAGCCAAACTCTCCTGCTACAGCATAGACATGATCGAATATATCAGATTGAACTCCCTCGTAATTGACCCATGCTGTATCCCTTGTAAATGCATAGATTTCCATTGGTACACCATTCTCTCCAGGGGCAAGCTGACGCACCATCATAATTTTATCCTGATCAATGCCAGAATGGTTAGCAAGATAATTCTTCAAATAGGCACGAAATGTACCTAGATTAGTCATATGTCTTCCATTAATCTTCTCTTCGGTATCGATATTATTTTCATTATTATGTTCATTTAGCTCTTTCTCCTTATCATTAATATAGTCCTTCAGATAATGTATCTTCTTGAATTTTTCGTTCATTTCCTCTGTACAAAAACCAATGGAATTGACATCTATAAAAATTGATCTTTTTATTCTCCTGCCTCCAAACTGAAACATTCCTCTCCAATTTTTAAAGGAATCGGAAATAAGAGCATAGGCCGGGATGGTAACATAGGTTTTATCCCAGTTTTGTACCTTGACAGTGTTTAATGTAATGTCTACAACATCACCATCAGCACCATATTTGGGCATTTCAATCCAATCACCGATTCTAAGCATATCATTTGATGTTAGTTGTATACCAGCAATAAACCCAAGTATGGAGTCCTTGAAAACAAAAGAAAACACGGCGGCCAAAGCACCTATACCACTTAATAATATTAAGGGGCTCTGGTCTAGTAGTGTTGCAATTATTACAATACCTATAACAATAAACAACGCTATTTTAACTACCTGTAGAAGTCCTTTAATAGGTCTTACATTTGAAATTGGTCTCATGCGGTAAATGTCATCAATTGAATCTAAAACAGAGCTAATTACGAATGAAAGTACAAGTAAGACATAGATTGATGCTAATCGTTGCATAATCTCAGTCAGTTCGGAATTCTCATAAAAAGCTGTTAAACTGTAGAATAATACTCCAGGTACTATTAGGATTGCCCTATGAATAACCTTACGTTCTAGAAGAACATCATCCCATTTGAATTTATTTTTTCTGATGATTTTAGTTATTATAGTTAGTAATACTTTTTTCATTATTATATATACAAGAATACAGACGACTAATATTGCAAGGGTTATTGCAATAGATGTCAGCATCCCGACAGTTCCACCCTCTGCTCCTTTGTTCTCAAAAAAATCATCAAATATTTTTTTCATATCTTTAGATGCCTCCCACAAAATAATCTTCATATATTAAATCCTTTTATTTGATCCATCTATATTGTCTATGTTGTTGGAGGATTTTTCAACCCCCTATTTTTATTTCTTAATAAATTCTAATGCATATATATTTTCTTTCTGATATAATTACGCATATAAGCAAATTGGTAAAGATAAACAATGCATTTTATTTGACCTTCTATGTCACAATAAACTGTAGTATAAAAACTAATAAATGAGGTGTAATTATGTGGTTTATGAAATCACGGGATGATATTCTAAAGGAGTTTAAGGTCGATTCTAAATTCGGACTATCAAAGGATGAGGCTGAAAAAAGACTTGGACAGTATGGAATGAACAAATTAAAGGGCAAGCCTAAGAAAAGTATACTTACCCTGTTTCTATCTCAGCTAAAGGATATGCTAATATATGTCCTTATAGGAGCTGCGATTATCACCATTATCATTGGTGAATATTCAGATGCCATTATTATTCTTCTGGTAGTAGCATTAAATGCAATAATAGGCGTCGCACAGGAATATAAGGCGGAAAAAGCCGTAGAAGCCCTGCAAAAATTAACAACCCCAAAATCTCTAGTCAGAAGAGCTGGTGAGACTTTTGAGATTAATTCAGAGGATGTTGTACCTGGAGATATAATAATACTTGATGCGGGACGCTTTATTCCTGCTGATATAAGACTTACAGAATCTGCGAATCTTCAGATAGAGGAATCTGCTCTTACAGGAGAATCGGTTCCAACAAATAAGGATGCTTGGGTGGTTATATCGGATCCCAAAACCTCATTGGGAGATAAATCCAACATGGCATTTATGTCTACTCTGGTTACCTACGGTAGAGGTGAGGGAGTTGTAGTAGCAACTGGTATGGATACTGAAATAGGCAAGATAGCAAAGATACTTGATGATGATACTAATGATATGACGCCATTACAAAGAAGACTGGATGAGCTTGGACGTATTCTTGGTGTCCTGGCAATTGGAATCTGTGTGCTAATCTTTGTTATTGCCTTATTCCAAAAAAGAGATATTATGGAGATGTTTCTAACAGCCATAAGTCTTGCAGTAGCCGCCATACCCGAAGGTCTGGCAGCTATAGTTGCAATAGTTTTAGCCTTAGGTGTAACTAGAATGTCTAAAATTAATGCCATAGTCAAAAAGCTCCCTGCTGTTGAAACCTTAGGTTCCGTCAATATCATCTGTTCAGATAAGACAGGTACTCTGACACAGAATAAGATGACTGTTGTAAAGCACTATACTTATGGTTTACTATCTGATGTAGGGCAATCCGCTAGTAATTTAACAGGTAACCATGATGAGAATGAGTTGATAAAGACCCTTGTCCTTTGCTCTGATGCAACTTATGAAAATGAACAGGGAACAGGTGATCCAACCGAAATTGCACTAATAATTCTGGGTAATAAATATAGCATGACCAAGGATGAATTAAATAAGGAGCATAAAAGAGTCTCTGAATATCCTTTTGATTCGGATAGAAAGCTTATGTCCACTCTTAATGAGGATGATAATGGATTTAGAGTTAATACAAAAGGCGCAATAGATAATCTATTAGAGATATGTACAGGTGCACTGGTAGATGGAGCTGTCATCCCCTTAACCGACCAAATAAAAGAGGACTTTCTTAATGTTACAGAAGAAATGTCTGATTCAGCTCTTCGAGTACTTGGAGCAGCTTATAAGAACACAACATCATTAATAGATCCAGATGAAATGGAAAAAGACCTAATCATTATCGGGCTTGTCGGAATGATTGATCCACCAAGACTTGAGGTTAAGGATTCCATTCGTGAAGCAAAGAATGCGGGAATTATACCTATAATGATAACTGGTGACCACAAAAACACAGCAGTCGCTATTGCGAAAGAGCTCGAAATAGCAGACAATCTAGATCAAAGCATAACAGGTACCGAAATAGATAATATATCGGATGAGGACTTTGCAAAGCACATTAAGAATTATAGAGTATTTGCCAGAGTATCTCCTGAGCATAAGGTCAAAATCGTAAGGGCATTTAAAGCTCAGGATAATATAGTATCTATGACAGGCGACGGAGTCAATGATGCTCCATCCTTAAAATATGCCGACATCGGTGTTGCTATGGGTATAACAGGCACTGATGTAGCAAAGGGTGCTAGTGATATGATACTTACCGATGATAATTTTACAACTATTGTTCATGCTATTGAGGAAGGCAGAAATATTTATAACAATATTAAAAAAGCGGTTATCTTCCTGCTTTCATGTAATTTAGGTGAAGTCATAGCCATCTTTGTCTCAATATTATTTAATTGGCCTGTACCTTTGCTTGCTACCCATCTTCTTTGGATAAACCTTATTACAGACTCACTTCCGGCAATCTCATTAGGTGTGGATCCCGGAGACCATGATGTTATGAAGCAAAAGCCGAGGAATCCAAAAGAAAGCTTTTTTGCAAGAGGTGCTGGTGTCCGTGCCGTAGTAGGGGGTGTTCTAATCGGTTTTCTTACACTTGCCGCCTTCTATTATGGCTTGTGGGAGCACAATTACCCTATCGGTCAAGTCAATGTAAATTTGGAAAACCCGCAATATCTAAATGCATTAACCTATGCTCGGACTATGGCCTTTGTAGTTTTGGCAGCCTCTCAGCTCTTCTACTCACTGTCAATGCGAAATACAACAAAGTCCATCTTCCAGGTGGGTCTATTCAAGAACAAATATCTTATTGGTGCAATAATCACTGGGCTTGCACTACAATTACTAGTTATCTCTATCCCTACACTTGCTAAAGCATTTCAAGTGCAGAATTTATCCTTAAAGGATTGGGGATTAGTATTCATGTTTGCCCTTGTACCTTTATTGGTAAACGAAGTAATTAAGATTTTCATGCGTGCTAAAGATAAAAAGGGAAATGCTCAGCTCTAATTATAGAAAGGATTTTTATTATGAACAAAGAAACAAAAGAAATATATCTTGCAGGCGGCTGTTTTTGGGGAACCGAGAAATATTTTTCTTTAATACCTGGTGTTGCTAAAACTGACGTTGGATACGCTAACGGAGAAACCGAAAACCCTAGCTATGAGGAGGTATGTCATAGGGATACCGGTCATGCAGAAACTGTCCATGTGGTCTATGATCCTGCAATTATAAGATTGGAATATCTACTGACTCTATATTACAATGTGATTGACCCAACCTCTTTAAATCGTCAGGGAGGCGATGAGGGAACCCAATATAGAACAGGAATATATTATGTAGATACCAATGATGTAGATATAATCAAGGACTCAATAAAGGAACTTCAAAGCTCTTATAAGGAGCAGCTAGCAATTGAGGTCCTTCCACTTAGTAATTATTACCTTGCTGAGGAATATCATCAGAAATATCTTGACAAGAATATACACGGCTATTGCCACATTGGTCAAGATAAATTTAAAGAAGCAATACTTGCCAAAGACCCCATACAAAGTAAAATATAAACAAAGATAAACAAAAAGATAATCGGAAGAATCGCTCATAGAGTAGACTTCCGATTATTTTATGAATCAACGCTTCCCCCTCAGGCAATTTGATAATTCTTCTTATATGCTCTGTATTGCGAAAGCTTGCCCTCATATACGGTTACAAGTAAAGGATTAATCCTTATATCTCTTGGTTTCACCAATGCATAATTCTTATGAAAAATATGTATACCACTCTGCTCGAGTACATAAGCAACAAACTGTGAGCAAAAATATCTTTGCTTTGATCGTATCGGAATATTAAAAGCCGCTCCTATCAAGCCTAGGTAATTATAAGAATAGGTGTTTTTATTCTGATTGAATATTTCTATCTCTCTCCTTAGGTTATTATATTGCTCCTCTGTAATCTGAATCCGGAATATACTGCATGCCGTCGAGCCAAATCTACCAAACACACCTCTATCAATGTATTCTCTTATAAAGCCTGCATTGAAAGGATTGTATGTTCCTCTTCTTGCAAAGCTATACATTTCCTCTAAACCCTCATCAAAAGCGATAGATGCATGAGCATAAGGCTCATGGGTATATAAACGTATCGCCCTAGCAGGATATGTTTTAGTTTGTGATAATACGATGTAAATGTTTCTTACATTGCTTACTCTTGTATTCAATATATTTTTTTTAATCATTCTATAACTAGCCATGATAACCCCTACTTTGATTTTATATATTTTTTCTTATTTATTTATATTTTTTTATAACTGATAAACATTATATTACATCGTTATAAATTAATCAAACATTAATTGGGGTTACACCAAATCGAACATTTATGTTCGATTATATCCACTTGTGTTTTGCAACAGCCACTTAGTATTTTGAAAAGCCTCTTTATTGCTTTAGTTCGGTATAAATCAGTACTGCGTCTCTAAGGAATTTTGCCATACCTGGTTTTCTTTTGTCATAGTAGGCTGTAAAACGTTCATCATCCACATACATCTGAGCTAAACCAGCATGTGCCTCTTTACTATAGTCCTTCCAGGTAAATGTCAACCACTTTTTGTGTAATTCACATACCTCTCTAGCCAGCTCTCCTGCTGGGTCCTTGGTATCGAATGCTGCCTCTAGAGTATCAAGTATCTGATTACCTAGATTTTCAAATTCCTCATATTGCTCCTTGGTCATATTCATAAATTTTTCATTAGAAGCTTTAACTCTATCTTCACCATATTTTTCACGAATTTCTTGACCGTATTTACGTTCGTTTTCATCTAGCATATTTCTCTTAAAGCCTTCAAATTTTGCATTATCCGCCATTATTCTTCTCCCTTCTTTAGCTTCTATTGTCATATCTACATTTCTAATCAGCTGATCTAGTTGCCTTCTTTTTTCGAGAAGTAACTTTTTGTGATTTATAAGAGCTAGCTTTTCATTGAAATCTGGTGCACTAAGAATTTCTTTGATATTATCTATGGAAAACTCTAATTCTCTGTAGAAAAGTATCTGCTGAAGGCGATCAGTTTCCTTTCTACCATAGATTCTGTATCCAGAGGAATTTATCCTTGCCGGCTTAAGGATTCCTACCTCATCATAATATCTTAAAGTTCTAGTGCTTACACCTGCCATTTTGGCAAGCTTCTGTATAGTATATTCCATAGCTCTACCTCCTCACAAAAGAATTATAAACCTTAACGTTACGTCAATGTCAAGGGTAAAAATATAGAGTACCACACTTGCATGGCCTTGTTTCTTTCACCTTCCTTAAGATTGATTTCTGCTTGGACTTGATCTGATATATCCTCAATAATACATACATGACTTAATTCTGGACGACTATCTATATTTAGATGAGCAATTGTCATATTAACCCAAACCACCGAATTATCAGGTCGTATATATCTTTTTCTCATAGAATATCCCTGAGAATTCTCAGCTAAATTCTTATTAAACAACTCACGATCTTCTTCCAAATCATCCGGATGGGTAATATCAGTCCATGTCGAAATAAGGAGCTTATTATTTTAGTTGACACCCAATTAATAATAAGCTATATTAGTCACAAATTAAATTATCTGCTTATAGAATATCAATCACTAATATTATAGGAGGTCTCGATGGAGAAAAAAGTAGCGGTATTAATGGGAAGCGATTCAGATTTACCAGTAATAAAAGGTACGATTAATATACTTAAGGAATTTGGTATAGAAATAGAGGCTCATGTTATGAGTGCTCATAGGACTCCAAAGCAGGCTATGGAGTTTGCCACTAATGCAAAGTCAAATGGCTTCGGTGTAATTATATGTGCGGCCGGTAAAGCAGCACATCTTGCAGGCGTAGTTGCTGCACATACCATTTTGCCAGTTATAGGTATTCCTATGAATTCGGGAGCATTAGATGGTCTCGATGCACTTTTATCAACCGTTCAAATGCCCAAGGGCATTCCTGTAGCAACTGTTGCCATAGACGGCTCGGATAATGCCGCCCTGCTTGCTATTCAAATTCTAGCTGTTAATAATGAGGAGTTAGCTAAAAAGCTGGCTGCTAAAAAAGAATCTATGTCTAATGAGGTAATAGAAAAGGATAAAAAGCTACAGTCTCAGCTTATCGGGTAGTTTTACGGTGCTATGGATATTGCATCATTCTCAGGTATTGAAAACCTCATTATCATTTCATTAGAAAGAATAAGCTTAAAGAATCTTGATGCAGATCCATTTAGTATATTAAACCTATACTATGAGGCAGAGAAAATTCATCCCATTCATGTGATTAAAATCATGCCTTCTGTCAATACTCCAATAAAGGAGGTGATTAGCATGATTACTTTTATAAAAACTCATAATTTAGCTAACATACGGAAAAAATTAATACTTCTCTATCTTTTAAATGTCTCAGATTTAATATTTACTCTCACATTATTAGAAACAGGGTTATTTAGAGAAGTGAATATATTCATGGTTAATGCTGTGGAAAATCCGCTTATTAGTATTATCTTAAAGGTTGTTTTTCCGGCAGGATTACTTTACTATCTTTATAAAAAAATATGTCTTTCTGGCCTGTCGCAACTGAAAGCTGCCAATATTGGTCTCTTGGTTTCACTGGCCTTATACTCCTTGGTAAATATTTCGCATTTAGTATGGGTTGCCTTACTTCCCATGTTCTGGAATATGAGGTAACTCTTTTATATAATCATAAAGCATTTCAAATGTTCCCTTTCTGAATTGATTAATATCCACTCCTTTAGTGTTAATAAGGCAATCAGTTACCAGAAATACATCCATCCCGATATTTTTTGCAGACAAATCATCACTTGCATCATTTCCTACCATTATACATTGCTTCTCAGTAAGACCTCTATTTTTAAGAATTTCCTTGAAATATTCTATGTTTGGTTTGCAGTATGATGAGTTGTCATAGGTTGTTATCCATTCAAAGTCTTCCGGTTCCATTCCGGCCCAGTATATTCGACTATGAGTTGCAACAGGCGGAAAAACAGGATTGGTTGCCAATATAATCCTATACCCCTTTTCTTTAAGCAGGTCAATAGATGCTTTTGCTAAGGGGTTTGGTTTTGTGGCATGTCTCATGTCCTGGAACTCATTCTTATAATAATCATAAAATACATCCTCAAGCTCACGTATTCTTTCCCCTATAATATCGTTAGCCCTATTCCAGAAGCGTTCCTTATTATACATAGTTCCATCGTTTTCTATCATGGCTTTAGTGCCTTCCCATATAGTAGCTATCAATATTTTGTTATCAATATCATAAGGAAGCAGTTTTTTTGCCACACCCTTTATATATCCTTCAATAAATTCATCTTGATCCATTGGTAGTAGCGTACCGTCCAAATCAAAAAGAAATGTATCCACGATTGTCCTCCTTCTAGCCTTTTATTTATTAATGCTCATATTAACAGTTTTGTTTCATATTAACAAGCTATACTTATGGTGCTATTCGGTTTGAATATACTTCACATAGAATGTCATTCACCTTGAATCTCTTTCATATATTATTGTAGAAATCATTAGAGAGGTGAAATAGATGTATTATAGCAAGGACAGACAAAGAAATATCAGCTCTATGACAAATAATTGTATGACAGTTACAGGTAGAGGAAGTGTAACAGCCATACCAGACATAGCTATAATAAGATTGGGGGTTTTAACAAGTGGAGACAATCTAAGCTTTACTCAAGAGGAAAACGCAAGAATAAGTCAAATAATCTTAGAAGGACTCAGGCAGATGGGGGTCATTGATATAAAAACCCATCAATATAATATTGATAAGCTTTATGATTATGAGAATGGAACTAGAATCGACCGAGGCTACTCTGTTCGTAATGTATTTGAAATTAGAACCGACATGCTTGATATGGCAGGTGCAATTATTGATTCGGCAGTATCTTTGGGTGCCAATCTTGTTGAATTAATAACTTTTGAAGTGTCAGCCACTGATCAATATTATCTTGAAGCCTTAAATATAGCCTTGACTAATGCCTCAAATAAAGCCCACTCTATGGCAACTGAAATCGGAGCCTTGCTAAATGCTCTTCCTGTAAGTATAACAGAAGACCGCAGTCAGCCCCTTCCAATTGCCAGAACCTTATTAGGAGAAGGCCAATATAGCACACCAATAGAGCACGGAACAACACAGATTGAGGCTTTAGTCATACTAAAATTTACATATATATAAGAAAACCTTTAAGCCTCAATGATTATTTATTATGGGATAATAGTAATTGCTTAGGCACAAGCTCTTCCTCTATTGGCTTACTAAGAAGAAACCCTTGTATGTAATCACATCCAATTGAATTTAGAAAGCTCAATTGTTCTTCATGCTCTACTCCTTCAGCCACTACTTCAATTCCCAGCTGATGAGCCAGATTAGTTATATATTTAATAATCTGGTTCATCGTATCTTCTTTATTTATTTTATCAATGAAGGTTTTATCTATTTTAAGAATATTAATTGGAAGCATCTGAAGATAATTTAAGGATGCATAGCCTGTTCCGAAATCATCTAAAGCAATTCTTATATCCAAAGACCTAAGCTGGGTAATTATATCAATTATGTGATCAGGATATGAAATTAACACTGATTCAGTAATCTCTAGCTCAAGATATTTACCATCAAATCCGGTTTCATCAAGTACTTCCTTTATCATAGGAACGAATGACGGCTCAATCATCTGTACTACAGATATATTTATGGATACAATAGTATTTATCTGGTATATCCTCTGGAATTCCATGAACTTTGTAATAACCTCATTAATTATCCATTTTCCCAGATCAACAATCATTCCAGTTTCCTCGGCAATAGGTATAAACTGAGCCGGACTGATAGAACCCATACCGGGATATTTCCATCTAGCCAAAGCTTCAAATCCACGAAGTGTCCTATTATTACAATGGTACATAGGCTGATAAACCATATAGAATTCATTGTTCCTTATAGAATATAACAATCCGTTCTCTATTTGAAGCCTTTTTAATATTTCGAGCTGCATCTCATATGTATAGAATTGAATATAGTTCTTTCCGGAATCCTTGGCTGTATTCATTGCAATAAAGGAGCTTCTTAGCAGTTCAATTCCGTCTTTACCGTCACTAGGATATTCTGCGATACCAAAGCTAGCACTTACTGAGTACTCTTTCCCAAAAAGACCTACTGGTTTATCTAGGACTGTACGAAATTCCTCAATATATACCATTAATTCTTCTTTATCCATATCCTCCATAATCAATAAGGCAAACTCGTCTTTACCCAGATGTCCAAGGATATCCTTTTCATTTCTTATCTCTTCCCATCTACTAGAAACAAAACGAAGTATTTCATCACCTACACAATAACCGGCTGTCTCATTTATCTTTTTAAAATCATCCAAATCAAAATATATCAGATAGAATTTATCTACATAGTCCTCATCTATCAATCGCCCAACCTGCTCCATTACCATCTTTCTATTAGGAAGCCCTGTTAGACTATCATAATAGACAAGCCTGTGAAGTATCTTTTCATTTTCCTTGCTAATGCTCGTGTAATAAAAAATATCCTTAAGGCGTTTATTTATGTGATTGGTATACCAAAATACCAATAATATAATTACTATAGAAGAAATGGGAAATACTAAAAGCCATTTGCTTTCATTTTTATGAAGCAGTGCAAAAGCCATAACACTTAATAAAAAGATGGCTATACATACAAACAAACCAATTCGATAAATTGGTTTGCTAAATAATATTTTAGAAAATCCTGATGTATTATTTTGATTGTCATTAGTACTATGCATCATTGATTGTCCCTCTGCTGTAAAAAGTAGTATGTTATTATCTATAAAATAATAACATACTACTTAGGTAAAGTCCATCCTTTTGATATACTTCAATTTCCTTATTAGAAACAATATTTCTCTGCTATTATTCCTCGGTAGTTGTTTCAGTTTCTACGGTTTCAACAACAAGAGCTTCGCTCTCTTCCTCTGTCTCCTCTACAACAATCTTAGCTTCACTTATAGAAGCAACTAACTGATTAGGATCAACATCAGTAGTAATCCCTTTGCCAAAAGCTAAATCACTTACAAATATACTATCACCGTCTTCACTATCAGTCACATCAACTTCAATTGAATCGGGTATATCCTGAGGCAATCCTGCTACTTGGATGGTATCCATTTGTCTGTTTAAGATAAGACGCTTTGGCTTAAGGAAATCAGCACCAGTAAATCTAAGTGCAACATCTACCTTAATAACCTCGGTAAGTGAAACCTTCTGAAAATCTATATGGTAATATTCAAATTTCATGGGAGATAGTTCTATTGTCTTAACCATAACATCATAAGAGTTCTTATCCGAATCCTGAAGCTTCAAAATGGCATTTCTTCCATTATCCTTTAATACCTTTCTAAACTCGTCCTTCTTGACAGCAACAGGTACAGAATCCAGTCCTTTCTGATTAATTACTCCAATAATATAACCGTCATTTTGAAATCTTTTATTTTCCTTCTTGCTGACTTCTTTTCTAACTTCAACCTTTAATTTAGCTGCTTGCGCCATAAAATGTTCCTCCTTTTTTGTCACATATATATTCTTGCTTACTTGCCCTTAGATTATTTCACTAATCAGATATTTGTATATGCAATTGGCATGGATGAACCAAAATAGCAAATAAGCATATATTCTTATTTTATATAAATATATACAAATGTCAAGTTTTTGGATGATTTTATATTCAATTAAGGTAAGCTCCTTCAAAATGTTGATAGGAATTTACACTATAAACAAAAAGAGATAGGAATAATAAATCCCATCTCTTCTAATCTTCAGTTAAATATCAGGACTCTCTTAGGAAGTGTATCTCCCCAAAGAATAGTGTTCTATTTCGAAAGAATAACGAGTTATTCCTAAAGATATCGAAGCTACTCTTTTACCCCTCCTAGTGCAACACCTGCAATAATATACTTAGATAAGGCAAAATATACTACGAATAGAGGTAATACCGTCAGTGTTAGTCCCAGATATACCGAACCATACTCTGTCTTATAGATATCGCCCTTTAACTGGCTTATCATAATTGGCATTGTGTATTTGCTCTTACTTGTAAGTAATATAGATGGCATAAAATAATTATTCCAGCTTGCTACAAAGGAGAATATAGCCTGTGTCGCAATGGCAGGCTTCATAATAGGTAATATAATCCTATTAAAGATATGGAATTCACCCGCTCCGTCAATTCTTCCAGAATTAACAATATCTAGCGATAGCGTACCTATTAGATACTGACGCATAAAGAACACCGTCACAGGTGCAGCAATCGCAGGAAGAATAAGCGGTAGATATGAGTTGGTCCATCCTATACGATACATGAACTGATAAAAACCAATAGAGGTTAACTGACCTGGTACCATCATAACAGCCAATATAAATGTAAAGAAAGGTTGACGTAGCTTCCAATTATAAGCTACCAATGCATAAGCTGTCAGTGAAGAAAAATATACATTCATTAAAGTAGCACCTGTGGATATTATCATTGAATTGGCAAATCCTATGAGAGGATTAAAGCTTTTCCCTTCAAATACAGCATAGTTACTCAATAGATACTTTGATGGTATCAAGGATATAGCATTCGATTGAATTTCATATGTCCCACGGGTCGCATTCACAATCATTACATAAAATGGAATTATACTTAATATAGTAAGAAATATACATATTACATATATTAATATCTTATATAATTTTTGAGGTATGGTTACTTCATGTCTCATTTTGCCAACCTCCTTGCTTCTCTATCTGCTTTTCTAAGCGCTTTATACTGCTTCTTCTCAAGCTTTCTAAGCTTAGCAGCATCTTTATCATACATTATTAAGAATAGCGCAGCCGAACATAGCGCTATAATAGCAAACAACAATAAACTCGCAGCGGCAGCTCGATTATAAAGATAAGATCCTGAGAATGCCTGATTATATATAAATGCAGAAGTCGTAAGTGTAGAACTATCAGGTCCGCCATTCTGGAAGAGCTTAGGAATATCAAACATATTAAGTCCACCGACTAAGCTTGTTACCAAGGTAAATAGTAAAATCGTCCTTAGGTTAGGCAATGTTATCTTAAAGAAGGTCTGACTACTGGTGGCTCCATCAATCTCAGAAGCTTCAAATAATTCTGGATTTATACCAAGTACTCCTGCAATTAGGATAATCATGGTATTACCATACCACATCCAGAACTGAATAAAAGATACAATACCCCTAGCAAGACTCTTATTCATAAGCAAATAGACTGGTGCATCAATAATACCCATGTTCTGTAGCAGTGAATTTACAGGACCAGTTGGATATGCAAACATTGTAGCAAACAAAATCGCTATTGAAGCCTGTGTTATAATATTTGGCATATAAAAGACCACTTTAAAAAATCCTTGACCCTTAATCTTACGACGATTATTAGTAAACCAAGCAGTAAGTAAAAGAGCCAATAGAATCTGGGGAATAAAATTAACAATCCACATTCCAAAGGTATTTTTTAATGAAATTTGGAAGGATGGATTATTTATTACTAGTTTAAAGTTTTGGAATATATCATCTAAAAATTTAAAATTTGTTTTTCCTATTCCTTTAAAATCCGTAAAACCAATTACTGTAGTAAAAAGCAATGGATATAATGAAAAAATAGCATAAGCTATAACAAATGGTAAAGAAAATATATATCCAAATTTTGCGTAATTAACGCCCTTGCGTCGCATAAGTTTCACCTCCGGTATGCTACCCTTCTATAAAATTTTGGGGCGGTCGAAAGGCTTCGCCGCCCCAAAATAAGAGTTTAAATTAGTCTACGACAACATCAAGGTTATCAGCTACAAGCTGTTTGAAATCAGCAAGAGCCTGTTCACGGGTCTTGTTACCAGCAGTGTACTCACGAACCTGTCCACGGAAATGTCCGTTGATGGTCTCATCGTACTGTGTTAAGTTCTTACCATTAGCGAACTCGCCAGCAGGTACAAATGCATCAAACATGTTTTGTCCGTTTAAGAAATCAATTTCACCGTTAGAAATCTTCATAACAGCACCGGATGCAACTGTATCCTTTGTTCCGCCTTCACCTGAGAAAGTTCCGTTAGCCCACATATACTGAAGACCTGTCTCGGAAGCATCAAGTGTAATCCATTCAATAATTTCGCCTACAGCATTAGGAATCTTGGTATCCTTGTTAGCAAGAACCCATGATCCACCCCAGAAGAAACCAACAGGAGGCTCACATACTGCCCAATCGCCGTATGTTCCTTCACCGATCTTTTCTCCACCGGAGTTACCAGCCATAACATAGTTAATTAACCAAGCAGGTCCGAAGAAGCCGAATGCAGGAGTGTCACCAACACCCTTCATATCTGCAAACCAAGCATCTGTCCAGT
>LSQX01225918.1_pt1 | contig 15297 bp, 16 predicted proteins | sample 654561 | NCBI WGS metagenome assembly LSQX01 (sample SAMN04489861, study PRJNA283612) | anaerobic digester metagenome | isolation source: 4 biogas reactors fed with cattle manure at either 37C or 55C with and... | place: Denmark: Kongens Lyngby | collected 2014 | reverse complement strand
AGATAGTCAAAAGCATAGAGCTCACTTGAAATTTCATGCTCACGGTAGATTTCAAAACCCAGTGAGCGGAAGGCATCGTTCAGGTCGTAGCTCATCTGTGTAATAGGGTGTAAACCACCGGCCTGAGGCATGATACCGGGCACTGTCAGATCGACTGGCCGGCTGAAGAGGGAAGCAGTACTCAGAAGCTCAGCCTCTTTCTGATCGATCGCTTCTGCAACTTCTTTCTTGATCTTATTTGTCTCCTGCCCAAAACTGCGACGTTGTTCTGCCGGTCTTTTTCCGACACTCTTCAAAAGTTCCGTAATTAATCCCTTACGTCCCAGCAGCGACTGCCTGACCTCATCGAGCAAGTTGCGGTCAGCTGCGCCGGCAATGGCTGCCAGTGCGTCTTCTCTTAGCTTAACTAGTTCTTCTAACATACTTTTTTACCTTTCGTCTCAGCGGCCTGACAGCCCTGAGTTCTTTGTCTTTTTCAAAGTAAAAATCCCACGGAATACAAATTCCATGGGACGAATTATCGCGGTACCACCCAGGTTGCGGATCTGTATAGTATTTATTCCGACCCGCCACTCATGAAGTTTAACGGCATTCCGCCGGCCGTCTCTTGAACGGCAGCTCCGAGGGTGAATGGTAATCCCGGATCACCGGAGACAGATTCCAGCCACGTCTGTCCTTCTCTGGCGGTGCCTGTGTTGAGATTACTTTGCTTCCTCATCAACGCTATTACGGAGAATTTTAGCTGATCTCGTGGAAGCTGTCAAAATATCAGTTTATATCGATAAACTGGCCGGGGACGATAGCTTCTGCTATCTTGCTGCTGCCTACACGACCGATCTGGGCCAGGCTGGAAGCAAGCTTAGCCGGCAGGTCTTTGCCGCCATTCAGATGCATGGGAATCAGGTATCCGGGCTGAAAATAATCAAGGAAAGTGAGGGCTCCTTTAAAGGCCATCTCCTCAAGCCGCTTGTCGACTGGCACAAAGGCAAGTCTGAGCTTTCTTGCCTCTGCAGGCAGAGTGTGATCCTCTGTGATCTTAGCCCAGCTGGAAGCCATCAGGCTAAGTTGTGCATTGTAGTCAGCCTCCATCTGTTCCGAGTCCTCATCCTGCCAGTCCCAGTCGTTGAGATCTCCCGTATGGATAAAACTGCCGGCTGATGTCACGACAAGAAAGGATGAACCTTCATCCGTGGAACCGAAGACATAAACCGCCAGCAGGGAAGGGATATCAGATAATTCCTCACGAAGGACAGTATCAGGACCAACAAAGAATAGCTTGCGCTGACTATCATCGCCAGCCCGGCGAATAAGCCTTGAGTTACAGGAACTGTCCAGAATGTAGTAAACAGGAAAAGTATTTCTGAAAGACATAATCCGGGGATTCCAGTGGTCGGCATGCTTGTGGGAAACAAAGAAGACAAAGGGCTTGCTGCTTTTGGCATAAGTGTTCAAAAGCCCGGCCGGATCCCTGTAATAGTCAAAAATGAGAATAAGATCTTCCAGTTCCAGCAGGAATCCGCTGTGGTCCAGAAAATATAATTGTGGATACATCTTATTCCTCCTGAAAAAGCTCCTGCATGTTTAATATTTTCGTTTTTCCCAAATCCTTGAGCAGGCTATATTAAGCTAAGCATAGCTCATTTGCAGTATTTTCCTTAATTCAGGTAACATATTAGTCTATTGATTTCAGCTGATCATTTAGAGTGTAAAGTCATTGGAAGAGTAAAACTGTAATTTCAACTTTCCGGATTTCTGATTTCCGGGCATAGAGGAGACCAATATGGATGAGGCAGTTCTCGCCAACAAGGCTTTTAAAAAAGTAACGGAATCGAAGGCGATTCATGAGGCCGTCTATCTGATTGAAAATCAGGCCGGGACCAGGCGTAAAACACAGGGATATGGTGGTAAAGACCAGGACTCTCCTCTGTTAATGGCCAGCATCACCAAGCTTTTTACTACTGCAACTGTGCTTATGCTGATAGAAGAGGGGCGGCTGCAGTTGCAAGATAAAATAAGCCGCTACATCCCTGATCAGGTCCTGGATGGACTGCATGTCTATAAAGGAAAAGAGTACTCTCAGGAACTGGAAGTCTATGACCTCTTGTTTCAGAGCAGCGGCCTGCCGGATTATCTGAGTGAAGGCAAGCAAGTCAAGCAGCAGATGTTAAAAGAAGATTTTTATTATAGCTTTGACGAGCTGATAGAAATGACCAAGTCGCTGACTGCTCATTTCCGTCCGCGCACTGCTGCCGCTTACTATACAAATATTAATTTTGATCTTCTGGGTCAGATAATCGAGACCGTGACGGACAGGTCAGTGGCGGAAGTATATCGAAGAAAGATTTTTGAGCCTTTGGGACTTGACCATACTTATCTGGTGTCGAGCGAAGATGACTACGTGCCCGCCATCTATGTGGAGGATCGGAGGGCAGCAAGGCCGAATGCGATCAGGAGCTTTGGGGCCAGCGGCGGTGGAGTGACTACTGCCAGGGAACTAATGATATTTATGAAGGCGTTTTTTACTGATCAGTTGTTTAAACAGGAAAGCTTTGCTCTCCTGAAAGAATATCGCAAGCTGCAAGCATCCATGCGCCCCGTCCACTATGGCGGAGGCCACATGAGGATAGCTTTAGGAACATTCGATACATTTTTTATGGGAACAGGCTCCTTGCTCGGCCATGTGGGAACAACCGGATCATTTGCTTTTTTTCATCCTGAAAACGATTTGTTTTTAGTCGGTGATTTGAATCAGATGGTGATTCCGGCCCGTCCGCATCGTTTCGTCACACGCCTGGCCCTGTCGAAAGAGGTTATTAAGTGAGCAAAGAAAAGAAAGATCCCCAAATCAGAATTGTTAAAGATGGTCCTTATATTGTGACCGGAAATGTGCCCCTGTATGAAAAGATCATCACGCCGCAGGGAGATAAAAGCTATGTCTATGAGGATGGACAGGAGTTGCCGCAGTCTGAAACTTATACGCTTTGCCGCTGTGGACAGTCGAAGAATCCGCCATTTTGTGATGGCCAGCATGCCAAAACAGCTTTTTACGGGACCGAAGTTGCGTCGAAGGACAATTATCTGGACAGAGTTAAGCAGAGAATACTGGGACCGGACATGGAATTATATGATGACGGTCGCTGCGCCTATGCCAGGTTTTGTCATCGGGAAGCCGGTGATGCCTGGGAATTAGTTGAGATGACTGACGAGTGTGAAGATTTGAAGGAAGAAGCAATCAAGGCTGCCTGCCAGTGTCCTTCGGGCCGTTTGGTTTTAACAGATGATGAGGGGAATGAAATCGAGCCTGCTTACGAGCCGGCAGTGGAAATTCTGCAAGATCCGGAAAAGGATGTGAGTGGTCCTATAGCGGTCAAAGGCTATATTCCTTTGCTTTCAGCAGACGGTGACAGCTATGAGCTTCGGAACAGGATTGCCTTATGTCGCTGTGGACAATCGAAGAACATGCCTTTTTGCGACGGCCAGCATTTTCGCAAGGGCTTCAAAGACGGTCTGAATGAGACCGGGAAAAAAGACCGGGACTGATGCCTGTGAACTACGTTTATATTCTGGAATGTAAAGACGGAACACTTTATACCGGCTGGACCACTGATATTGAGAGACGTTTAGATGAACATAATTCCGGCCAGGGCTGCAAGTATACCCGCAGCAGATATCCGGTAAAACTGCGGCATCTGGAAGAATTCGCGACAAAAGAAGAAGCCCTAAGCCGGGAAATTGCCATTAAAAAGCTCAGCCGGTCTCAGAAACTGGAACTGATAAAAGACTCCGGGCAGAAGTAACTGCATGACTTGGTGCCAGGCACGAATCTATGCACTAGCTCCAGTTGGCTGCGAAAGTATCTATTTCGTCGTGTAGCTTCTGCATCAGCATTTCCGGATCATTGCCCTCGATATCAAGACCTTCAGCGTATAAACATTTGTATTCATCGATGCCGAAAAACACTGATAAGGCTTCCATATAGAGCGAGCCCATTTCCAGGGGCGTGTTTTCATAGTAACCGCCGCGGGTAGTAACGAAGATTAGCTGGCGTCCCTGCGACATGCCGTGGCAGCCTTCGATGTCAGCGTAAAAAGTAATGCCATCTACGGAGATGTTTTCGATGTAGGTTTTTAATAAGGCGGGAAAGCCCAGATCCCAGAATGGTGCTGCGATCACAATCACATCTGCCCGGGCGAATTGATGCGCGTAATCAAAACGCCGGTGGTTGCGCTGACCCTCTGCCAGCAGGTCTTCCCGCTGCAAAAAGAAATCTCCGCTTAAATAATGCAAAGGTTCGTCCATGAGGCAGAGCGATTCAATTTCAAATTTGCCGCTTGCTGCCACTTTCTTCATGAGATAATCGGCAGCTCGTTTTGTGCGGGATTCTTCTCTGCGGATGCAGGAGTCTACAAATAATAATTTTTCCATCTTTATCTGTTCTAAACTTTCTATTCATTCGATGTTTATTGATATATTCTCCATTCTGCCACAATATTTAGAGAGAGTATTAGCTAGTTTTATGGAATTGACAAGGGCTTTTAGATGCTTATACTAAATATAATATAAATTGCATAAAGAAAATACTATGATGCAATTTAAGGAGGAAAAAATGAAAAAATTTCTAATGACTTTGCTAAGCCTGATTATGGTTGTAGCCATGGTGGCGTCTTGTGCACCTTCAACGCCTGCAAAACCTACGGACCCGGCAACAACACAAGCTCCTGATGCCAGCGAACCAGGCGGTGAAGAACCGACCGAACCGGCAGGAAAAGTGTATAAGGTTGTCAATCTGGTCAACGGCACCCTTGGAGACAGATCATTCTTTGACTCAGCAGAAGCCGGCTTGGCTGAATTAGCAGCAGCTGGCCGCATTAGCTATCGCACCATTGAAATGGGCGGAGATGACGAAGACCAGCCCAAATGGCTCAGCACTCTTTATGAAGTTTCCGAATCAGGTGAGTATGACCTGATTGTCTGCGGAACCTATCAGATGCCTGACTACCTGAACGAAGTAGCCGCTGAATATCCGGATCAAAAGTATCTGATTTACGACTCAGAAGGTGATGGCGACAACATCGTCAATATCAACTACAAACAAAACGACATGGGTTACCTAGTCGGCGTCTTTGCAGGAGCAATGACTCTGGAGACCGATTTGAACAACATCAACGACAAATCAGTCGTCGGTTTTGTCGGCGGCATTGACAGTCCCGTCATCAATGACTTCCTGTACGGCTTCCTCTTGGGTGCTCAGTACGCTAACGAAGACATTAAAGTAGACACCCGTTATGTCAACAGCTATGTTGATCCGGCAAGAGCCAAAGAGCTGGCCCTCTCCATGATTAACGACAATGGCTGCGACATCATCTGGGGTGTAGCCGGAAACTCAGGTAACGGTGCTGCGGAAGCCGCTCTCGAAACCGGCAAAGCCTGGTTCATCGGCGTTGACTCAGACCAGGAGCTGACCTTGTCCAAGGAACTGGCAGCAATCACACTGACCAGTGGTTTGAAAAATATCGGCAATTCAATCGTCTGGTTCTTTGACGAACTGGATGCAGGCCGTGAGCATTACGGTGAAAACATCCTTCTCGGTATCCCCGAGGGCGGAGTCGGCATCGTAACTGACAAGAACTATGCTACTTACGCAACCGATGAAATCAAGGCTCTCGTTGCGGAAGCTACAGAAGGTATTGTCAATGGCAGCATCGAAGTTCCGACAGCTATCGGTGATACAACCGGAGCAGCTGAAAGCCTGAGAGATTCACTGCAGCCATAAGCTCTTAAAATAGTAGTCAATTTAGTAAAAAATGAATAAGCGGATGATCGTCTTACGGTCATCCGCTATTCTTCAAGAGGAGAGGAAGAAGTGGAGGAAAAGCCGATGGGAGCTGCTAACGAGACGGCTCAAAATATTGAACTCGCAGTTGACATGAGGAATATTTCTAAGGTATATCCCAACGGAATCGCAGCCAATCAAAATGTTAATTTTTCGGTTCGCAAGGGAGAAATCCATGCCTTGATAGGTGAAAACGGAGCCGGCAAATCTACCTTGGTAAAGATGCTTTTTGGTATGGAACAAGCAACAGAAGGCGAAATTTTTATCAATGGGAAAGAGGTGCAGCTGACTTCTCCTGCCCAGGCAATTGAGCATGGAATCGGCATGGTTCACCAACACCTGATGCTGGTACCAAGCCTGACAGTTGCGGAAAACATGGTATTGGGCATGCCGCCGAAAAAAGGCATAGCAATTGATTACCAGGCAGCGGTCAGGATGACAACAGAGATAGCTGAACGCTATCATTTTAATATCGACGCGGAAAAGCGTGTCATGGATATTCCGGTTGGCATGAAACAGAAAATTGAAATATTGAAGGCTCTGCTCAGGGGCGCTGAAATATTGATTCTGGATGAACCTACCGCTGTGTTGACCTCGAATGAAACGGTAGAACTTTTTCAGCAGCTGAGACATCTGCGCGACAATGGTTTTACTATAATCTTTATTTCTCACCGTTTAAATGAAATAAAGGAACTTACAGACCGCATGACCATTATGCGTGGCGGTCGATTCATGGGTGTCCACGATACAGCCGGCATCTCCGAACAGGAGATCTCCCGTCTCATGGTGGGACGTGATGTGCTTTTAGAATTGGAAAAAGACCAGGCCAACCCTCAGGAATTAGTTCTTTCTGTTGAAAACGTCAGCTATACCAATGAGTGGAACAAGCTGATGCTTGATAATGTTTCTTTTGACGTGCGAGCCGGAGAAATTGTCGGTATCGCCGGCGTTGAGGGTAATGGACAAAAAGAACTTGTCGATATTCTGTTTGGCTTGCGTAATGCGCATACCGGTGAAGTTAAGGTTAATAATGAAAGCATACTGGGTAAAAGCCAGCGGGTTATCCGTGAAATGGGGGTGTCCTTGATTCCGGAAGATCGTATGCTTTACGGTATAGCAGCAACAGGCAGCATTACGGACAATATTCTGGCGGACCGTTACGGGAATAAGGAATATAATGCCGGACCCTTTTTCAAGACAAAGAAAATCCAGAAAGATACTGAACAACTGATTAAGGAATACAGGATTGTAGCGAGAAATCAGTCGCAGCAGGTAGACATGCTTTCGGGTGGAAATATCCAGAAAGTGGTGGTGGCGCGCGAATTCTCCAGTTGCCCGAATCTGATTATTGCTGACCAGCCGACACGGGGAATTGATGTCGGGGCGACAGAGTTTATCAGGAAGCGACTGCTTGACCTCAGCCGCGAAGGCGCTGCTGTGCTTCTGGTTTCAGCAGATCTGAGTGAAGTCATGGAAATGTCGGATCGTCTTCTCATCTTCTACGGTGGTGAAATTGTGGCCAGCTTTGACCAAACAAGTACTCTTACGGACGAAGTGATGGGTGAATATATGCTGGGCCTGAGAAGACAAGATAAGAAAGAGCTGGAGGAGGATGCATATGTATAAACGCAGAATGGTCGCATTTAATATCCTGCGTGGTCTCGCAGCTATTATACTTGCCCTGGCCGTGGCGGCTATATTTATATTTCTGGCCTCAGATGAACCTTTTGAAGCCTTAAAACAATTACTGATTGCACCCTTGGTGAGTTTTCGCGGTGAAACTGCTGCTTTCAACGTGCAGTCGCTCTACCAGATCTTAGCTTTGATGATTCCGACAATGTTCACCGGTCTTGGTGTCTGTGTCATGTTCTCAGCCGATATGTTTAACCTCGGAGGTGAAGGCGCAGTAATGGCCGGTGGTTTTGTTGCTGCCCTGATTGGTATTTATTTGCCGATGCCGGCCGGTGTACACCCTGTTGTTGCAGTATTGGTCGGTGCACTGGTTGGTGGACTGGTGACTTTAATTCCTGCACTCCTGCGGGTCAAAGTCGGAGCCAGCGAGATGGTTTCATCCCTGATGTTCAACTATGTTGTTATGTATATCATCATGCATTATTTAAACAACGTATTTGCTGACCGCTCCAAGGGGTCAACACAAAGTTTTCCCTTTATTGAAACTGTAAAAATCCCCCAGCTGGTTACAGGTGGTTCCCGGCTTACCTATGGTTTCCTGATAGCCTTGGTTTTTGTCGTGATAACTGCAATTTTCATGTATCGCACCCGCTGGGGTTACCAGATCCGCATGATTGGTATAAATTCCAACTTTGCCAAATATTCCGGCATGAGCGTAGCCTCAACCCTGATTTTAGCGCAGTTTATCGGCGGTTTGCTTTCGGGTATGGGTGGTGCTATTGAAGTTCTGGGACGTTACAACACCTTTCTCTGGAAAGAGCTGCCGGGTTATGGCTGGACCGGAATAACTATAGCTATTCTGGCCCGGAACAATCCTGCATTTGTGCCCTTTGCAGCATTTTTTCTGGCCTATCTGGACAGAGGCTGCCAACTGATGTCAACGCACAGTGATGTGCCATCAGAGATGATAGCGATTATTCAGGCTTCAATCTTTCTCTTCTTTGCTGCCGAACAATTTCTCTCTGGTGCACGTCAAAAGCTGGTGGTTAAAAACGCCAAGGATGAATTGGCTGCAATGGAAGCTGAAACAGCGCAGGAGGGTAAGTAAATGTCTGGTTTCTGGAGTACAGTATTTAATGCCGACTTTGTCTTTGCGATTTTCAGGATAACTGCTCCAATCCTCTTTGCAGCTCTGGGAGCGATCATTGCTGAAAAGGCAGGCGTGACGAATATCGGCCTTGATGGAATGATGAGTATCTCTGCTCTTTTCGGAACCCTGATAAGTTACTGGACACAAAGCTGGCTTGTAGGCGTTTTGGGAGCGGTTCTCGTAGGCATGATCTTAGGTTTAATGATGGGCTTTTTTGCCTTGCGCCTGCGCACAGATATTATTCTGACCGGTATTGCCATGAACATGCTCGGTGGCGGTGGAACGATCTTTTTACTCTATATGTTTACCGGCTTGCGTGGAAATACCAGCTCACTGAGTTCACCAAATATTCTCATTCCCACACTTAACATTCCTGTGCTGAAGGATATTCCGGTTCTCGGCTCGATATTTTCCGGCCATTCGGTGTTGACATACCTGGCCTTTATTCTGGTTTTTGTTGTGCGCTTCATGCTGAATCGCACATCTACCGGCCTTAATATCCGTGCCGTAGGGGAAAACAGTGATGCAGCCCGCTCTGTCGGTATATCCGTCAAGCGCGTCCAGTATATAGCTCTGATCATGTCAGGGGCTTTAGCCGGATTTGGCGGTGCCTTTATGTCCATGTACTATTCGCAGAGCTGGAATGTCGGGATGATCGCAGGACGCGGTTTTATCGCATTGGCAGCAGAGGCCATGGGCCGCAGCCAGCCGGTAGGTGCTATGTTCAGCTCCTTAATCTTTGGTTTTGCACAAGCACTTGAAACGCGCGTATCGGGCATTCAGGGAGTGTCCTCTTTCCTGGTGGCAGCGATACCATATCTGGTCACTATTATCGGCCTGGTTGTCTTTGTCTGGAGCTCCAGACGTAAAGCAGACAAACGCCGCAGACAGATCAGTACTTCTGATTGGGAGTAAAGATGAATATGAAAAAGATCCCCGTCATTTTGGACGGTGACCCCGGACATGACGACGCCATCGCCTGGACATTGGCGGCGGCGTCGCCCGAACTTGATATTCTTGCTGTCACTACGGTGGCGGGAAACGTTTCTCTGGACAAGACAACTTTGAACAGCAGAAAGATCTGGACTTTGCTGAACAAAGATGTGGCGATTGCCCGGGGTGCTGTCAAGCCTTTGTTCACTGAACATATTGATGCACCATCAGTTCATGGTGAGTCGGGGCTGGATGGACCTGATTTACCCGATCCTGCGATTGAATTGCATGAACTGAATGCTCTTGACCTGATGGCGCAGATACTGCGGGATGCGGAAGAGCCGGTCACTATCGTACCGACAGGACCCTTGACCAATGTTGCCCTGCTTTTGCTGACCTATCCCGAGCTGAAAGAAAAGATCGCTCATATCTGTTTCATGGGCGGGGGAGCTGCCTATGGCAACTGGACGCCGGCAGCGGAGTTTAATATTCTGGTCGACCCAGAAGCGGCATATGTCGTTTTTCATTCCGGCCTGTCACTGACTATGTGTGGCCTGGATGTGACGGAACGGGCTCTGGTAAAACCGGCTGATATAGAGCGCATGCGGGAGATCGACAATCCGGTTGCGCGTATCGTAGCCGAGTGGCTTGATTTTTTCTATCTTTTTCATAAGGAAAAAGGCTATAGCGGTGCACCGGTTCATGATGCCGTGGCAGTTATCGCTTTAACAAATCCGGAGATTTTGACGATGAAGCCTTGCTTTGTGGATGTCGAGTTATCCGGAGATTATTGTCGCGCTGCTACAGTGGCCGACCCATATGGTGTCTGGGGCCAGGAGGCTAACATTAATGTTGTGATGGATATCGACCGTGACAGATTCATTGACCTGGTCTGTGAGTCACTGGAATCTTACGGGGAGGTGGAACAATGACAAGAATGAAAGTCTGGCTTGACGCTGACCCCGGTGTTGACGATGCGGCTGCGATTATTTTGGCGGCAAGAATGCCGGAGATTGAACTTGTGGGTGTTTCCGCCTGTGCAGGAAATGTGGAGCTTTCCTATACCTATGAGAATGCCCGCAATTTGGTGGCCTATACCGGGCTTAATCTGCCGGTACATAAGGGAGCGGACAGGCCACTGCTGGCTGAACCCCATTTCGCACGTGAGATCCATGGCAAGAACGGCCTGGGAGGGCAGTCCCTGCCTGCTTCAACGGCCGGGCATGAAAAACTGCCTGCCTGGGATGCTATCTACCGGGCTGCCTGTGAGTACGCAGGCGAGCTTATTGTGGTCATGATCGGACCACTGACCAATCTTGCTCTTGCTTTACTTAAATATGCCGATCTTAAAGAAAAAATCAAACGGGTAGTCCTGATGGGCGGGGCTGTTTCTTATGGAAATACGACTCCTGCTGCAGAGTTCAATATCTATTTTGATCCTGAAGCTGCTGATATTGTCTTCAGTGCCGGGCTTGATATTTCGATGCTGGGTCTTGACGTAACCATGCAGGCTTATCTGGATGAACCTGCCATTGACAGGATCCACGCAGTAAATGAAAAGGGCGCTTTTATGGCTGCTTCCATGCGGCAAACTCTGACTTGGGCCAGGAAACTCTATAATCTTGATTTTGTCGCCATGCACGATCCTTGCACCTTCCTTTATCTGGTATATCCGGAGCTTTTCAGGTCTGAACTGGCCGGTGTCAGGATTGAAACAAAGGGAAAACTGACGCGCGGCAAGACAGTTTCGGATGTCCACAGTGATTATAAATTTGAGGACCGCACGGTTGATGTGGTGCTGGGAATTGACCACAAGCGTTTTCTCGATTGTTTTATGGAGATTTTAGGACGTTATTAGACTTGCCGGGGAGAAGTTAGTGGAGAAGAAAAAGTACATAATTTTATCGGCAGCCATGGCAGTATTTCTGCTCCTCTTGCTGATTTTTATGGCTTTTATGCTGGCACGTGTGCGCACAAACGAGCTAAGCGAAAATGATTACTCCGGTCTTGATCTTACCCCAGTTAAAGATGGCAGATATATTGGTGAAGAATATGCGGGCCTGGTAAAAGTTCGGCTGCAAGTGGCAGTCAGAGACGGGGAGATTGAAGAAATAGAAATTCTCTTACACCGGCAGATTCGGGGTAAAGCTGCCGAAGCGATTCTTGCTGATATTATCCGTAGCGGACAGGTTGGAGTTGATGCCATCAGCGGCGCGACCAGCTCTAGTGAAGTGATCAAAGCCGCTGTATATAATGCATTAAATCAGTAAGGCAGCTAAAGCAGGCTGACCTTACTCGTTTTCTATTGTAATCTGACAGGCTTTCATGGCATCTAAAGCTGTTTGATGCTGGCCTGGTGTGACACCGGCGCAGGCGGAAGCGTCCACAATTACTTCTGCCTCCGGCAGAACAGCCTTGGCAATCAATGAGTTGGAGATGACACAAATGTCAGTGCAAAGTCCGACAAAACGCAGACTGCGAATCTCCTCTGCCTCGTTGAGCTCTTCCAGGAGACGAGCCAGTTCTACTGAGCCGAAGGCGGCTTTATCAATAGCTGCGGTTTTTCGCCTTTTATCTAATGAAGCTTCTATCTGCCAGCCCTCGCTGCCTTCTATACAGTGCAGTACCGGCAGATTTCTGCCCTCCTGCGTATCAAGATAGTTGTCCTGATGTGTGTCGCGGGTGAAATAGACTTTATCTGCCGGGTAAGTGTCAATGACCTCACGCACGCGAGGCACAATAGCTTCAGCTTCTTTGGTGCCCAGGCTGCCATCGATAAAGTCGTTCTGCATGTCTACGACGAATAGTAAATCCTGCATTGAAGATCCCCCCTTAATGAGTTTATCAGCTCATTATAACGGACTGATAAAAGATTAATCCTTGTTTGTGTCAGCAGATCTGATTTTGCTGGTTATTATATTCTAAGATAGCAGATAGTAATTTGCAGGTCATGCCTGTTTGTGACAGCTGAGCTAGTTAACTTATACTTGCAAAAGATCCTTCTGCTTCCGGCTGTTATGATCAGGACTGATAATTTTGAAATAACTTAGTTACAGTGGCTTTCGGGGGTCTCTAGTATAATAAGTCATGTATTGCAGTGCTTCAGGAGTTCTCACACAGGAGAGAGGAGTGGCGGATGATTATCATCAAGGGGCAATATAACGAAGCCGAAATTTTCACTGATTACCTTGAACCGACAGCGAGGGAGCAGATACAGACTCTTTGTGACCAGCCCTTTGCTGCAGGCAGCAAGATTCGCATTATGCCGGATGTGCATGCCGGTGCCGGATCAACCATCGGCACGACCATGACGATTAAAGATAAGTTAGTGCCCAATCTTGTCGGGGTTGATATTGGCTGTGGCATGGAAACCATCCGCCTGGCAGATAAAGAAGTTAACTGGGCCTGTCTTGATCAGCTAATCAGAGAAAAGATACCGGCAGGACACGATATCCGCAAACAGACACATCCTTATCTGGAAGAAATTGACCTGTCGAAACTTCGTGCCCGTGAAGGCGGCAGGAATGATGGCAGGTTAAAAATGGATAGAGCCTACCGTTCGCTGGGCACACTAGGCGGGGGAAACCACTTTATTGAAGGTAACCGGGATGAAGAAGGCAGGCTTTATATCGTGGTCCATTCCGGTTCGCGTCATCTCGGTTTGCAAATAGCCCTGCATTACCAGAGGCTGGCCCAAAAGGAACAGCCGCATTCCCTGAGAGATCTGGCCTATCTGCAAGGTCAATCTATGGATGATTACTGCCATGACATGCAGATAATGCAGCGCTACGCCGTTCTTAACCGCAAGGCAATAATTGATGTCATAATCCAGGGAATGAATCTGGAAGTGGAAGAGGACTTCACTACGATTCACAACTATATTGATCTGGATAAGATGATTTTGCGCAAAGGAGCGATATCGGCTCAGGCAGGCGAGCTGGCCCTGATACCCTTAAATATGCGAGACGGATCCTTTATCTGCAGGGGCAAAGGCAATCCGGAATGGAATTATTCAGCACCTCATGGCGCCGGGCGGATCATGTCGCGAAGCCAGGCCAGAAAAGAACTATCCCTAAAAAGCCTGCATGAGGATATGGCCGGTATTTTTACCACATCTGTCAAAATATCGACTCTGGATGAAAGCCCTGCTGCCTACAAGCCCATGGCGGAAATCAGCAGACTGATCAGGGATACAGTTGATGTTTTACACCATATAAAACCCGAATATAACTTTAAGGCTTAATACGCAGACCAGGTCTTTTGTGTCATACTAAAACAAGAATAGTATTTGATGAATTTCTTGAGACCTAAGGAGACACTATATGGATGCAATCAAGCACTTGCAGGGGGCGGTTCGGCTTGCTACTGTTTCACACTCTGACCCCTACCAAACGGATTGGTCTGTTTTTCGTGAATTCGGGGAGTTTTTAGCTGAAGCCTATCCACTGATTCATGAAAAACTGGAGTTGCAGCGGATTAACGATTTTGGTCTGCTTTATCGCTGGCCGGGCTCGTCAGAAGAAAAACCGCTGATTCTGGCAGCCCACTACGACGTGGTGGCAGCTACGGATGAGGATTGGGAGCACCCGCCTTTTTCCGGGCATGATGACGGAGAGAGGATCTGGGGCAGGGGAACGCTGGACGACAAGGGCTCGCTGATTGCTATCCTGGAGGCCGCCAACTCTTTGCTGGAAGCCGAGTATGTACCGCCATATGACATATATTTTGCCTTCGGTTTTGACGAAGAGGTCGGCGGGGAGCTTGGCGCCCAGGAAATAGCAAAGTATTTACTGAAAAATAAAATCCATTGCCGCTATATTCTGGATGAGGGTGGTGCTGTCACTGAAGGGAAGTCAATGGGTGTTGAACCGGATTTGGCAGTGATAGGAATAGCTGAGAAAGGGAACAACAGCTTCCGCTTTCTCTTCCACGGTGAGGAGGGGCATTCATCGATACCGCCTAAATCATCTGCAGTGGGGAAAATGGCGGCCTTTATCCATGATGTTGAGAATAAGCCGCCCAAACTAAGAATGACTGAAGCAGTAGAAGTCACTTTAAAAGCTCTGGCACCTTTTAAAAGCAAAGCGGAAGCTTTCGTTATGCGCAATCCCGGACTGTTTTCACCCATACTAAAAAAAGTATTACTCAAAAATAAGCAAACAGCAGCCATGCTGCGCACAACAGTTGCCTTTACCATGACGGAAGCAGGTTCGGGACATAATGTTCTGCCGCGAACAGCCAGTTGTGTAGCCAATATCCGTATTCTCCAGGGCGATACTGTTGAGGGTATTCTTGCTTATCTCAGGAGCCTGGGACATGACTTTGAAATAGCAGAAGAAATTATGGTTAATGAAGCCACAGCAATTTCAGATGTCAAGGGGGAAGGCATGCAGCATATCAAAGATACTATCGCCAGGATTTATCCTGATACTGTCGCCTTACCTTATCTGATGGTAGGCGGAACCGACAGCCGCTACTATGACAAGGTGTCAGACAATGCCTATTGCTTTCTGCCCAATAAACTTAGTGGCAAAGAGCTGGATACAGTGCATGGCCGCGGTGAATATATCAGCCACGAGAATTTTTTCAAGATGATTGAGTTCTATTCCGATTTTATGCTTAATCTTAGATAATTTACGAAAGACGGGTGGCTAAAACCGGGACCGGATAATATTTGCAGAAATCTATGAACTAAAAAGCGCTCCGTGATCGCGGAGCGCTTTATTATGTGTGCCGGGCATGGCACGTT
>LSQX01271795.1_pt1 | contig 15300 bp, 9 predicted proteins | sample 654561 | NCBI WGS metagenome assembly LSQX01 (sample SAMN04489861, study PRJNA283612) | anaerobic digester metagenome | isolation source: 4 biogas reactors fed with cattle manure at either 37C or 55C with and... | place: Denmark: Kongens Lyngby | collected 2014 | reverse complement strand
AGGCCAATTCATAGTTGGCGTTAAGTTTGAGCACTTCATGCCATAAGCCGGCGGCGGCCTCATAGCGCCCTTGCTCATATTGATCGATCGCTTCATGAATCAACAGGGCGTATTTCGTCGGCTCAAACACCGTTATGCTGTTGTTCCTGTTATCCAATACCAGCAGCTGATCCCCGAGCTGCTCGATGGCGACCGGCCGCACAAACAGGCCCACCCCGTGGCCGATGCCCCCGAACACATAAAGCAGATTGCCGGAATCATCGTAAGTGAAAATTCTGCCGCGGCGCTGATCCAAGACACTGTAGACACCATTCCCGCGGTAGATGATGTCCACCAATACCGAAAGGCCTGTAATCTCCGAAAGCTCCATGTAGTCGCTGACGTTGATATCGCCCATCGGCGGGGAGTACCACTCCCGCCTGAGGATATCCTTCCCGGCGGGGGTCAGCCGGCGGATAAATTCTTGCACCTCCATCTCACCGCTGAAGGCGGTGGCGTAAATGAAACCAAATTCATCCAAGTCCATGCTGCTGTATTCCTGCGGCAGAACCAAGCGCCTTCTCTGTCTTTGCTCATCAGTCGCAATCGAAGCCCAGAAGTACTCCCAGAGAGACAAAGACACCCGCGGGGCACCCAGGAAACCATGAAAATTGCCCTCAAGATCCAGCTCCATGATTCCATCAAACAAGCCGGCACTGACTGCATAAAGCCTGCCGACTTGATCCACCGCGACCTTCCTGGGCCTGAATTGGAAGTATTCAGAAAAGGCCTCCGGATAAGACTTTTCCGGAGCCTCGATTATGGAGACAAACTCGCCGTTTTCATCAAAACGGACAATGCGGCCGTTGTTGGTATCCGCGACAAACATGTGCCCGTAATCCGTCACAAACACTCCCAGCGGATTGTTGAAACGGTCGATCACACCGTCCCGTTCAAACTCGGCATAGATGTCGAGGACCTCAAATTCAATTGTGGTCCTGACAATCCGGTTGTTTCTGGTATCGACTATGTATATGGTCTGATCAGGGGCGACGAACAGGTCTTCCGGGCCCCGCAGTTCGCCAATACCCAGATCCGGGCCATAGATAATCCGGACAGGTTCATATGGTTCAGGTGTCGGCACAGCCCTCCCCCATGCGTCAAAGACATAACTTTTGTACGAAGCTGCTTCCCCAGGAAATGACAGGCACAATATCAACAAGATCAAACAACAGGCGGCTGGGCTCCGGTACCTCACCCACAGCACCTCCCGGCTGGTTGTACAATTCGCAGCTCAATCACTGCGGCAGTTCCTGTTTCCGGTTGACTTAATGGTTTTTTTTCGGGAACTTTACATCTGTATTATATTACAGAAACGGTGCTCTGTCAATGAACTCTAATGGATTCACTAAAACGGCTTGAGGTAATTTAGTTAAATATGTTGATGTTTTAATGGTGGAACACCGAGCAATTTTTTACCACCACCATCATTTCAGGGGAGGAACTCCGATGGACGCCGGCGAAATCTAGATTTACACAGTGAGACAGAGCCATGTACGATTGGCTGAGCCAGCCGTCACGGAAGGCATTCCCACGCTTGATCATGCCATTGTAAGATTACGCGAGGAGGTGTGTTTATGAAAAAAGCGATTTGGACTTTGACTGCTTTGTTAATCTCTCTTCTTCTGATCTTTTCCACAGCCGGCGCCCAGGAGAAAGTGAACCTGGCCAAGGGTGCTCCGGTAAAGCCCTCGACCTCTGTCGAAGCTTTTGGCTGGTTTGCCGAATACGTTACCGACGGTATGCGGGAGTTTGACGAGGGAACCCCGATCCGCGGTTGGAGCAGCGCAATCCGCTACTTTAACCCTGAAATCGCCAGAGAAAATTCAACCCAGTGGATTAAGATCGATCTCGGCAAAGTATACACCATCGCTCAAGTTGATCTTTATCCCCGCCCGGACGACAGCAATGCCGGAGACTACTTCCCGATCGACTATGTAATCCAGGTTTCCACAGACGACAAGGCCTGGGAACAGGAAGACGCGAGTGATGAATTCTGGACAACAGTCTGCACAGTGACCGATGCGCCGCATCCCGGCGCGCAAGTTCAGGTGCATGCTTTTGAACCGGTTGCCGCCAGATATGTGCGAATAAAAGCCACCAACCTCCGGGATGGCGGCGACGGCTACGTATTCCAATTGGCTGAAATCGAGGTATTTGAATAACGGCCATCGCATCCAAGCGGAATGTCTTCTGTACGCCTGCATTTGAAAAAGCCAGCTTCTCCCCGGTGAGAAGCTGGCTTTTTTAGCTGCGATGTGTTATTTCTGCCCTAACAGCTCATCTAGGAAACCTTGGCATACAGGTTCCCATTCAGCCAGCACAGTGGCGGGGTTGGCCCCTTCCTTGACGATTTTGGTGAAGATGTCATCGCCTTTTGGATCGGCGTGGACCAGCATGACACGTGTCTCCACGTGATCGGGGACCAATACGGAATTTTCGATCGCATTCTTCAGGTACTCATAGGACTCATAGTCATAGAAGGCCCACAGATGCCTGTCCCACCATTCCTGTTCCCATTGTTCGACATCGATGTAAGGCTCTCTGAACTGGAACAGGGCGCTGACGACCTCAATGACCGCCCTCGGGTTCGGAACGTTAAGCGGAATAACCCCTACCCAACGAGTGTGGAGAGCAACCTCTCCTTTGCCGTTCGGGCCCTGTGGAGGCGGAACGATTCCCCACTCGTCATTCTGGATGGAGTAGAACTCTTCCTGGCGGCCCGGGTTGGAGATGTGGGTGCCGATATCAAACCACATGGCGGCCTGGCTGCGGCTGATCCCGTCGGTATACAGGCCTTCCTGCCAGAGCTTCTGCATGAACTCGAATGTCTGAACGATCTCCGGCGCCAGCAGATCAAACTCGACTGTGCCGTCGTCCCTGACTTTGGTGAACCGTGCGCCATTGGAAACCAGCCAGTCGAAGGTTTCGTTGCGGATGGATGAGTTTCCAAGAGCAAACTGATCGTACGCTCCGTCACCGTCAGTATCTTTGGTCAGTTTGCGGGCGATTTCATAGAATTTGTCCCATGTCCATTCGCCGCGCTCATAGATGTCATACAAGCTTTCGATGCCTTCCCGTTCAAACAGGCTCTTGTTCCACATGATCACCCTGGCTTCCCGGGAATGGCCCAGAGCCTCAAAGCCGTAGATAGTGGTCCCGACACTGTCGCCAATCCCTTTGGGGTATCTGAAGGTCGGCGGGTATGACGCGTAAAACTCATCGTCAAGAATGTCGTTCAACGGGTGCAGTGCGCCTGCGGTGGCGGGAACAACCATGCCGGCCGCGAAGTGGGCGAAGTGGACTTCTGTCTCGCCGATCAACGCCGCCTCTCTGATTGCCTGCCAGGCGACACCTTCGTTGCCGCGGGCAACAAACTCGATCTTGCAGTTGAACATTTCCTCGACCGATTTGATATGGGCCAGCAGACGCTCGTCCGGTTCATACCAGTTGTGGGCGCCCCGCGGCCCTAGCGGTGTCACGTCTTCCCAGCGGGTTTGGATGTAAATTGTTTCGCCGCCCAAGTCCCATTTGGTTTCCTGAGCGTGGACACCGGCAGTCGACAGCATCACGACAGCCAACAGGATAACAATACTTCTTCTCAACTTAAACCCCCCTTATTTTTCGCGAAATAATGCTGTAATCTTGTGCCAGCCGGCAACCCTTCCCTGTTTCTCATCTCTCCCCCCTTTTCCCGATTGATCAGCCAACGATGCCTGTCCTTTCAATACTTTCCACGAAGTACCGCTGCAGGAATGCATAGAAGACCAAAAGCGGCGCCACGAACATCAGCATGCCCGTATTGGTGATGATAGTGACGTATTCCTCGGTGTAGTTGTAGATGTCGAAGATCCGGGTCAGCTGATCCAGTTTAAACGGCAGCAGTGTTCTGGAACTGGTAAGAAACATCGAGGTGTAAAAATAGTCATTGTACTGCCAGACAAACGCGAACAGGAACACAATAAGCATAGCCGAGCGGGCTCCCGGCAGCATGATCGTGACAAAGGTGCGGATGGGGCCGGCTCCATCTACCAAAGCAGCTTCCTCCAGGCTTTTCGGCTGGTTGCGGAATACTTGCCGCATCACATAGATGAACAAACCATTTTTCAGGCCCATGCCGGTCAGTGAGGTCAGGATAAAGGGCCAGATTGATCCCGTAAGGTTGATCGGTGTTTTCAAGATGCCCAACGGGTTGAAGAAACGGAAGTTCAGGAACTGTGGAACCATGATCATCTGCGGTGGAATCAACAGTGTCAGTATCACCAGCGCAAAGACAAAGCTGCTGCCGAAATACCTGTATCTGGCAAAACCATATCCATAGACCGTACAGGCAACCAGCTGCAGTGTGGATACCAAGACAGCCAGCCCCAGCGAATTGATCAGGGCGGCGGCGTAATTCATTTCCTTGTAGAGCAGTTGATAATTCCGAGCGATGCTCTGAAAGTTCATCCGCCTTGGAAACCATTTCACGGACAAATCATAAAGATCCGCTTCAGTCATCAAAGACGATGAGATCTTGATCAGCAAAGGATAAACAATGATAAAGCACATGCCGATAATCAGGATCGCCCTGGCAAGCGACCAGGCTGCCGACCCCCAGTAACTGGAAGTCCGGTATTTGCTGATTCTTGCTGCACCAGTCTGAATCTGCGCATGCATGGCTCGTCACTCCTCCATATAGACAACACGCCTGGACAAAAGGGCGAAGACAACCACGAGAATGAAGGCGATCACGCCGAAATACATCCAGGTCATGGCCACACTGACCCCGTAAATGTTGCGGCCCCATGCCGCGTTTTCAATCAGCGTCACCAGACTGTTGCCCGGGGCGGTAAAGGAATCGATGATGATGTAGACAATGTTGGTCAAAAACAACGGCGAAATCAGGGGGAAGGTGATCTTCCAAAAACTCTCCCAACCCGTCGCACCCTCGATTTTCGCGCATTCATAGAGCGACGGCGGAATGCCCTGCAGCCCGGCGAGGAAGATCAAGATCGGTATCGCCGATGCATTCATGATGTCCGGCAGCCTCTGCACCGCCGAGATAATGTACTGTGTGAATCCCTCGGGCATCTTCATGCGCATGAGCAGGCGCATGATGGCATGGGAGGAAGTGATCACCTCTTCGTCGGCCACCGTCAGGTACATCTCATGAAAGATATCGCCGGATTCCAGCTTGTAAACAACTCCTGCGGTCAGGATCACCGGCAGGAAAAAGATTACCCGGGCCAGCGTCCGACCTCTGAACTTCTGGTTCAGGAGCGTTGACACAAAGAAGCTGAATATGATCACTGCCGGAATGTCAACAACGATCCCCAAGGTCGTTTCCGTAAAAACCCGGACAAAGTCAGGATCCACCCTCAAGGCATAGCGGAAATTATCCCAGGCGACGTAATTGAGAGTGTAGCCTGCGGGAGTGATCTTCAGTTCATGAAAGGCAAACTGGACTGAACGGATGATCGGCCCCAGGAAAAACGAGATAAATCCAATAATGAACCCGGCTGTGAAAAACACGCCCCAGAGTGCCCGCCGCTGGCTTAGGGTCAGTCTTGGCCTAAACCTAGTTCTCATCGGCACCACCTTCCATGACCACGAAATCCTGGCCGGCAATGATCCGGCCGTTTACCTCCACAGGCTCCAGGTTGTAGTTGACAATAACCCTCTTGCCATTCTCGTAAACAGTCTGATAGACATTGTCCATCAGCCTGCAGTGGTCCACAATCAGTTGATCCTGCACATCGTGGAAAACAGCGCTGACAAGCTCGTAAACCTCGGACGCTTCCCCGAGCCAGTCGCCGTAATGCATGGCATACAAGTGGTTGAACCTGGTCCCCTTCACTTCGTAAGACGGCTGATAACAGCCGATGAAGTATGGGTAACTGCCGCATTCAACCATCCGCAGCAGGTCTCGCCTGGGATCTGATGACAGGTTCAGGGGATGGGCCGCGTAATCCACAAGGCCGTGGACAACCATCTGGTAAAAAGGGATTTCCTCGTCCACGATCTGATAAGAACTGCCCCAGATCGGCATGTTGACGATTGAATCAGCATATGGAAGTGCGTAGATGTTGGCCTGGTCGAACATCATCCTCAAGCCCGAGCGCTGAATTTTCTCCATCTGTGCCAAGTTTACCGCCAGCGACTGTTCCCGGTCCACAACCTTGGCCGCGTTCTCAAGAAAGTCGGAATTGACTTCGCTGCCCAAGTCCAAAAGATTGATTGCCAACAGATTGTACCGCCTATAATCCGCCAGGAAGCTGTCCACCAGGCTGCCAACTTCCCGCGGCGACAGCACGTAATAGGCGCGGCTGCGGTCCTGCCCGTAAGTGTCCAACCGATACCTGTAGGTTTTTGCCACCAGCCGGTTCAACAACTGTGCCCCGTCCCGGCGAGGATTGAAACTGTCGAACAGTGTGTCGCGGTATACCTGGAGAAAACCGACGCTGGGATAGAGCCGGCAGCCTTCGGCCGTGACAAAGCCGATCAGGTTTTTCAAATCCTGCACTCCACCCAGAGACTGCTCCAATGCCGCCTTGTCCGGATAACGGTGATCCAGTCCGCCTTTCAGCCATCCGTTGTACTTCACTTGGATGTTTTCGATCCCCCGGGACTTAAGCGAGGTCAGAATGGACTGGGCCTGCGCGAATGTGGTCAGAGGATGGATCACGTCCCGGGCAATCCCGAGAATGGGTTCCCGCTTGTCAATCGCGCCGACCAACTCCAAATAGAAAGGAATATGCTCTTTGGCGGCCACCCGGTTCAAGCCGTATTTTTGAATCAAATAATCCCGGTAATACCTCGCCATGCCTGCATAAGTCGCCTCATCGCCGGAAAGGAAGGCATAGCGGATGACAAAATCCCCTTCGTACTTCCGCGCCTGATAAACCGGCATTTGACCGGAAAAATCCACATTGTCGGTCTGGACACTGATGGAAACCCGGCCGTTGGGCAGAGGGACGAACTCCGCATACACCCGGTTGTAATCGTCGGTGCGCCCGGAGATGTCGGCCTTGATTCTCGCCAGCGACGCCCCTTCCTCGATGATGGCGAAGATGGCCTGGTCATTTTGTTTCAAGCCAAAGACAGGCAGGCGGATCTGCTGAGGGTATCTCTGCATTTCCGAAGGGGTATCGAGGGTGTTGTCTCTTCCAAAAACCGGGTCATTATAGCCCGATGTAAACAGCTTGCCGTTGTTCAGATAGATCAAAGCTCCAGAACCGTCGGGGACGAAGATGTACCCTTCTTTGGCGGTGTCGGCCGCGTGGAAGTTCTCGAGGACCCTGATCGTGTGCAGCGGGTAGGTGAACTTCTCGCCAATGCGGTTTTCCACGTCGATCGGATACTCTATCTCCCGCGAAGGTATCCGCACGAGCAGATTGTCCCCGTCCAAGGTGTATTCCAGCGGCACCTTGAAAGTCTGCAAACCCGCCAGGATGGGATCAAGGTTGTTCATGATGTGATCTTCGGCGCATTCGATCGGGGTGTAGCCTGCGCCGATGATGATCTTCTGAACTTCGGTCAGGTAGAAACGGGGAATCAATTCCATCAAGTAAGTCGGCGAATCAATCAAATGCTCCACGTCTGCAAAAGATATGTAATCCGACTTCTCGATGTCCAAGCGGTGATCGACGATGGTGTAAAGCAGCCGCCAGACAATGTCTTCCTTTTCTTTTCGCAGCTTTTGTTCCAGCTGGTTGATCTGGGTCTGCAGGGCGGCCTTGCTGTCTTCCAGGGCCGATTCCAGTTCTTGTTTCATAGCCTGGAGCTGCGCCAGGTTGTTCTGGTAATCCTCGTTGAGGATCATCAGGTCATATTCGCCGAACACCCGTTCTTGATTAACGCCCGGGATCGGCGTCCGCTCCCCTGCCAGCGGCACCAAAGTGATCAAGTTGTAAAACTCCAGAACGCGGCTGCGGTCCTTTTCGGCCTCAATTTCGGCTAGAATCATTTCCTCCATGCGTTCCTGTTTGATCATCTTCGGTACGTAGTGTTCCGGCTTCCATTCTTCCACAATCGTGTACTCAACCCGGATCCCGTTGTCAAGCGGCATAATCTCAAATTGATTGTAAGCGATGCTGTAGCGGTGGTTATCCTTTTGCACGCTGTCGGGATCATGCACGATTGTTAGCTGGCTGCTAAGGCGGTTAAGAACAAAACCGCTCGTTGAATGGCGTTCTTGGGGGTTTGTATACCACAGTCCGCCGGACGAGATGTTCTCGACTGCGATCTCTGTCGTGCCCGGGTTGAAATACAGCCTCAAATGCCCATTTTCGGCCACAAGCTGGAAATCCTTCGGCTGGGCGAAAGCGGAAGCGCTCATGGTTAGCAAGGCCAAGATGATGATCATGTTCAAGCGTTGATCAGTTTGCAGAAGCCGGCTCACAATATTCGCTCCTTTAAACCCGGTTTACAACCTGAAAGTCAGTTCTCGATACATCTCCTGGACAAACTGTGCCCCTGTGTCAATCACATGGAAGAACAACAGCCCGATGAAACAGACGATCCCAATCCCGACAATGGTGGCGAGCGTCGTGAACATCGACTTGCCCACACTGTAATCATGGGTGATGCCGGTGCCGAGGAACAGCAGCAGCAAGGCCCAGATCATGCCGATCGCAAGGAACAGGTAGTAGAATGTGCCTTCTTCGATTGTGATGTAGTTGCTGAGGATCGTGATCGGGATGTTGATCAAGATCAGCGGTGTCAGAGCGTACGCCCCTGCGATGTAAATATCTTTCATCCTGCCCTTGCCGTCCATCAACGTGGTCAGCGCCCAGTTGACCAGGCACCACAAGGAAAAGGGCAGGATGATGCTGGCGGCTTCCATGACGACGTTGAGCTCTTCCGCCTTGTTGTAGTTGAGAGCAAACCCCGTATACTGCCGCATGAAAACATACGAGACCACTACCAAAAACAGGAGCACGTTCGCTGCCGACACTGTGCCGCGGCTTTCATATTTCAAATCCCAGAATCCGTCGGCTGGATGAAATATCACATGGGCCGCATATCGCATCGCCCGCCAGGTCTGCTTCAGGTACCCGACCAAACGGCTGCCTTGGATCCTGTGGCCGGAGACGGCAGCCGCCAATTGGCTGTTGCGGTACCTTCGCCTCAGCCTGGCCGGCCAGCGCCGCTTGGCGGCAAGATAAAGCACCCCGGCGATCACCACCAGCGAAGTCATGATCGTGTCAAATCTTTCTCCCAGCAATTGGCGGCGATAACGGTAGAATGCCTTGGAATACCCCGGGCGGTTGTTCGCCAGTTTGTAATAGAGCATCGCCTGTGCATAGTTGCCTTTGCCGAACTCGGCATCGGCCACGCCTGAAAACGCCAGTTCGCAGTTGCAGTTCAGGGCAATAACTTCCTGCCACAGCTCTGCCGCTTGATTGTAATCGCCGCGGTTGTAGGCGTCGATCGCCATGTGAATCAACTTGGCATAATCGGTGGGGGCGAACACTGTGATACTGTTTGTCCTGTTGTCCAAAACCAAGATCTGCCCGTTATACTCTTCAATGGCGACGGGCCGCACAAACAGGCCGACACCCTGCCCCAGGCCGCCGAAGACATACAGCAGGTTGCCGTTGACGTCATAGGTAAAGATCCGGCCCCTCTGCTGATCCAGGACACTGTAAATGCCGTTTTCCCTACCGATGATGTCCACAAAGCGAGAGGGCCCCTCAATACTCGTCCCCATGCCTTGATCGATGTCGCCGATTACCGGATGCATGCCCACCCGCATAAGAACGTCGGCACCTGCCGGACTTAACCTGCGGACATAATGATCCGCTTTTGTCTCTGTGGTCGCGGCGATGGTCGTCAGGATGAAGCCCATGTCGTCCAGGTGCATGCTGCTGTATTCTGTGGGCAGGAACAGCTGCATCCGCTGACGCTGTTCATCCGAGGCCACCCGCATCCAGATGTACTGCCACAGAGAAAGGCTGACCCTGGGCGCGCCGGTGAAGGTCCGGAAGTTGCCTTCCACATCCATTTCCATCAAACCCTCATACAGGCCGTCGATGATCACATATAAACGGTTGAACTGATCGACTGCCAGTTTTTTGGGCCGGAAGCGGAAATGCCTTGGAAAGGCTTGGGATATTTCAGTTTCCGGTTTCGTGATGATCGAAACCAGATTGCCGTTTTCATCGAGGTGGACGATGCGCTCGTTGTCAGTATCGGCCACAAACAGATGCCCTTGTTTGGTGACAAATACACTCAGGGGATTTTTAAAACCATCGATGGTGCCGTTGTTGTCAAACTCCTTGTAAATATTGACCAACTTATAATCGCTTGTCACCCTGACGATCCGGTGGTTGCCTGAATCGACAATGAACAAAGTCTGATCAGGCGCCACGAAAATGTCTTGGGGACTCTGGAAATCCCCCACGCCAAGATTATGGCCGAAAATGACCCGGACCGGCAGATAGGGATCGGGAATAGGTACCGCTTCGCCCCATGCATCAAAGGTGTAACTCCTGTACAAAGCCGCTTCGGCCGGGGCTACGGACAAGGCTGCGATGATCAACGCAAGCAGGAATTCGATTGGTGGATTTTTGCTCATAATATGCACCATCCTGGTTGACACTGCGTTAAACAGATTGCCGGCCGGTTGGTCAAAAAGCGACCGCAGACTTGCGTCGACTCTATGGCCGCTTTTTGACCGTCAAGCCTTCGGCAACCAAACCGCTGGATTACTGACTCTTGATTTCGATATCCAGGTAATCGATCCTGGTCAGCATGTTGGATTCACTGCGCGCCTCAATCCGGATTTCATCTCCGGTTCTCAATTGAACGCCCGCGATCTTGTATTTTTCGATCCTGTTCGTATTCTTGTCGGCTGTAAAACGCTCAATCAAATCGTCGTTGACATACAGGGCGATCACGCCTCGGCCGGTGCTTTGATCCAGGTAGGCGACGGTGATGTCGCAGACTGCGTCCGGATCATCCCAGACGGCGCTGAGACTGCCTGCGCCGGCTTCGATCTTCATCACCCACTCGTTGGATGCGATGAAGGCGCCGCCGCGGCCGGGATGGTGCTCTTTGAAATAGCGCCCGCCGACCACCATGTTTTCCGCTTCGATTCTTCCTGCCTTGGCGTAAGCGACAGGCAGTTCAAAGCTCCAGGTTTGTCCCGGTACGACGGTACCGTCGGCAAGCACAGTATCCACGCGCCAGAAATATTCGGCGCCGAGCTGTAGCCGCCCGGGGGCAAACACAGTTGTTTCCACCCTGCCCCGGTAGTCATCAGCCCCCGGCGCAGGATCTGTGCCAAGGTAAACATCGTGGGCGACAGCATTCAGGCCAGGCACCCAGCTCAATTCCACCGGTTTGACAGCTGCAGCATTGAGCTGCTCGAAAGGCATGGCGACACTGCCATGCGCCGGAGCCGGTTTTGAAGCCTGGGCTGAAGCAGTCCTGAACCGCCACAGTTCGCCTTTAACGGTACCTTCCTCTGTTTCCGCATCCACACGCCAGAAATACACCGTGTCAGGCTCCAGGCTCCCGGGATTGAAGCTGGGTTCAGTGACAGTAGCCTTGTAGCCGAAATCAGTCTGCTTGCCGAAGTAAACCTGCCATGCCTTGACTTCGCGGGTATCAACCCACATCAATTCCGGGTTCCCATCGGCGACATCAACCGCGCCGTTGCCCGGCACCGGGATCGCGAGATGGCTGAATTCGGCGCCCGGGCCTGCCTTCGCCTCCACATATGCGGGAACGAACGCGGCGTCGATCAAGGCAAAACCATAATCATAATAGTAACCGGGGTCAAAGGATCTGCCGGTACCGCTCATATTCCCCCGCGAATTCTCGAAAATATTGCCGATACCCTCGATATCTCCATAGTTGGCATCCCATTCATTGTTGTTGTACATCTGGCTGAACGGGTTGTTGGTATTGAAGAAGTAGTTGTTTTCCGCCAGAATCTTGGCCCTGGTATGTGTGCCGATGGCATAACTGGTTACGTTCGAGTAGTAGTTGTTGAAGATATGCCCAAGGCCATACCCGATTCTGGGATTGCGCTGGTTCGTGTTCAAAAACCAGTTGAAATAGAACGTGCCTTTGTTCTTTCCATGATCTTCCCAATGGTTTGTGCCGGAGTTCAACAGCGAAACCTTGTCATGGTCTCTGAAGATTGTCCATGATACGGTCAGGTAATCAGATCCGATCGTGAAATCCAACAACCCATCAGGGGCCGACGCCAGTTCGCAGTGATCGATCCAGACATGGTGACAGTTCCGCAGGGCGACTGCGTCGGATGAACTGCGCACATCGACGATCCTCAGATTCCGGATGATGATATTGTGGGCGTCGTTCGCCGAGATGCCCACCCACTGCAAGGTGGCGTCATCGCCCAGGCCGATGATAGTCTTGTTGGATGTGACGTTGACATCGCTCGACCCTGTGATCGTACCTTTGACAAAAATCGTCAGCGGTTCGGGACTGGCGGCGTAAGTGCGGAGTTCGCTCAGATTTGTCACCACGACGGATTTCCCGTTGCCGCCTCCGGTAATGCCATTCTGGTCAAGACTCTCAACGATTGCAAAGCCAAGCGGGCTGTCCACGGCAAAGGGAATGCCTTCAGCCGCGGCAAGGCCGGGTACAGCCACCAGACAAACCAACAAGCAGGCAAGAATTGTGAACACCAATTTTTCCTTCATATCAGCCCTCCACTCTTTCTAGTCCATAGAGTTGACAGCGAGTTCACAGCAATAACGGGTCTGGCAGCGTCACCCCCTCGGCTGCGGTTTTCACGACTTCCAAAACGGGTGCCTAAACATTTTAGGTAACATTTATTTATGAACGACTAACATTTCACTTATATTTTAGTGGATTCTTGTTCACCATGTCAAGATTGTAATAAAAATGTTTAAAATCGAAAGTTCACTTCCACCATTTGGTGGCCGTCAATCTTCGGCACCACAAATTCGGTGCGTCCATCCCGTTCCTGGAAACGGATCGGCTCCCCCGACGGCACACAGCGGACCGAGGCCACTTTTTGCGGCGTCCGGATCGAGACAGTGACATCGTAGAGGGGGATTACATCTTCGAGAACATCAATCTCCCGGCAGCGCAGTTCCGGAATGTAATGCAGCAAATGAACCACCCACCAGCCGGCGTGGGCCTGCTCGTTGACGGCCGCAATCAGGGAAGACGGGCCGCTGTGCCTTAAGACAGGATCCGGCAGCAGCAGATCGATCGCGTTCAGGACCAGGATCTTGCACCACCGCGGTCCATTGATGTGATACTGGGTGAAAACCGGATGGGCGAAATAGATCGCCCCGCCGCGCCGGACCACCGCCGGATAGTCGATCCGGCCGGAGGAAGGAGTGTGCCGATGGGAACAAAAATGCTCCCAAGTCCGGTCAAAATACGAGGCGACAGTATCGATGAGCACTTCGGCGCCGTCGGCCGCAGCGACCTCCAGGCCTTTGAGGTACATCACATGTTCGGTCTCGGGCAAGCCCTTTCCCAGCGCCCCTTTTGCCACGATATACTCAGCATGGCCGTTGCCTTCAGCGAGCCTGCCCGCCGCCAGATCGCCGCCGCTGTCCCGGCGCAGAGGCTGCCTCAGCCTGACTCCGAGGGGCTTGAGCCTGAACTCGCTCTTGCCGGCATCCAGGCCCGAGAACGCCGACGCGATCATCCTGCCGCCTGCGGCAAGGTACTCTTCCAGCTTCTGCTCCAGCTGATCATCGACTGCCACTAGATCCGGCAGAATCAGCAGCTTGTACTGGGAGAAATCGCTGCGGCTGTCGACAATGTCGAACTGATGGCCGGCTTCCTGCAGCATTCGCAGCGCCCCGGCAGTCGGCGGCGAAACTTGTTTGCCGTCGAACTCTTCGGTATTGAAAACCGCCATGTCGGTGACAGCTTTTGCCCCCCGGCACCAAGGTTCTTTCTGCTCGGCCTGGCGGTACACCGAACCGATCAGCTCGTACACAGGCCTGCTGATCTCGCCGTCAGGGTGAAGCTGATCGCCAATCAGGCACTTCGCGTTCAAGGCAAGCATGTGAAAACACTCGAACTCCAACGCCGCCGTGTTTTTAAAGGAATGAAAGTCTCCCCACGACGTGTGAAATCTGCCGGTATGGGACAGGCAGTCCAAACCCAACGTACGGGCATACCTCATGGTCAGCGGGAAGTGCAGATAACCCCAGCCGCCGCTGGGCAGCGACTCCAGTTCAAGGTGGGTGTACGCCGGCAGGGACTCGCGGATCGACGGCCCGATATGGCCGGCGTTATAAAAGATTGAACAGTTCCGGTTGAACGAACGGACAAATTCCGCCATTTCCAGTTTGAACTGGTTCAGGGTCTGTACGGCATACCGCAGCCGGTCTTCCCTGTCCGCCGGATCCATGCCTTGCCTTTTCATGCCGTCGATGCAGTGCCTGCAGGCACATTCCCGCACAATGACTATGTCAAAGAACAACCCGTCCACGGGCAGAGTCTCCAAAACCTCGGCCGTAATCTCTTTCACGAGTTCGCGGTAGGGTGAATTAAGGCAAAGGTTGCGGTAAAATCCCGGCTCAAAAGGGGGAGTGCCGGAAAACCGGCCGTCGGCTGTAACCACCAGCCATTCCGGATGCCGCACCGCTGTGTAGTGATCCCATTGGACCGTGATATATACAGGCACTCTGATCTTGCGCCGGTGGCAGGCCTCGATCTGTTCTTTGAGCAGGTTGCGGTTTGCCAGATGGGGATGAATCCGCTCGGGAAACTTCTTTGAGTCATAATACAGCCAGCCGTGGTGACAGCGGGCGAAGCAGGTGATCGAGTTGACTCTCGCCTGCTCCAGGACTGACGCAAATTCCTCGGCGTCAAATTTGGCTGCAACCCCGGTGATCGCTTCGCTGGTGTGAAAATCCAGATGGATCTGGCGGAAACGCAGTCCTTGCTCTGTTTGGTCCATATTTGCCCACTCCATTCCCGGTTATTCTTTCAGCGGCCGTAGAACTTCGTCAAGTTTTCAGCGATAACGGCATCTGCCTCCGGATCATCGAACAAAATCGGCATCCGGCTGGGGCCGACCGGGTACCCGCGTTGGTTCGCCTGCACCTTGATCACCCCGGGGGCAGTCCCAAGCTTGAAATCCTGCCGCAAAGGCGCCACCCGCTCCTGCCACATCCGGGCTTTTTCCAGGTCCCCTTCCAGGAAAGCCTGATAGATATTCACCAGGATTTCCGGAATCACATTGGCTGTGGCAGCGATCGCTCCCGTCCCGCCCAAAAGCAGGGTGTCGAGGATCAAGCCGTCGTTGCC
>LSQX01382919.1_pt2 | contig 15303 bp, 12 predicted proteins | sample 654561 | NCBI WGS metagenome assembly LSQX01 (sample SAMN04489861, study PRJNA283612) | anaerobic digester metagenome | isolation source: 4 biogas reactors fed with cattle manure at either 37C or 55C with and... | place: Denmark: Kongens Lyngby | collected 2014 | reverse complement strand
CCCTCAGGAACTTCTCCGCGCGGTATCCGGTGATGCCGAGTTCCCTCACGGTAATGGTCACTTTAGTGGGGTCGAGAAACCCGGAAATGTCATTCCCGAAAGAGGTGAGCCCCGGGATTTTGTTGACTTCGCACCTTAGATAGTCTGCCAAGTTTATGGCGTACTCCAGGATATCTGCGCCGTAGAGGACCATCTGACGCCTGGCCGCATCAAGTGATGCCAGAAGGTGGTAGGACGGGCTGGTGGTAGTGAGATGTCGGAACATGCCTTTGAGCCTATCCGGGTCGATCCTGTTTCCCTTTACGTGCAGATAAGATGCCTGGGTCAGGGCTCCGAGCATTTTGTGAGCCCCTTGTGCTATGGCGTCCGCGCCTGAGTCAAGAGCAGGCGCGGGAAGCCTGGGGTGGAACCGGAAATGCGGGCCGTGTGCCTCGTCCACGAGGAGGATGATCCCTTTTTGGTGCAGGTATTCAGCAACGGGCGCGAGGTCCACCGATGTACCGTAGTACGTGGGGTTTACCAGGAGCACTGCTTTCGCGCCCGGATGCCGCTCGACACTTTCTCTCAGCGATTGCGCATCTATGCCCTTAAAGAAGCCTAGATAGGGGTCTTAGTTTGTTTTCAGAAACGCCGGTACGGCCCCCGACAGGATGACCGCTCCCAGTATCGATTTGTGGATGTTTCGGGGGATTATGATTGTTTCGCCGTCGCTTAGGGTCCCGAGCACCATGGCGTGGATTGCTCCGGTTGTCCCTCCCACGGAGAAAAACGTCCGGTCTGCGCCAAAAGCCTTTGCAGCCAGTTCTTCTGCCTCGCGTATGCGCCCGTGAGGCTCATGCAGGTCGTCCATTCCAGGGACCCCGGTCACGTCTCTTTCGAGAGCAAGCGGGCCGAGCCGCGCGATCAGGGCCGGCTCGGCGCCCGCCCCGCCCCTGTGGCCGGGCATATGGAACCGGGTGACTCCGGCGTAAGCGTCCAGAGCCTCGCATATCGGCGCCCGCTCTTGCCAACGATCGTGGGCCAAAGTGGTAACGTTCATGGCTTTGTCCACTATTGCTTGCCTTTTTGCACGTGTCCTTCTCACAGGATAGGCCTCCCCCAATTACTTGACGAACAACATGGTATTCAGTGAGAGGGAAAAATGCTACTCACGGGGTGTGAGCTTAACTAGCGGAGGCTTTCCTTCTTGGCGATAGCCGCAAGGGTAGATGCTTCCAGCTCTTCAACAATGTAAAGGGTTCCTTTGGCGTTGGCAACCATATCTTTGAGAAACCCTCTGTTGGGCTCAAGCCCGACACAGCCGAACCGGATCCCCCGACGGGCGATCATCCTGGCGGCTTCGAGGGCGTCCTGAACGGGGGAGAGGCTCTTGGAGGGGACGGTAGGGATTCCGTCGGTGATCGCCAGTATGAGAGGTTTCTTTGATGAGCGTACCGACAGCTCAAGGGCCTTCTCAAGACCCTTTGCCAAGGGGGTAAGGCCCAAAGCATGCGCTTGGGTAAGCCCTTCTTCAATTTTCCTCCTGCTTCGGGTAAATTCCGCCACGACCTTTACATCCATATCTTGAAAAGTCACTATGGATACCTTCTCTTTACCCGCGAGGACCAGGTGCCTCGCCAGCTCTTTGGCAGCCCTAATCCTCCTTCCTGCCATCGAAGCCGAAGCGTCGATGAGCAAGATTATAGGCATCCCTTTCCGCTCTCGCGAATAGGTGAACCGGAGATCGGACCAGATGGGGGATTCCGAAATACCGCCTTGGCCGGTTGGCGACAGGGCAAGGCGGAACGTAGAAGCGACCGTCCTCATCTTCCAGGCCACGATCGTTTCCGGTATGGCGAGGCTTGCGAGGTGCTCACCTTTAATGGCGGGGAGGACGATGCCGCGGCCTCTGGACATGGAAGGCTCAGGCCTCAGCCCCTTCCGTTCTCCCGTAGGCATTTTCCTGGACGGAAGTGACCAGAGGAGCCGCCTCAGGTATGCCTCAATCTCTGAGGAATGTGACTTTAGGAAAGTGAGGGCCATCATACCCTCTTGGGTGAGGCAATACTTGTTCCCGTCATACATGGCGAGGCCGGACCTCGTGACAAGCTTCCTGACTTCCTCGGGGCTCTTATCAGTGCTCAGCCGGAGCCTCGCGAAATCACCCGCTCGCATGCCTCTTGCGAGCCCTTCCAGCAACCTCTCCGAGTCGGAGGCCGAGCCTAAGTCGTGGGCGACCTTTCTCGCGAGCGCCTCCTGGCGGTAGAGATGGGCGGCGCTTTCTTTGTCCCCTGAAGCTACGTTTCTTAAGAGCGAATCGCCCGATGCCTGGTAGTCGGTTATGTCCAGCGACCCTCCGCCCCTTGTGACGCGAACCCTCTTTACCTTTCTAAGTTCCAGACCGGCCTCCAAAGCGGCCGATTCCACCGACGCTACTATGGTGAAAACCGAAGCCAAGACTTCCGGCTTCATCAGGCAGGCTATATGGACGTGGGTGGTATGGGCCCTGCGCACGCCCTCTTCTTGCCCGTAGGTTAGATCGCCGTCGAGTCTCCCTCCACCGGAGCCGGTCTGGATGTCGATGTACGATAGAAGGGGCTCTAGCCCCTCGTGCCAAGATCCGCCTGCAGGCTCGAACCGGATACCGGAGAGGGCCGAGAGGAGCCTGCGCCCGACGAGCTTCGGGTCAAGACATCCCGGGGAGTGGAATACGTCGACGTGCAGGACCTCACCCGGGCGTTCGCGGTTATAGAAGACCCTTCCGGCGTCACCTGAGACGACGGCCGTCACCTCGTCGGGAACGGAGACATCTTGTACGTGGACTTTCAGTGAGACAACGGCTGTTTCGCCCACCCTGGCTGCGCCTTTTTCATCGAGTAGGCGCTTAAGCCTCAGGATGGCGCTTCTTTGTCCCGCAGGCATCCCTTCCGGGAAAGGCATCAACGCCAGCCATCCTGCCAATCAGGGGGTGTGACCAAGTGGTCCCAGGGCAGCGAGCTCAACCGTCTGGCCGGTTCTCCAGGCGATATGGGCGGCGCGCCTGCGACACCGGACGCAGACAGATAGTCAGTTCCATGGCTCCTCTCGCGGGAGGGGCTACCGGGCAGGCTACTTGATGGTGTGGAAGTGGCTTTTGAGTGCGAACCCGGGCCGAACCTTTCTCGAAGGGAAGCCCTGTATCGCGCAAGTGCCCTTTGGAGCAAACTGGGTTTTGCTCTCTCCTTGAGGTCCTCTCCTTCCTGGAAAGATAAGCTTGTAGCCCGCTGTTTCTCACCTCTAGCGCCTTCCGGCCCGTCATTCAGGCCTGCCGGCGACAGTACCTTGGAATGCCCATCCGGATTTTCATATGGGTGATGGTCGGGTCCTGCCCCGGGTGTCGTCGGGCCGCTTTTCAACCCCGGAGTTTCTCTTTGTTCGGGTCCGGGCCGGCTCCCAGCCGCGCGGCGCAATTCAAGGTCTTTCAGGATCTCAGACAATGTGAGCGGTTCAACCCTGTGCCTAAGCACCAAGGGAATAACAAGCGCCAGTTCGTCCAGGGATACTTCGACCTTGCCCGCTATTAGCGCGGCCAGACGGGAAGACAGCTCCAGGGCCTCCACGGCCCTCAGGCTCTCAACGTTCTTGTGTATGTATAGGTGGGCCAGGTACTTCACGATAGACTTCGGGACCACGACATCGGCGAGTTTCGCGGCTTTCTGAGCCGCATCTCCCAGGAAAACCTCCTCAGGTGAGTCGACTTCGCTTTTCCGCGCCAAGATCCGTTCCACGATAGATGCGTCGCCCGGTCTCTGGACCGGTACAACCAGGTCAAACCTGTCGGCAAGCTGCCTCCGGATGTCTTCCAGGGGGCCCGGGTCTTCGTCCGGATTTGACGTCGCCCAGACCGACGAGCTCACCTCGATTTCAAATGGCCTAAGACCCACTTCTTCTACTTTGACGCACCCCGGCTTAGTGCCCATCACCGAGAGCAACACGTCGGTGATCTCAGGTGCCGTTTCAGCCAGGCGGTTCACTTCGTCTATAAAGATGATGCCCCTGTTGGCCATGGGAATGGTCCCAGGCATGAGCGACGCCTGAGGACGCCTGGAGTCCGTAAGTTTCTCGAGGTCGATGCTCCCGAGTATAGTGCCAAGCTTCGCCCCGTGTCCGATTTCAAAGAAAGGCATCGGGACCTCTTCCACCATACCGTCCGAAGCGGTGCCTTGATCCCGGTGGAGCGGACAGTGCGGGCTTTCCGGTTCACAGTGGTAGGGACAGTCTTTGATGCGGGAGATCCTGGGGACTCTATGTCTTGCACACCGCATCACTGTCGTTTTGCCGGTCCCGCGTAGACCCTCCGCGTGTATGTGAAGGGGGATTCCGGCCAGAGTTGATATGAGAGACATCTCAACTGCCAGGAACAGACTGTCGTTTCCTTTGTGCCTGAGCGGTAAGAGTTTTGCCAAATCAAAACCTCCTGCGGGCTTTAGTGTACCCTCTTGGCAGGAGGTTTCTTACTGGTTATTGTTCTCTTCAAAACCCTACTTACGCAGGTGCGATTGTATGCTGCTCAGGGCCTCATCGAACTCGCTTTTCCTTGAGAGCAAGAACGTGATGGCGTTGTCGGCTTTCTTGGCTCTTGTTATGTCGTTTGCGTCGTATTGGGGCATTTTGCCATCCGACACTTCCAAGATCCCGTAGAGGTTGCCGACTTTTAGGTCTACTGATTTTACCTGGGTCCAGGGGAATTTGGAACACTTGCGCCCGGTGATGGAGCCCACGGCCATGCCCGACTTCAGAATGAAGATGTTGGAGTTTGAGCAAGCCAGGCCTTCTCCCGCGTTTCCCTGGATTGCGAAAGTGACGGTCTCGCCCGGAGAGAGGTTCTGGTCAAGGAGAATGCGCAGTCCGCCAAGACGCGCTGCCATGTCGTTACCGGCCGACGGGGGCTTTACCACTGACACGGTCTTGGAGATCGACTGCATTATGTAGTCGTACTTCTTCATGATGCCGGCCTTTTCCATACACTCGGTGCAGAGGAATTGGCCTTGTACCGTCTTGAAATGATCGTCTGATCCAAAGGGTTCTTTACCGCATTTGCTACATCTTACACGGCCCTTCTTGCTGGGCAAGCAGTCTTCGCAAAACCACTCGCCGTCCACGATAACCAGGGGCGACCTGTTAATCCCCAGGTTCGAGACACCGCAGGTGACGCAATTGGCCAACGGTTGATTCCTCCCTTCCGCAATGTGTTTATCGCAATCGGGTCGGAGGTTCTTTAGAGAAACTTAAGTTTGCAACACGAGAGAGGCGCAAAATGAGACTTGCGGCCTATCTCGAAGCACCCAGTCTCTTACGAAGTTTTTGGACCATCGCTACTGCTTGAGCAGCATCTTGGTACGTCTTTCCCGCAGTTTGTTCGAATCTCTTAATGGATTTGCTAAACCAGTCGGCCTCCGCGATTTCTCTTATCGTGTTGGAGTTCTGATCTGAAATGAGAGTTACGGCTTCTACGGCACTCGCCAGGTTTTCGATGCGACTTGCAGTGTCGACCGTGCTTTGAGATATGAAGGTTATTTCGGTTGCAGAGTTTTCCACCGCCGCCTCGATGCTCTCGAGCGCCCTTCCGGCCTCAGCCGCAAGGATTACCCCTTGTTCAACTTGCTCGGTACCTTTTCGCATGGAAGCGATGGCCTGCTCGGTTCTTCTGTTTATGTCTTGGACGAGGTTCGAAATGTCTTTGGCCGCCGAGTTAGATTTTTCGGCCAGCTTTCTCACTTCGGAAGCTACAACGGCGAATCCACGCCCGTGCTCTCCAGCCCGGGCGGCCTCAATGGCTGCGTTTAGCGCCAGAAGGTTGGTCCGCTCGGCGATCTCGCTTATGAGGGCCACGATCTCGCCGATCTCCGCCGACCGCTGGCCCAGATCGGCTATTTCCTCGGCGTTCCTTATAACCGTGTCCCGGATGGACCTCATCTCCATCACGGTCCTATGTACAGTCTCCGAACCCGACCGGGCCAGAGACATCGTCTCCTCTGCCGATACGGCCAGTTCCTCAGTTTTGGCCGACACGGCATTCATGGACTCTGCCATCTCTGTCGCCAACTGCGCGATCTCTTTGTAAGAGCCCGCTTGGCGGTTAACTCCGTCGGAAACCTGCGCGAGGGCCGTGTTGACGTCTCCGGTGAGCCTGTAGACGTCCTCAAGGCAGCTCTCTAGGACTCTCGTGCCGTCCATCACGGAAGCTGCGACAGTCTGCAGATTGTCAATGTCCTGGCGGACCTCGGCGATCAGAGTAATGCTTTCCGTAGGCATATCCAACATGTCTATCCCCCCGGTTTCGATAAGAATATCGAAGCCTTTATCAGTGTGATTAGTGATAAAGGCTCAAATTCCCGTCGGATTTGTAATCTTGGGACTCTCCGCGCCGAGAGCCGGCAGGCTACCTCGGGCTCCTTTTCGCAAGGTGTTGGGGCGCCCTATCGCGAATTCCCCTTTTGCAGTAGATAGGAGGCATGAGACATGCATGACTTCAAAATCACAAACGTACGCATCATAGACGGAACCGGCGCACCGTATTTTCACGGCGAGGTCGCCGTGAAAGAAGGAAAGATTGTTGAGGTCGGGTGGCGAGTGGAAGGAGACGCCCGACGGGTCATCGACGGACAAGGATTGGTGCTATCGCCCGGGTTTATAGATTCTCACAGCCACTCGGATACAACATGGTTCTTGGACCGCCGCGGAGAGTCGAAACTGATGCAAGGCGTGACCACCGAGGTCACCGGGCAGTGCGGCGCGTCAGCGGCTCCCTTTGGCGAAAAGCGAAGGGCTGCTCAGATGGCAATGACCACCGAAGAGGGAAGCCCCATAACTTGGACGACCTTCTCAGAGTACCTGAGCGCCCTGGAAAAGAACGGAGTAGGCCTCAACATTGTACCCTTGGTGGGTCACAGCGCCGTGAGAGGCTCGGCAATGGGGTATGACAGGAGGCCACCAACGGAAGCCGAACTGGAAGAGATGAAGAGATACATAGTCGAGGCCATGGAGGCAGGGGCGTTCGGCTACTCGTCGGGGCTCATCTATCCCCCAAGCTCATACGCGGACACGCAGGAGCTCATTGAGCTTGCTAGGGCAATGGCGCCTTACGGCGGCATTTATGCGACCCACATGCGAAACGAAGGCTTGAGGCTCTTGGAGTCGGTTGAAGAGGCAATCACCATAGGACGCGAGGCAGGAGTCCCGGTACAGATCTCCCACCACAAGGTGACCGCCGAGAAGGGCTGGGGCTTGGTGAAAGACTCCCTCAAGATGATTGAGGAGGCTCGGGCCCAGGGGGTTGATGTCCTTTGTGACCAGTATCCCTATATTGCTTCGGCCACCTCACTTACTTCCATCATCCCGGGATGGGCCCATGAAGGCGGGCCAAAGGCCCTTCTCGCCCGGCTAAAAGATCCCGAGACCGGTGCCAAGCTCAAGGAGATCGTGAATGAGAACCGTTCAGGCGGTGGGTGGAATCGCCTCCTCATAACAAGCGTCCGGTCGGAAAAGAACCGCTTTGCCCAGGGTAAGCGCATTCCGGAGATAGCGGCCATCTGGGGCATCAGCGACGTTGAGGCTGCATGGAGGCTTCTCATCGAGGAAGAACTGGAGGTTGGTGAGGCCAACTTCGGCATGTGTGAGGAAGACGTGAAGACCGTCATGGCCCATCGATTGGTCATGATTGGCTCGGACTCCAGCGCTACTGCTGTGGATGGGCCGCTGGCCAAAGGGCATCCACATCCCCGCACATTCGGTACATTCCCGCGCGTCCTGGGGAAGTACACCAGGGAAGAGAAAGTCCTCACGCTGGAACAGGCAGTGTACAAAATGACGGGGATGGCAGCCGGTCGCCTTAAGCTCTGGGACCGTGGAATCGTGAGGCCCGGAGCCAGTGCCGACCTAGTTCTGTTCGACCCGGACACTATCGTCGATACGGCTACCTTCGACGACCCCCGCAGGTACCCTAAGGGCATCGAGTGGGTCATGGTAAACGGCGTCATGGTTATCGAAAATGGAAAGCACACCGGGCAAATCGTTGGCCAAGTGCTGAGAAGGCCTGGGTATAGGCAATAAGGTCGCCCGCAAGAGGTGTTGCCGGTAGCAGCCGGTGTTGGGTGGTGATCTTCTGTTCCGAGACGACATCACGCTGATCTCACAGCGCATATACACGGGAGACGGGGAGCCGTTTGAAGGGTTTGTCCGGATAAGCGCGGGAAAGATCGTCGCCGTGGAGAAATCCCATTTGGGTGCCCGGGTTCCAGACGGGGTTCCGGAAGCTGCAGAGAGCGCTTCGCGCAGCGCACTATCAGATGCCCCTCCGGGATGCACTTCGCCGGACGCTCCTCCGGGACCCGTGACCATCCTCGATGTTGGAGACAACATGGTAATCCCCGGCCTAATCGACCTGCACGCGCACGGTTCGGGCGGCAACAGTGCTTTAGGAGGGGCCGGGGCTCTCGAAGGCATGGCAAGGGTTCTGGCCCTTCACGGCGTAACCGCGTTCCAGCCAACCCTGGGTGCAGCGCCACTGGACGAAATGGAGGCCGCGATCACGGCGGCCTCAGAGTATGTCTCGTTCCAATGCACAGGCGGCTCAGAGGCGCTCGGACTTCATCTGGAAGGGCCGTTCCTGAGCTCCCTCTTTACAGGGGCGATGGCAAAGGAGCACGTCATTGTCACCGATGTTTCGCTTATTTCGAGGTGGGTGGAACTGGCTGGGGGAAGCATAAGCCGGATGACTCTGGCTCCCGAGTTGCCGGGCGCACTCCAAATGATCCGGTACCTCTTGGAGCTTGGCATCTCTGCATCTATGGGACATACGGCCGCCACGTACGAAGAAGCCGCGCAGGGATTTCGGGCGGGGATCAACATCGTCACCCATACTTTCAACGCCATGCGGGGATTCCACCACCGTGAGCCGGGAGCGCTCGGTGCCGCCCTTGTGCAGAAAGGGGTGTTCCGCGAACTCATCGCCGATGGAATTCACGTCCATCCGGCTGCCATGTCCATGCTTGTGACATCCTGCGGAGTTGACTCGGTGGTCCTGGTTAGCGACGCGATGCCTGCCACCGGCTTGCCGCCGGGTCAATACGAGTTCTTGGGCAGGCGTGTTACCTTGGGCACAGACGGGAAGGTTACGCTGGAGGACGGCACTCTTGCAGGCAGCTCTGTATTCCTCCTTGATTGCTTGAGGAACATGGTCGAAATAGTGGGAGTCCCCTTTGCGGGAGCCCTGAGGATGGCCACCGTGAATCCGGCCAAAGCTCTCGGCCTGTTCGACAGGAAAGGTTCCCTGGCTCCGGGAAAAGATGCCGACGTAGTGGTACTATCGGATGACTATGAGGTACTGGGATGTTGGGCAAAAGGTAAGGAAGTGAAGAACGTCTTCCGCGAAAGGGGGGGCCGGCGGGATGAAAGCCGCATTCTTTGAAGGGCCCGGAAAGATAGTCGTGAGAGATACCCCAGACCCGGTCTGCCCTCCGGGCGGGCTCCTCACGAGGGTAGAGGCCTGTGCCATCTGCGGGAGCGACCTCCGTTCGTTTGAAGCAGGGTCAAAATACCAAGGTCAGATCATTGGCCACGAGACCATAGCCACCGTGATAGAGGTGGGAGAGGGTGTCGAGGGATTCCGCGTGGGCGACCGGGTGGCCGATTGTCCCGTGACATGCGAGAAGTGTAAGTACTGCGAGGCGGGGTCGAACAACTTGTGCCTCCAAAGAGGCAGGGTCGGCGGGAGACCGCAGGGAGGTTTCGCCGAACTGCGCCCCGTGCTTGCCTCAGCCGTCCAGGGTGGTTTCGTTGTAAAGATCCCAGGTGACATCCTTCCGGAACATGCAACACTCATCGAGCCTCTGGCTTGCGTCATAAACGGTCAGGAAAAGCTAGATTGGCGGCCGGGAGCTTCGGTGGCGATTATCGGAGCAGGCCCCATAGGCATACTGCATCTCCTCCTCGCCAAGAGGCAGGGCGCGGGCAAGACCATACTTGTGGATCTCAAAGACGAACGGCTGGATCTTGCCCGTAAGTTCGGCCCGGAACATCTGGTGAACGGTGGCCGTCAAGACCCCGTGGACGAAGTGATGAGGTTTACCCAGGGTGAGGGCGCCGATATCGTGATCGTGGCTTGCGTATCTGCGACCGCTCAAGCCCAGGCGCTGGAAATGGCGGGCAGGATGGGGCAGGTGCTCTTTTTCTCCGGACTTCCCGAGACTTCTCCAATGGTGACCCTCAACACCAACCTCATTCACTATCACGAACTCCGGGTTGTGGGTGCCCGGAGCTCGGTCAAGAGGCAATGGGATATGGCCCTGGAGCTCATCGTTTCGGGCCAAGTAGAGCCTCAAGCCATAGTGACCCATACGGTGTCCCTCGAGAACATCGTTGAAGGTTTCGCGCTTGTAAGGTCAGGAAAGGCCCTGAAGGTCGCGGTGAAGCCTTAGGCCGCCAAGAAGTCAATATGTCATAGCCCCCGGGCATACTCTCTCATGGGAGGGTTGCCCGGTGAACCGCTTATCTTACAGGGGCACGGTGGCAGGATACAGGAGATACGCGAGGCCCCTCCTGCTAAGGGCGGCGATGCGCGGGTGGACGTTGGCCAACCGGCAACACGTACTAAGGCTCCAGCATGACCTCCGAAAGGCCGGGCAGGCGGAGGCCGGAGAGCCTGTGACTAGCCCGGTATACCCAGGATCCACTTGGCCAGCGAAAGATAAACCAGAACGCCCATGATGTCGGCTACGGACGTGACGAAAGGCGAGCTGGCCGCGGCGGGGTCGAGGCCAAACCGGTCGAGGGCAAAGGGTACGGCGATCCCCACCAGCGAGGCGATGAGCACGGAGATCACCATGGAAGCCCCAGTGATGATCGCGACCGTTAGGTTTTCTGTAAACGCCGCCACGGCCCAGACAGTGACTCCCATTGTCGTCCCGAGGGCAAGCGAAAGGCCTATTTCTCTTCCCAATACCCTCAGCCAATCGCTTGAGTCGACATCGCCCATGGCCAGCGCGCGGACCATGAGAGCCGACGATTGGGAGCCGGCGTTTCCTGCGCTGTCAATGAGAAGTGGGAGAAAGAAGACCAAAGAGACCACTCGGGTGATGACAGGCTGGAACCTGGATATGATGTTGCCTGACACCAGGTAAACGCCGACAAGGAGCAGCAGCCAGATAACACGGCTCTTGTAAAGCAGCCCGGGCTTCGCGTCCCTGAGGGGGACATGTATCGGTGTTATTCCTGCGCCCTTATGGAAGTCTTCTGTAGTCTCTTCCCTGGCGACCTGGAATACGTCGTCACCCGTGACAATGCCCAAGAGTGCTCCCTGCGAATCTACCACAGGGAGCGCCCAGAGGTAGTACCTTTCAAGGAGATCGGCGGCATCTTCGCGGTCTTCGAAAGCGCTTACGCTTATCGCCGGAGAGCGCATTATCCCCCTTACCGTGTCGGCAGGGTTTCCCAGCACCACATCTTGAAGGCTCACAGAGCCGACAAGGCGGCCTGCCGCGTCGGTGACGTATATGAAGTTGATGGTCTCGCTGTCTCGTCCCTTCTTCCGGACTTCCTCCATGGTCCTTTCGAGAGTCCAGTCGGGCCGGACTGAGACATAATCCGGAGTCATGAGCCGCCCTATGCTGTCCTCAGGGTAGCCAAGGAGCTGCCTCGCTTCTCTCAGGTCGTCGCCGTCCAGGAGGCTCAAGAGCTTTTGGGTGACTTCAGCTGGGAGCTCCGAGAGGAGCGCCGTCCGGTCGTCGGGCGCCAAGTTCTTTACGACGTTCCTGGCCTGTTCGTCGGTAAGATCCCTCAGGAACTCTTCTTGTTCGTGGCTGTCCATATAGGCGAAGACTTCGGCAGCCAGGAGCCGTGGCAGTGACCGGTAGAATATCATCCTGCCGGTCTTGTCGAGCTCCATGAGGAGTTCTGCCACATCGGCTACCGGCCACCTGGTGACCAGCCTTCTAAGGCGAGTCCAGTCTCTCTTGCCTATGAGTTCTCTGATTTCAGGCATCCTCGTGGACACTTGGCGCACCTCCTTGTCGCATGTGGCTCTTTCTGATGCTTGCGGGCGCCGGGCTGGCTAAGACCATGCCCGGCATCGCTCAGAGATTTAAGTACCGGCTGGCGATCGAGAAGTAGACTATGACCCCGAGAAGATCGATCAAAGACGTGATTAGCGGCGAACTGGATGCCGCCGGGTCAAATCCCAACTTCCCCATAAGCATTGGTGTGGCGATCCCCAGCACGCCGCTCATGGCAACCACAATTACGCCACTAAGCGCGACCACCCATCCTACAGTGGCTCCCCCCTGGAGGACACCGGGACCCCACACTATGAGGCTGATGGTGAGGCCGAGCATGAGCGATACTCCCAGCTCTTTAGCTATCAGTCTGAAAACATCGTTGTAGTCGGCGTCTCCGGTAGCGAGATCGCGGACGACCAGTGTGGCGGCTTGAGCTCCGGCGTTGCCTCCGCATCCTATGATCAGGGGCATGAAGAAAACCAGCGCCACCACTTGGGATATTGCGTGCTCGTAACGGGCTATCACGCCCGCAGCAATAAGGTTCATGAAGATAAGGGCCATGAGCCATCCAATCCGGCTCTTATAGAGCAATCCTATAGTCGCTTCCCCGAATCCCACTCGCAAAGGAGTGACGGCGGCTCCTTTGTGGAAGTCTTCGGTTTCTTCTTCGGTAGCAAGTTCCAGCATATCGTCGCCGGTTACCAGTCCCACGAGAATGCCCGAGGAGTCGACTACCGGCAAGACGAAGAGCCCGTACTTATTCATCGTCCGGAGCGCTTCCTCACGGTCTGCGAAAGCGGAGAGGCTTACCGCAGGAGTCGTCATTATCGATGAAATCAAGTCGGTGGGCTGAGCCAGGACCAGTTGGCGGAGGGATACGGCCCCTACCAGCTGCCACAGCCTATCCGTCACGTAGACGACGTTAACGGTCTCAGTCTGCCTGCCCATCCTACGCAAGTGTTCCATAGCCGTTTCAACCGTCCAGAAAGGACGTACGGCCACGTAGTCAGGGGTCATGAGCCTTCCTACGCTGCCTTCCGGATATCCCAAGAGAAACCGGGCTTTTTCAAGGTCTTCCGGGCTTAAGAGGTTAAGTAGCCTCTGAGTAACCTGGCCCGGGAGTTCTTCGAGGATGGCCGTGCGGTCGTCGGGCTTGAGGCCGGCGATTATCTGGCGAGTCTCTTCGTCGGTGAGGTCGCGGAGGAGCGCTTCCCGGTCAGGGCTGTCGAATTCGGCGAAAACCTCAGCGGCGATACTCCTTGGCAGCGACCTGAAGAGGAGCACACGGCATTCCTTGTCAAGCTCCGAGATGAGGTCAGCGATATCGGGGATGCGCCACTTCGACATGATGTCGCGGAGCGCAGTCCAGTCTCTGGCCTCAATGAGTTCACGGATTTCAGGCTTCTCGAAGACGGCCACGTTTCTCGCCTCCTTGCTTCCCGGTATTGAGCCCGGTGGGCCCGGGTTCGCCCCGGCTTTTCGGACCGCGTATTCTTACGCGCAGAGTGACCGGGATGTCACGAGCGCCGCCACGCAAAATGGCCACGTTAGTGCCTGAATTGCGCACTCACAGGCATATCCTTTCCGCTAGTGTACGGGTTGTTCCTCAAGGTGCCGGCTGCGTGTTGGTGTGCGCGCCTGGCCCTCGGCCCTTCTTCAGTAGAAGCGAGCCGCTCTCACCAAGGAGTGGGTCTTGGGAGCCGGCATGGCAGAACATAAGTAGGATAGCAGAACCAAGTGGAAAGGAGAAGCCTCACTGTGGGAAAATTCACGAGGATTCCTTGCCTACGAGGTTTTTTGGTTGATACCAACATCTCGGTTGAGCGGTATTGGGAGCTGCGACCAGTGATAAGGGGAGCAGCCCGAAAGGACACGGGAGTAATCGTAGACCTGTTAGTGGGAATCGGGGACAAGGCCAACGCCCCGGCTTGTTACCTCAGTGTTGTATGAGACGTAGGATGACTTTGAGGTGACCGGTATGAACGTAGATCCATCGCCAGGGTCCGGTCCTATCGGGATTGCACTCGGAGGCGGCGCTGCGAGAGGATTGTGTCACATCGGCGTCTTGAAAGTGCTTTCCTCGATGGGGGTCACTTTCCCGATAGTCGCGGGGACCAGCATGGGAGCGATCATCGGCGCGGCGTATGTGGCAGGGAAGCTGGATGAAGCCGAAAGGATCGCCCGTTCTGTCACCTCCCGCACCATGGCCGGATGGGCAGACGTAAACCTCCAAAGCGGTGCCCTGAAGGGAGATGTAATGAAGGCCATATTCCACCAGTTCGTCGGCGACATGACTTTCGCGGATCTCCGGGACCGGGGCATAAGCTTTGTCGTCGTGGCAGCAGACCTGGAGAGCGAGGAGCCCGTCTACATCACCGAGGGGCGGATTGATGACGCCGTGAGGGCCAGCATGTCCATCCCTGGGATCTTCGAACCGGTCTCGATCGAAGGCCGGGTGCTGGTGGACGGAGGGCTTATCGATAACGTCCCGGTAGGCGCGGCCAGAGCCTTGGGCGCCGGCAAGGTCATTGGGGTAGAGGTGCACAACCCCTACGACATCTGGGTGAGGACCGCCATCGGGCTGGGGCTTTCGCTGGCCCAGATGAGGGAGATGAAGGAGAAACTCCAGGAACTTGCCAAGGAGCCGCACGTGCCGTGGCAGAAGTCCCTGGAGGCGTACAAGGGCTTTTCGAGGAAGCTATTTGAGACTGCCGAGCCTGCGCTGGGACATCGAAGGCTGAGGGCCAATGCTTGGGTGAACGGGCAGAATGGAAACGCCGTGCGCGCGCATCGCAAGTTGAGAGAGATGATGTCCCGCCTGCACCTTGGGACTCCTCGGAAGGAACAGGTGGAAGGCTGGCAGGAGCAGGGACAGACGGAAAGGCAGGGACGGGTCGAGTGCTCGGAACAAAGTGAATGGGCCAATCCGAGGAGCGGCGAGGGTTGGACCGCTTTTCGGGCCACCCTCGTGGGCCTCGATATTATCTCTTCGCTCCTCGAGCAGGGACGCGAGCCTTTCAGGCCAAATGTTCCTGCAGACCTCTTTATCCGGCCCAATGTACGACATTTCCACTCCCACCAGTTCTACCACGCGCGTAGGCTCATCGCCGAAGGGGAGAGGGCCGCCTTGGATGCGCTACCGGAGATACAGAAGCTAATTGGATAACTTGACCGGATTCTCATCCGTCCCGGTAAGCGCATATGTGGTTCGGAGCATGTTCTGCGACTTGTTTGCCGTGCGTGCATACCCGGTGTTATAATGGAGGGCGTGTCGGGGCGTAGCGCAGCTTGG
>LSQX01196336.1_pt1 | contig 15303 bp, 12 predicted proteins | sample 654561 | NCBI WGS metagenome assembly LSQX01 (sample SAMN04489861, study PRJNA283612) | anaerobic digester metagenome | isolation source: 4 biogas reactors fed with cattle manure at either 37C or 55C with and... | place: Denmark: Kongens Lyngby | collected 2014 | reverse complement strand
GCGATAGGCTTATCTCTAATAGCCTCAAACGCTCTACCTGAACATGGAAAAACAATTCGTGCAGTCATACTATGCGCTACCATGATATATGAATTGATTGGACCTGCTATTACAAAAATCAGCTTAAAGAAGGCAAAAGAAATAAGAGAATAGTTTTAAACCTGTTATGCTTTATTGGATGAAAAGTAAGATTAGAGTCGAGCCCAAAGTGGTGAGCCGGATATTAATGTGCAGGCAGTTCAAATGTGTTTTGTAAAGTGTTTCTGATGTCAAAAACAAGGCACTCTGCGCAATTCACAGAGTGCCTAACTTGACGGTGAACCGTATAACGGGGGCATTGTCAATATGGGCACACAAACTGCCCTGCTTTTATACAAACAGCCTTGCTATATTTGAAAACGCAAAGCAAACAATAATCCCCACAGCAGTCGGGACGAGGAAGGAAATTGCTGTCCATTTCAAGCTTTGTGTTTCCTTCTTAATTGTGAGGCAGGTTGTTGAGCAAGGCCAGTGCATCAGTGAGAAAAGCATGGTGCTGATTGCTGTAATCCATGTCCACCCGTTGTCAACCAACAGCTGCTTTAAATCCCACAGGCTATCAAGCTCAATAATGCTGCCTGCTGCCATATAGGCCATTATGATAATTGGAACTACGATTTCGTTAGCGGGAAATCCCAGAATAAAGGCCAGCAGTATAACTCCGTCCATCCCAAGCAATTTGGCAAACGGATCTAAAAAGCCTGAGCAGTGGGCAAGCAATGTCATGCTTCCTATAGATATATTTGCCATTAGCCATATAATGAGGCCTGCAGGAGCTGCCACGACCACCGCCCTGCCCAGCACAAAAAGTGTTCTGTCAAAGATGGAACGAACAATAACCCTCCCGACTTGAGGCTTACGGTATGGCGGAAGCTCCAGCGTGAAGGAGGAGGCAACTCCTTTTAGAATTGTTTTTGACAATATTTTTGAGATTAAAAAAGTCATAAAAATGCCCAGAATTATGATGCAGGTCAGCAAAAATGCCGATAATACCGATGAAAAAGGTCCGGCGGCAGCACCAACAAAAAACATGGTTAGAATTGCGATTAATGTCGGAAAACGGCCGTTACAGGGCACAAAATTATTTGTAATAATTGCTATGAGCCGTTCACGGGGCGAGTCGATAATCCTGCACCCGATAATGCCGGCAGCATTGCAGCCGAATCCCATGCACATCGTTAGCGCCTGTTTCCCGCAGGCGCAGCATTTTTTAAAATACTTATCCAGATTAAAAGCCACACGGGGCAGATAGCCTAAATCCTCAAGCAAGGTAAACAGGGGAAAGAATATTGCCATTGGCGGCAGCATTACCGAAACAACCCATGCCAGCACCCTAAAAACACCAAGGACAAGCATCCCGTGCAGCCATTTGGGCGCACCACAGTAGAGGAAAGCATCGGATATTCTGTCTTGAAGCCAGAAAAGACCGTCCGACAGCAAGGCGGAGGGGTAATTTGCGCCTGTTATTGTGAGCCAAAAGATACCCAATAACAAAGCGAACATTATCGGGAATCCGGTAATTTTATTTGTCAGTATTTTGTCGATTTTTCTGTCCCTTGCGTTATAATTGATTTTTTCAAAATGCACCGTATCAGAGCAGATATGCTCCGCAGTCCTCACAATGCAGGAAACGATATTATCATAAAGAGCCTCTTTGGAAATGCCGTTAGCCCTTATTAACCCGTGTGCCTGCATTAAGGCTTGCTTTATTTCTTCATCCTCAAGCAAATCATATCCGAGGTATTCGTTGAGGGCGGTCATGAGCGTTTTATCATAGGCCAATAATTTCAGGCTCAGCCAGCGGGAATTGATTTTTATCGCCCTTTGTTTTATTGCCGCTTCCACAATAGCAATAGCGTCTTCAATCGGTTGATGGTATTCTATTTTATAAGGGGCTTTTTCTTTAGGTTCGGATAGAAGCTGCTCAACTCCCTGCATCAGATTATCCAGGCTTTTTTTCTTTCTTGCGGTTGTTCCTATTACAGGAACACCGAGCTTATCAGATAGTGCATTAAAGTCAATTTTTATGTTTTTCTTTTTTGCCTCATCCATGAGATTTACACATACAACCACCTTCTCGGTGATTTCCAATGTCTGAAGCACAAGGTTGAAATTACGCTCCAGACAGGTAGCGTCGCACACAACAATAACAGCATCGGGCTCACCAAAGCAAATAAAGTTGCGCGCGACCTCCTCCTCTGCCGAGTGAGCCATCAGTGAATATGTACCGGGAATATCGACCAGAACATAAGTCGAACCCCCGTAATGGCAGTAACCTTGAGCATTTGTGACAGTTTTCCCCGGCCAGTTACCGGTATGTTGATTAAGTCCCGTTAAATTATTGAAAACCGTGCTTTTACCAACATTCGGGTTTCCGGCCACGGCGATAACCTTATCATCAGGCGACATCTTTTTAATAATCAGCCCCGAATCAACAGCCTTTATCCCCGTTGAGTCATTTGTCAGCCCCATAATAACACCTCAAACACCAATCCGGTTTATCAGAACATTAGAAGAATCCTCTGACCTGAGGGCTATAACGGCACCTCTTATTAAGTAGGCGACAGGGTCCCCCGCCGGGCTTTTTTGCAGACATTCTACTTGTGTTCCTTCAATAAGGCCGATATCCTGCAGCCTTCTTCTTATGCTGCCGGTAGACAATAGCGATTTGACCGTTGCCGTTTGACCTTGAGTCAAATCCTTTAATGAGCTTATTTTATGCATAAAGCATGACACCTCGTAATAAATTAGGATAGGGAAACTTAGTTTCCTGCTGCTATTATATGGAGGAGCAAAAAATGTGTTACAAGCTCTTTGAAGAAAGGAAATAAATATGGATAATAATTCAAATTTCTATACATTGAAGGGATATCAGCTCAATAAAAACGCTCAAATTACCTCATCAATGGAGGATTATCTTGAAATGATATGCCGAATGCAAAAAAAGCAAGAGGTTGTCAGAATAAATGAGCTTGCACAAAGGCTCCATGTAAAGCCGTCGTCTGCTTCAAAGATGGTTGGTAATCTGAAATATCTGGGTCTTGTTACATTTGAAAGGTATGGCTACATAAAGACTACCGCTGAGGGGGAGGCTGTGGGTGAGTATTTATTATACAGGCATGCCGTGTTGAACGAGTTTTTATGCCTGGTGAATAATTCGGAAAACGAAACAGAGCAGGTTGAAAAAATTGAGCATTTTCTGGATAAAAAAACAATCGGGAACATTGAGAAGCATATAAAAAAACATCGGGATTTGTTAAAGGTATAAAGCACCAAAAAAGCGGCAAAGAAAAGTATATTTCCCGGATAAGCTTCGTAATACCGAAAAAAACAAGGCGCCCTACATCAGCTTTTTAGTAGAGTGCCTTGCTTTTCGTGTTGGGTTGGGCGGCCAATACATTGCCTTTAGCGGTATAATATGAAAAACTATGGTGCAGAGGTTTCAAAAATTGAGCGGCACAGCCGCCATGAGGCAGAATAGTATTTATGCAAAACCGCTGCAAATAAAGGGGGAGGATGGTCCGTGAATAGTCTGAAGGTGGCATTATTGCAGCTAATGCCTGAGGATAACCTGGAGGGCAACCTTAGGAAGGGATTGGAATATTGCAGAAAATCAAAGCAAATGGGTGCGGATATTGCATTGTTTCCGGAAATGTGGAGTGTCGGCTATAGTATTCCCGAGGATATTTCTGAATTGAAGGGCAAAGCCATAGCTGCCGACAGTATATTTGTTGAGTCATTTGGCAAACTTGCTAAGGAGCTTAATATAGCTGTGGGAATGACCTTTCTTGAGAAATATAACCCATCCCCGAGGAACACTTTTTGCCTTTTTGACCGTTTCGGCTGCAGGGTGCTTACATATGCGAAGGTACATACCTGTGATTTTGACGTTGAGCGCAACTTGACGGCAGGCGATGATTTTTTCGTCGCTGATTTAAACACCAGTCAGGGTAATATAAAAATAGGAGCAATGATTTGCTATGACAGGGAATTTCCCGAAAGTGCGAGAATTCTTATGTTAAAGGGTGCAGAAATTATTTTAGTTCCAAACGCTTGCCCTATGGAGATTAACCGAATATCTCAGCTCAGGGCAAGAGCCTTTGAAAATATGGTTGGCATTGCAACCGTCAATTATCCTAAGGGCAAGCCTGACTGCAACGGTCATTCCACTGCTTTTGACGGGATTGCATACAGCCCCTGCGAACCCGATTCAAGAGATACGCTTATCATTCAAGCGGGGGAACGGGAAGGGATTTATATAGCCGACTTTCCTGTTGAGGAAATCAGGAAATATAGAAAACTCGAAGCACATGGCAACGCATACCGACATCCGCATAAATACAAGCTCCTCATTTCAGAATGCATTGAGCCGCCCTTTATCAGAAAGGATTACAGAAGATAATAACAGGAGGAATATATGGAATTACCGGACCTAATAATAGATTATCGCCGGCAAAATTGAGGCAGAAATGTATAACCGATTCAAGGATTATTACAGCTATGTGTTTTACTTTAAAAGAAATCATAATACTTCAGAAAAGCGATATAAGGCAATAAGTGATTAGTAAAAAATTGCTTTTAAAGGAGAGATGCTTATATCAATAAAAAAAACAACTTAAAGGAGGGCGACTGCTTTGAATGTGATTGTTACAAAAATAAAAGAAGTTCTGTTTTCGGTTCTCCCGATTACAGTGTTGGTATTAATACTTCATTTTACCATTTCCCCGCTTGAAACACCTTTGATTATCAAGTTTCTAATCGGCTCTTTGTTTGTGATATTGGGGTTAACCATATTTTTGCTGGGTGTAGAAATAGGAATCACCCCGCTTGGGGATTTGACAGGGACCTCACTAGCCAAAACAAACAAGCTATGGATTGTTTTAATTGCGGGCTTGATACTCGGGTTTTTTATATCGGTAGCAGAGCCGGGCTTGCTGGTTTTGGCAAATCAGGTCAATCTGGTTACTTCTGGCGAAATATCGGGGATTAAAATACTTGTTATCGTTTCAGTTGGATTAGCAATTATGTTATCTCTGGGCTTTTTAAGAGTTTTCTACAATGTTCCGTTATATAGAGTCCTTTTTGTTATTTATCTGATTATTTTAGGATTTGCTGTTTTCGCTTCCCGTGAGTTTTTGGCAATAGCCTTTGATGCCTCCGGTGCAACAACGGGGATATTGGCAGTGCCGTTTATTCTTGCCCTGTCTGTTGGTATTTCCAAGCTGAAAAAAGACAGCAAGGCATCGGAAAAAGATAGCTTTGGATTAGTTGCCATTGCATCAACCGGTGCAGTTTTATCAGTGCTGATTTTAGATATATTTTATAAAAACAAAGAGTTCTCCCCTGCACTTGATTCGAGAGCTGCCGAGTCTGGTTCCATAATCAGGCCGTTCATTGATAGAATCCCCGAATACTTAAAAGAGAGTCTTTTTGCCATTGTACCGTTAATTTTAATTTTGCTGGTGCTGCAGATAGTCTCATTTAAACTCAAGAAAAAAGAGTTAAGGAAGCTGCTCACGGGCTTTGCGTTTGCCTTTGTAGGTCTGCTTCTGTTTCTGATAGGCGTAAATGCAGGGTTTATGAATGTCGGAACCGGCATCGGCAAAAATTTAGCATTAATGAATAATAAGGCATATATTATAATTATCGGTTTTATTCTCGGAGTTGTAACTATTTTGGCAGAACCCGCTGTATATGTTCTGACTCACAGCATTGAGGACGTCACAAGCGGCTATGTAAAGCGAAAAGCCGTTTTAGTTTCGCTGGCAATCGGGGTCGGCTTGGCCGTAGCCTTGTCGGTTATCCGCATTCTGGTGCCGGCAATACAATTGTGGCATTATCTGCTCCCCGGCTATGCCATTTGCCTGTTAATGATGTTTTTTGTACCAAAGTTGTTTGTGGGAATTGCTTTTGATGCAGGCGGGGTAGCAACCGGTCCTGTGACCGCCACATTTATTCTGGCATTTATACAAGGTGCAGCACATGCCTTTGAGGGGGCGGATGTGATGGTTGAAGGCTTTGGAATGATTGCTATGGTTGCAACAATGCCCATAATAACCCTGGAAGCTTTAGGATTAGTGTTTGCAATTAAGTCAAAAACAAAAGGAGATGAAAAGAGCAATGGCTAGTTTTGACGGCATACCGAGCTCTGAATTGATTTATGTGGTTGTTAATAAAGGAATAGCCAGCAAAATATTGCACAAGGCAAAGGAGCATGGCATTTCCGGCGGAACAATTTTCTTTGGGAGAGGAACCGTAAACAATTCCCTTCTAAAATTCTTATCCTTATACGATGAAAGTAAGGAAATAGTTTTGATGGGAACGGATAGCCATACCGCACATGATGCATTAGTCGAGCTCAACAAGGAATTCCATTTTGAAAAAGCGAATCACGGGATTGTCTTTACCACGGGTATATGTGACATAATAGGCTCCAAGCATCAAAAGTTTGAAGAAAATGCTCAAGAAAGAGGTGTTGATAAGCCGATGTATCAGATTATTATAACAATTGTTAACAGAGGTATGGCAGAGGAAGTAATTGAAGCGGCAGAGGCGGCCGGTTCAAAGGGGGGAACAATAGTTAATGCAAGAGGTTCGGGGATACATGAAACCTCTAAATTATTTAACATGGATATCGAGCCCGAAAAAGAAATGGTTATGATTATCTCAAAGGAAGAGGTTACTCAGGCCATTGTAACATCTATTCGGCAAAAGCTAGAGGTTGACAAGCCTGGCAATGGAATTATCTTTATTCAGGATGTTAAAAATGCATATGGTATTTATGAGTAATACATTAAAAAAAGAAATATATAAAAATATCTCAAGTTTGAGAGGATGGTTAGGTGCAATTTTTTCTGTTAATTCTCGGTCTGGCAATGATTATTTTAAGTGCGGATGTTTTGATTGATTCTTCTTCAAAAATCGCAAGGCGTTACGGGGTGTCCACCTTTATTATAGGCATTACTGTAATCGCATTCGGGACAAGCGCTCCGGAGCTTGCTGTTGGTATTGTTTCGGGTATTACCAAAACCAACGAGCTTTCGCTCGGCAACATTATTGGCAGTTCATTCTCAAACACTGCAATGATAGTCGGAATATCTGCAATTATTATGTCATTAAAGGTGAAGGATTCGGTAGTAAGGCGGGAAATACCTTTATTGCTCGGCGTTCAGATTCTGCTGGCTGTTATGCTCTTTTCAAACGGGGTTCTCTCGCGTATCGACGGCATTGTGCTGGTTATCTGCTTTATAGGATTCATGCTGTATGTTATCAAGGATTCAAAAAAGTCAATGAAAATACAAATTGATGCGCAGGGCGACATTGACACCGATGCCGATGGCAATATGCTCACGCAGGAGGTCATCGAAAAAGAGGGCAATGTGAAAATTGCAAAGCTCTGGGTGATTTCAATATTGGCGCTTGCCGGGCTTTTTATCGGCGGTAGGCTCACCGTGAGTTCAAGCACTCACATTGCACAAAGCATGGGCCTGAGCGAAACTCTCATAGGCCTGACTGTTGTAGCTATTGCCACAACCATGCCGGAGCTCATAACGAGCATAATGGCAGCCATAAAAAAAGAGCCCGAAATTGTTTTGGGCAACTGTATAGGCAGCAATATTTTCAATATCCTGCTTGTGCTCGGCTTATCTTCAGTTCTTTCGCCGATAAGTGTGGATTTAGCATTGTGGCTTGATGTAGCCCTCATGATTGCGCTGACAGCTTTTGTCTTAATAGTTTCATGGACACGAAAAGCAATCAAGCGTCCAACAGGTATTCTCCTCTTATTGCTCTATGTTGCGTATCTTGCATATAAGGTGATTTCAGTGCTCATATAACAAGCACTTGGCTTTCGGTGCCGTTTTTTGGTCGAGATAAGATATAAAGTATTTCAGGCGGTTGCCTTTGCTTTTTTGTTCAGCTTTTAATAGCAGAGCAATATAAATGATAGTAGTATCATGAAAAAGCGAAGGTGAAATAGTTGAATAATGAGTTGTTGGATTTGCTGCGAAGCGGAGGCTATATTTTATATGTAAGGCATGCCCACGCCGATGTCGGGGAGGATTTGCCCAATCTCGATTTTAGCAATTGCTTTACGCAGAGGAACCTTTCTCAGCAGGGGAGAAGGCAGGCTATAAACTACGGGCAGGTACTGCAAAGATTAAACATTCCGATTAGCTTACCTGTCGAGGCAAGTCCTTTTTGCAGAACGGCGGAAACGGCGCTTCTGGCATTTGGCTGGCCGAATGTGCAGACGGACTACTTTTGGTATGGGGTTTACAGGTTAGGTGAAAATCCGCAGGAGCAGCGAGAGGCGCTGGAAGGCTTTGATTCCAGAATGGAAATGCCGCCGCCTGCGGGGAGTAATAAGGTCATAATCGCACACAGCTTCCCCGAAGGTGTCGGCTTAGGGCAGATTAAAGAAATGGAAACGGTGATTATTCAGCCCCTGGGAGAGGGGAACGGCTACGAAATAGTTGCAAGAATTCCGCAGGAGGAATTGTTAAATTGAGCACAATAAGGTGAGGGACTCCGCAACATCTGCTCATACACACAATTGATAATAACGGCACAGGAGAGAAATCCCCTGCGCCTGAGGATATATATTCGGGAGGAATTTAAATGAGATTTTGCTGGAGCACACTGCAGGTAAAAAATCTGGAGGAATCAATCAGCTTCTATGAGGAAGTAGTGGGGTTGAAGGTTGAGAGAAGATTTAAGGCCGGACCTGCCACGAAAATTGCGTTTTTGGGGGAAGGAGAAACAAAGATTGAGCTTATTGAGGATAAGAATAAAGGGGAAATCGATGTGGGATCGGATATCTCATGGGGATTTGAGGTCAATTCCGTTGATGAGATGATTGAATTCCTAAGGGAAAAGAGAATTGAAATTTTGAGCGGGCCAATTCAGCCCAACGAACATTCAAGATTCTTTTTTATCAAGGATCCCAACGGAATGAGAATTCAGTTTTTTGAAAATGTCAAGCCCTGAGCAACGCTTTTATCAAAATAATTTTAAGGAATAATTTCAAAAATACTGCCCCTGTTCAAATCAGCAACCCTCATAGAGGTATAGACACCCAAAAAGAGCCTTGTCTGGTCAGTATTTGAACCGAGACTGACAAAATATGCCGGCTGCTGCCCAAAATCAAAATCTATTTCAATAACACTCAAATCATTTAGCTTGCAGTCCTGCCGAGGTGTGGTATAGGCCATGAAGCCTCTCGCTGGCTGTGAGTTTCTTTCTGCCGCAAGGTCAGTGAAAAGAACGCATCCCGTCAAATCCGGAATAGCTCTGCCCATATAAGCCGTTATGCCGGTAAGAGCCGTTGCACCTGCCCTGTCGGGGCGGGGATCCCTGTGATAATAGCTTATTAGTGGTTGAAGCCTCAGTGTCGAGGTCAATGCCGCTTCTTCAAAATAGGCAACGGTTTTCTCGTTTAAAACGGCATTATTCGGGCAGTTCCTAACTACGCAAGTCGGGAAATCCCCTTCCCAGCCTCTCCAGCCGAAGTTAATAAAGCCTATGGGGTCAGGAATAGCTGTAACCAGCCGGGATACGGGGATAGGCTTGTAATTAACAAATGTAAATATCGACTCAACAAGCTCCTGACCGACATTTCCCGCATATTTTAAATACTGATTATTCATCCTCTGGTAGCAGATTCCGGGCATATTGCGAACCCCCTTTGCAATCAGAGTCAGCATTTCCCGAACAGGTGCCGCCAGCTCATCGAATCTGGTAACTGCGGGCTGGTCCTCAATGCTATTGATACTATTAACATTAATTTCAATTATTTTGCCTGCAGTTTCCATATCATTTTGGCTTAGATTAAACGGGTCAAAGCCCGAGCCTCCGTCCCCGGTGGTCAAAACGAGCCTTCCTGATTCAGGTGAAAAGTTCAAGCTATTGACTCCGTTATGGTTCATAAACGGTCGCCTTAAATTGAGCAATGTTCTGAGTTTGCCGGGCTGACCGTTTTGCATACTCCATTCCTCAACGGTATCTATATGGTCAAATCGTGTTTCCCTGTTGCGCCACACAAGATTCAAGGTTTGAAGCTCACACGGGCTAGGAATTATGTCTTCAGAGAGAGCCCCCCTGCCCTGTGTCCCCGCAACGGAATAATGAAGATAAAACAGGCCGTTGGAATTGAACCTCGGGTGGAATGCCATCCCGAGAAGCCCACGCTCATCATAACCGCCAAGCCTTAATACACGGCTTCGGATATCCAGAAATACTTCCGCCCCGTTGTCGCCCATATAATAGATTACACCCGGCTGAGTTGCAAAAAACAGCCTCTCTGTTTGTTCACCGGGTAGTGTTGCGGTTTTCAAAACAGTGGGAAGGTTTATATTATTGACGATGGGCCGTAGGCTTACCCTTACTTTCTTCATAGATTACAACCCCCTCATACTTTTTTCCTTTGATGAATATGTTTTATTTTTTTATGATAGTACAAATAAGAGGAAATCAGCTTTAGGTGCAGCGTTTGAGAGCCGTTAATTCTTTCAAAAAACCGAGAGGGTATGAGTAAAAGAAAAATCGGATAATAATTTAATCACGGCAAAAAAATTCCGCCCCGTGCTTCCACGGAGCGGAAATTCTAATATCTGCCCATTTGCTCAAAGGGCAGGTTTTCAAAATCGGGTATTATTTCATACACCTCCGAGCCTTCTTTAATATTGTAATCACCCTTTTCGGGGTTAACGAAAATGCCCTTTTTTCTGCGATAATATATGGCGTTTCCCTCAATTGTGCTGAAGGTAAAAACACTGTCCTCCACTCTGCCGAGCTCCTTGTCCTTGTCAAGAATAATATTACCTGAAATAAAACCGTTTGCGGGGTTGGGCGCAAACCAAATGCTCTCGCTGTTATCGGTGTTGAGATGGATTTTGCTCAGATTCGGGTAGGCTGCTTTCCAGATATCACCCTGCCACGGGAAGGTGTTTAGATGGCTCCACAAATCGGTGCAATGCCCGAACCAACCGCCCTTGAGCGCTCCGTCCCTTGCCCTCTCGTCATAATAAAAGGGTCTGCCGGCATTAATAATAATATTGTTTTTGATGATAATGTCTCTTCCTCCGCCAATTTCAATTGCATTGTCAGGGATATTGATAAGGATATTGCCGAAAATTGTTTGCCCCGAAAGGGCGTCATCCATATATATTCCCTGCGGGTGATGCTCCTTTGAACCGAGATTATAAATGCAGTTGTACCTTATTATATTCCCGTACATACTCCAGTTTCTGCCGGCATAAATTGCCCCCGCATCGTCCGAAAGGCGAACAACATCGTGAATGACATTGTATTCTATCATGTGGTTGTTGCCTGTGTAGGTTATTGCCTGGTGGGGGGAATTAAATATCTCATTGTGCGAGCATACATTGCCCGCTCCCAAAAGGTTGACTGCCGACTGATAGGTCAGGTAAACCTCCGACCAGTCATGTATAAGGTTGTTATCGGCAATGCAGCCGCCGGGCGTGAGAGTATCTCTGTCCCCTCCCTCAAGGATTATTCCTCCCCTGCCGGTGTGCATTATTTCATTGTTAACCGCCTTATTTTTGTATCCGTTCATGATAAGAGCATTGCCGGAAACATTTTTTATCACGCAGCTGTCAACGGTGTTGTTGTTTCCCATAATTTCAATGGCATTGCTCCTGGTTCCCTTGACTGTAAGGTTTCTGAAGTTGAGGTAATGTGCGTTAGTAACCTTAATAATATTATCGGTTGAAAGCGAAAGCTGAGTGCAGGAGCCTTCGAGGTCTTCGGCGGGGTACATATAGAGAATCCCCGTGCCTCTGTCTAGGTACCATTCACCCGGCTCATCAAGCTCCTCAAAGGCATTGAATATGTAATACGGAGCATCCTTTTTTATACCGCATATGCTGACATACTCCGTTTCGATTGCCCTTTTTTTTGCATCGAAGGATTTTATCGGGGTTGAGGAGTCCGCCCATGTGTATTTCCAGTAGCCAAAGAGCCAGACATCCTCAAGCGTTTCATATTTTGACATTCTGCAAGCTGTTTTCCAATCAGCCGTGAAAATATCGCCCAAGGGGTTGCGAAGCTCATCCCAGCCCGGCGTTGCCCCGCTGACTCCCGTTTTTTCACGGGCATCGCCCTCCCTGATTATTTTGCCTGTTTTCAGGAACTCACCTGAGTTCGGGTATCTGGCAAGAGCCATTCTTTCGTCGTTGAAGAAAAGCTCACAGTAAATCGGCCCCGTCGTATCCCCGTCATATTTGTCTGCGGTGTTAAAGGAGCCGATAGCATAGATTTTGCCCCAGTCGGCACAGGTCAGTGAATACTTGCCCAAGTCAAGCTCAACAACATTTTTGCGCGCATCTTTTGAAAGCCTTGATTTCATTTTGCCACTCACAGGCTCAAAATCCTCACTTTTAAGGGTGACGCCGCCGTTAATTATTACCTCACCGTTTCCGTAGGCGCAGTAGGTGACGGGGCAGGCCTGCGTTGCACGGTCCCGACTAGTGAACTCAATGGAGGAGACACGGTATTCACCTGCCATAATGCTCACCGTTATGCCGCTTCTGCCTGTTTTATCAAGCTCTCTGACAGCGTCCCTTGCTCTTTCTATTGTTGCGAAGGGGGAGGAAAAGGAGCCGTCATTATTATTGCTCCCGTCGGGCGAAACATAAAAATCCCCCGTAGTTATCTTGATGGGCGTTTCTTCTGATGTGCTCAGATTGTAAGGGCAAACGAAGGTTGGTGGGCTGAAAACACAAACAAAGAATGCAACCAAAGATAAAATAACCGAAACGATGCTTTTTATCAGATTTAACATGCCGCTTTCCTCCGTTATTTACTTAATATTCCACATTGATATTAACATAATTGGAAATTTACGGCAATACAAAAAATATTTGACAGTGTGCTAAGGCAATACTATAATTATTTTAGATATGAATTATAGAAAGAAGATGAAGAAATGAACAGCCAAAAGCTGATTTTTAAGGCACTTGACAAATATATGGTATCCTCCGGCAAAAGGGCTGTCAGGAAGAAGGCTCCTCCGGTCATTAAACAGGGAGTCTTCGACATGGTTGACGAGCAACGGGGGGAGTTTTTTACTGCAGGCTTTGGCAAAGAGGTTATGCTGCCCGACGATATCATGAAACGAAAATATTATATTGCGGGCTACAACTCCAACAACCCTGCAAAGGGAGTCATAGACCCGCAATATGCCCATGCTCTTTGGCTTGACGATAACTCGGGGCGGGGCGGAGTTCTGATGATATCGCTTGATGCTGTCGGACTTCTTAACAAGGATGTCAACACATTGAAACAGGGGCTTGCCGACTTTGTCAGAATTACAGGTTGCCGCAACATCAATGTTTTCTGCACGCATAATCACGCGGGAATTGACACCATGGGTATTTGGGGGAGGCTCCCGCTCAGTGGCAGAGACCCAAAGTTTATGAGAATAGTCTTTGACGCCGCAAAATCCGCCGCATTCAAGGCCTATGAGGATAGGCGTGAGGGCTCGCTCTATTACGGCAGCATCGAGGTGCCGGATATGCAGGAGGATATAAGGCTGCCAGAGGTTTATTCAAAGGCATTGACACGCCTGCGTTTTGTACCCAATGACGGGACAAGGGAGATTTTCTGGCTCAATTTTGCATCTCATTCGGAATCGCTACAGGGCTGCAACTCACTTGTCAGTGCCGATTTCCCGTGCTATCTCAGGGAGAGAATCAGGCAGACGGAAGGGGTAGAAACCCTTTACGGTGTTGGTGCAATAGGCGGCATGATAAGCATGAAGATTGACAATGAGCAGCTGCTAAGAAAAGAAAACCGCCTGCTCGAATCCACAAGAAGCATCGGCAGAAGGCTGGGCGAATACGCTCTTTCAATAACCGATGAAAAAAAGCTCACTCCGAAAATAAATTTCATCAGGCAGGAGTATATGTGTCAGGCGGATAATCCGGTGCTGGCTCTAGCTTGCCGTGCCGGCATACTCAAGGCCGACAGATACGGCTGTAGGCAGGCATCGAGGAAATGGGCGTTGAAAACTGAGATGACATATTATGAAATCGACTCGCTGAAAATACTGTTTCTCCCATGCGAGATTTTTCCCGAGCTTGTATATGGCGGCTACCTTAACGCAGAGGAGTCGGCACAGGGCAGAAGCCCCGAAATCAACCCGACACCTCTTGTTGAGATTGCAGGTGATGAAAACCTTTTAGTTTTCGGCCTTGCAAACGATGAGCTGGGCTATGTTCTGCCACCCAATGATTTTTTGCTTGACAGGGATGCTCCATATCTCAACAGAGCGGTTGACAGGCTCGGCAGAAGGCATTATGAGGAAACGAACTCACTGGGTCCTAAAACTGCGGCAAATATAGCGGATAATTTTTCAAAAATAATGAAAATAGTTGAAGAGTCAAAAAAGGAGTACAGCGTTAAATAGAGAGTTTATTAAGAATCGGTGAGATTACAGCCTATGATGCGGCAGGCAACGCCTCACAAAGCCCTTCGATGTCAATAACAATATAACAAAAAAACCGGGCGTGTAACCACGCCCGGCAGACTTTTTGCATTATTACTCAATCACTGTGTTGGAGCTTTTTGTTGTCGGCACAAGCCCGATATAGGATTTTCCGGCATTGAGCGTGAGCGCCTTGCCGTCAGGGGCATAGAGCTTGAGTGCATCGTCATACCCGCCCTTTTTCCATGTAATGTTCTGATATGTGCCGTTTGAAACCGCAATTCCGCTCCCTGAGCTTAAATCCATGTCAATGCAGCCCTTTTTGTCGTGCATACTTTTTATACCACAGTAAAGGACAATAACATTTGTCGCCGAGCTCTGTTTTCCGTTGGCGTCGTTCATGGCATTGCCGTTAAAATAATTGAAATAAAGCTTCTTTTCAGGGTCATAAACAAACTTGTGCTTGAAGCTGCCGGAAAATTCAATTTTTATGCTTTGGCAGGCTCCCCCTGAATATGTGATTGGCGAACCCTCGGGGCTCAAGCTCAAGGGGGATTTATATTCGCCTTTGATTTCGGTTCGGAACTTCTTATCATTAATTGCTCTTTCAATATTACTGCCTGTTGTATACCCTCTGTGCTCAATGCCGACATTTGTGCGGTTTTTGTCACGGTGGAAATATGTCCCCGCCATACCGTCAACATTGTCAATATGCCTTGATTTGTTACGCAGAGCATTATATGCATAGGTGCTGCCGCCCCAGTGGATAAAAAATGCGTCAAAGCCCTGAGCAAATTCGATGAAATCGTGCCGTGCGC
>LSQX01080703.1_pt1 | contig 15304 bp, 17 predicted proteins | sample 654561 | NCBI WGS metagenome assembly LSQX01 (sample SAMN04489861, study PRJNA283612) | anaerobic digester metagenome | isolation source: 4 biogas reactors fed with cattle manure at either 37C or 55C with and... | place: Denmark: Kongens Lyngby | collected 2014 | reverse complement strand
CAAGGAGCTGTTCATGCGGAAGGACGAGGCGGAGATCGAGCAGCTGGCGCTGGCCGCGGCGGCCATCGACCGGGTGCAGGAGCGGGTGCCCTCGCTGCTGCGGGAGGGGCGCACGGAGAACCAGGTGGCGGCGGATCTGCAGGCGCTCATCCTCAAGGAGCATGATGTGGTGGACTTCGTCATCGTGGGGTCGGGGCCGAACGGGGCGAATCCGCACCACTCCCATTCGGCGCGGGTGTTGGAGACGGGTGACGTGGTGGTCGTCGACGTGGGCGGCACGCGGGGTCCGGGTTATCACTCGGACTCGACACGCACCTACGTCGTCGGCGGTGCCGGGGAGGCCCCGGCCGATGCCGCCGCGGCCTACGGGGTCCTGCAGGCGGCCCACGCGGCGGCGATGCGGCAGGCGCGTCCCGGGGTGACGGCGGAGTCGGTGGACCGGGCCGCCCGCGAGGTCATCGCGGAGGCCGGCTACGGGGAGTATTTCATCCACCGCACCGGACACGGCATCGGGCTGTCCACGCATGAGGAGCCCTACATCATGGCCGGAAACGACCTGGTCCTGGAGCCGGGGATGTGCTTCTCCATCGAGCCGGGCATCTATCTGCCGGGGCAGTGGGGAATGCGGCTCGAGGACATTGTTGTTGTGTCCGCAGACGGCGTAGAATCGCTGTCACATCAACAACGCGAACTGAGGTAGACACCATGAGCACCACCCGCGCTCTCTTCGTCGGACACGGCACCCCGATGAACGCCATCGAGGACAACGACTTCACCCGCACCTGGTCCGCGCTGGGGGAGGGCACCACCCCGCGCGCCATCCTCGCCGTCTCCGCCCACTGGTACACGAGGGGGACCGGCGTCACGGCCATGTCCGATCCCCGCACCATCCACGACTTCCACGGCTTCCCCCAGGAGCTTTTCGACGTCCAGTACAACGCCCCGGGTGATCCCGAGATCGCGGAGCTGGTGCGCGACGTAGCGAAGCCGACCCTCGTGCAGAACGACCACGACTGGGGCCTCGACCACGGCACCTGGTCCGTGCTCAAGCACATGTACCCGGAGGCCGACATCCCCGTCGTGCAGCTGTCCATCGACGCCACCAAGCCCCTGTCCGAGCACTACGATCTGGGCACCCGCCTGGCACGCCTGGCCACCGAGCACGACGTCCTCATCGTCGGCTCCGGCAACGTCGTGCACAACCTCTCGCTCGTCGACTGGCACGGCGGCGACACCGGTTTCGCCTGGGCCGACGAGTTCGACGAGGCCGCCCGCGACATCATGCTCGGCGATCCCGACCGCCTCGCCTACCTCCGGGAGCACGCCGGCTACACCCGCGCCGTCCCCACCCCGGACCACTTCCTCCCGTTGGCCTACATCGCGGGCGTCAGCGCGGCGACCGGCGGCAGCGTCGACGTGTTCAACGACCGTCGCACGATGGGATCGCTGTCGATGACGGGCTACCGGGTAGCGTCGTAGAGCATGAACGGCATCCTGCTCCTCGGCGGCACCTCCGACATCGGCCGCGAACTCGCCTCCCGACTGTGCGCCGGCCGCGAGGTCGTGCTCGCCGCCCGGCGGCGGCCCGCGGAACAGATGCTTCTCGACGCCGGCGCAACAGCCGTCCACCACCTGCCCTTCGAGGCCACCGACCTGGTCTCCCACCGCGCCCTCGTGGAGCAGGCGATCGAGCTCACCGGGGGAGTGACCACCGCCATCGTGGCCTTCGGCATCCTCGGTGACCAGGCCCGGGCGGAGCACGACGAGGCCCATGCCGCGGAGATCGCCACCATCGACTACACGGCGCAGGTCTCCATGCTCACGGTGCTCGCGGATCTGCTGCCGCAGGGGGAGATCGTCGCGTTCTCCTCCATCGCCGGGTGGCGGGCGCGGCGGGCGAACTACGTCTACGGCTCCACCAAGGCCGGCCTCGACGCCTTCTGCCAGGGTCTGTCCGACCGCCTCCACGGCAGCAGGCTCCGCCTGGTCACCGCGCGCCCCGGTTTCGTCATCGGTTCCATGACCGAGGGGATGGATCCGGCCCCGCTGTCGGTCACCCCGGCGGAGGTCGCCGACGCCGTCGCCGACGAGATCCGCACCGGACGCGGCTCCCGGACCCTGTGGATCCCACGCCGCCTGCGCCTGCTGGCCTGGGTCATGCGCGTCGTGCCGCGCCCGATCTGGCGCCGGATGCCCCGCTAGGAAACCTCGTACTCGCCCTCGCCGAGCGCCAGGTACTCGATGTGCTCGTCCGCGGGCGCCCCGCACCGCAGCTCGCAGCCCGCGAAGTGGGTGCGCCCCTCCAGGCCACCCGCGACGGCCTGCATGGCGTCGTGGTGCACGTCGGAGCGCGCGAGCCCGCAGTTGCCGCAGGCGGAGACCTGCAGCAGGTCGGACCCGGCGTCGAAGATGAGGCCCAGGGGAGCCAGCGCCCGCACGACCTGCTCGGCGATGCCCTCCTCGAGGCCCTCGATCTGGATGAGCCCGTCCCGGCACAGACGCACCGGTGCCTCCACCACGTCGAGCATGCGGGCGATCTGCGTACTCATCATCCCCAGGCGCAGGCCCGCCCCGAGCGTGACCAGACCGTCGGTCTGCCCCAGCCAGCCGATCTCGCCCTCCTCCGCGGTGACGGTGGTCGCGGGGCGGAAGCCGGGGACGTCGATAAGCAGAGGGCCGTAGAGCCGGACATGACCGGCATCGGTGATGTGGATGTGGCCGTCGCCGTGGATGTCGGCGGCGCTGGCCAGGGGCTCCCAGGCACCGGGCGGGACGACACCGGAGTCGGGGGCGAGGTCGAGGTAGACGGGTTCTGCGCTCACGGTCGCTCATTGTAGTTAAGGTGGGGCGCATGAACGGCAGGCGCGCGACCCGGGTCCACCGGGCCGGTGTGCGTTCCACCGTCGCGCGGGCGTGGGTGCCGTTGGCGCATGACGTGGGCAGGGGAGTGCTGCGTCGCCTCGGCGGGCGGGGCCGCTCGCCGGAACGGCCGACCTTCGCCGAGTGGGACGCCGAACCGAGCTTCTCCGACGCCACGTGGGTCATCGGGCAGAAGCCGGGGACGCTGCTCGGGACCGCGCCGATGCGGCTCATGGGCGGCCACCGCGTCACCGCCACCCGCATGGAGTACGTCACCACCGACGCCCGCGGTCGCACCATCACCGCCACCGGCGCCTACCTGCACTCGCACCACCAGTGGCGGGGAGGCGCGCGGCCGGTCGTCGCCTTCGCGCCGTCGACGCAGGGGGTGGCCCCGCACTGCGATCCGTCGTACTCCATGTCCGTCGGCATGGCCGTGACGCTGCGTGGCCCGGTGGACATCGTCGCCAGCTACGAACTGCCCGCCATCACCGCCATGCTCGCGGCCGGCATGCACGTGGTGCTCACCGACTACCCGCGCGACCCCGACTTCGGATGGCAACTCTACTGCGACCACCCCTCCGGCGGGAATGCGCTTCTCGACGCCGTCCGCGCCGCCCGCCACATCGGCCTGCCGGCGGCGGCCCCGGTGGGCATGTGGGGCTTCTCGCAGGGCGGGGCGGCCGTCGGCATGGCGTTGGAACGCGGGGACTACGCCCCGGAGGTCACCCCGGTCGCCGCCGTCGTCGGCGCCCCGCCCTCGCGTCTCGACGAGGTCCTCGCCCACGTCGACGGGTCCCTGGTCACCGGCGTGCTCTCCTACGCCGTCGCGGGGCTCATGGTGGCCTCCGCCGACATCCGCGCGGAGATCCTCGGCGCGCTCACCCCGGACGGGCTCGACCATTTCACCGCCGACATCTCCACCTGCGCCGTGAGCTCGGTGTTCACCTCCGGGTGGCGGGGCACCGCCCGCTGGACCCACGCCGGCGTACCCCTCGGCGAGCTTCTCGACGACCTGCCCCACGTCGCCGCCGAGTTCGACGCCCGCGCCCTCGGGTCGCGGGCCCCGGGCGTGCCGGTCCTGCTGTGGGGATCGCCTCACGACGACGTCGTCCCCGTCGCCCAGGTCCGCGACCTGCGCGACGAGTGGCGGGACCGGGGAGGCGACGTCACCTGGTTCGAGGACCGCACCTTCCGGATCCCCGGGCGCACCGGCGCCAACCACTTCGGGCCCTACTACCGGCACCTCACCCACCATGTCGGGTGGTTGATCGACGAACTGCGCCGGTAGGGTGGGCACGTGCCGTTCATTCTCGCTGTCCTCCCTGTCCTCATCATCGAGGCCCTCGTGTTCTGGGCCGTCGGTTCCTGGCTCGGCGTCGGCTGGGCCCTGCTTCTCATGTTCGGCCTCATGGCGCTGGGCCTGGTGACCGCGCCGATCGAGATGCGCCGCGTCGGCCGCCTCGCCGCCGCCCAGAAGGTCTCCGCCGGCCGTGTCGCCGGTGACTACGGCCTGCTCACCGCCGGGGCCATCCTCGCCGGCACACCGGGCATCGCGTCGTCGATAGTGGGTCTGCTGCTCATCTTCCCGCCCACCCGCGCGGTGGCCCGGGGTCTGGCGGCGAAGAAGATGATGAAATCCATCGAGGATCTCGGCGTGCGCAGCTACGAGGCCACCGCCGCCCGGCGCCCGGGCACCAGCTACGGCAGCTTCGGCGACCCGGAGCAGGTCATCGACGAGCCCGATGAGTCGGAGATCCAGGACTGGACCCGCAACGTCCGCCCGGAGGACTTCAAGTGACACTCCTGCTGCGGCTCCTCATCGCCGCGGCCTCCGGTTTCCTCGCCTACACCTCCAACGAGCCACTCGGCTGGTGGGTGGCGGGCATCGCCGGGATGGCCGGGCTCTACGTCGCCCTCATGCCGTGGCGCGGCCGCGGGCCGCGGCTGTGGTCGGGTGCGCTCCTCGGCTTCACCCACGCCGTCGTGCTCTACCTGTTCATGCTGCCGTGGATCGGCGAGTTCGTGGGCAACCTGCCCTACATCGCCCTGGCCGTGGTGTGCGCCCTCTACGCGCTGGCCACGGGCGTCGGCGGCGTGGCCGTGGCCCGCTGGCGCTACGGCTTCCTCGCCTTCCCCTTCGTCTACGTCCTCGTGGAGTGGGCACGCAGCTCCTTCCCCTTCGGCGGGTTCGCGTGGGTGCGCCTGGCCTGGGGGCAGATCAACGGGCCGCTGGCCAACCTCGCTGTGTGGGGCGGGCCGGCGCTGGTCAGCTTCGCGGCCGCGCTCGTCGGCTCCGGCCTCGCCACCCTGGTCATCTCCCACCGCGGGGCCCGCATCGCCGGGGCGCTCGCCGTCCTCCTGCCGCTGGTGGCCGGCGCGGTCACCGGCCTGACGGTGGTCAACCGGGAGGAGGCGACCGTGGGGGAGACCCGCGTCGCCGCCGTCCAGGGCAACGTGCCGCGGATGGGGCTGGACTTCAACGCCCAGCGCCGGGCCGTCCTGGCCAACCACGTCCGAGTCACCGAGGAGCTGGCCGGGGAGGAACTCGACCTGGTCATCTGGCCGGAGAACTCCTCCGACGTCAACCCCTTCGCCGACCCGGAGGCGGGGGAGCTCGTCGACCGGGCGGTCCGGGCCGTCGATACGCCGATCCTGGTGGGCACGATCACCCGCGACGAGGTCGGGGACCGCAACACCATGGTCGTCATGGACCCGGAGACCGGGCGCGGCGACCAGCACGACAAGCACTTCCTCCAGCCCTTCGGCGAGTACATGCCGATGCGGGACTTCTTCCGCATGTTCTCCGAATACGTGGACCAGGCCGGTGACTTCAAGCCGGGCCCGCCGGAGTTCACCGTCCGGATGCGCGACGTCGTCATCGGCGTGGCCACCTGCTACGAGGTCGCCTTCGACCCGGCCCTGCGTACCGCGGTGCTCGACGGCGCCCAGCTGCTCACCACCCCGACGAACAACGCCACCTTCGGGTTCACCGACATGACCTACCAGCAGCTGGCCATGAGCCGCCTGCGGGCCATCGAGGTCGACCGCGCCGTCGTCGTGGCCGCCACGTCGGGTGTGTCGGCGATCGTCCACCCGGACGGCTCGGTCAGCCAGGAGACCGGGATCTTCGAGCCCGGCCGCCTGGTGGAGACCCTGCCCCTGCGCGACACCATCACCTTTGCGGCCCGCTACGGTGGGCATGTTCAGACAGCGCTTATAATTCTTGGTGGCCTGCTCTTCATCACCGCGCTGGTGACCGGCCGGCGACGAACCACCGCATAGAAGGAGACCTTCGTGACCAATCCCAGTGACGCGACCCTGGTGATCATCCCCACCTACAACGAGCTGGAGAACCTCCCGCTCATCGTGGGCCGGGTCCGCGCCGCCACCCCGGAGGTCGACATCCTCATCGTGGATGACAACAGCCCCGACGGCACCGGCGACAGGGCAGATGAGCTCGCGGCCGACGACGCCCACGTCCACGTCCTCCACCGCGAGGGCAAGGGCGGCCTCTGCGGCGCCTACGTCGCCGGTTTCCAGTGGGGGCTCGAGCGCGGGTACAGCGTCCTCTGCGAGATGGACGCCGACGGCTCCCACGCCCCCGAGCAGCTGCACCTGCTCCTCGACGAGGTCGACGCCGGCGCCGACCTCGTCATCGGTTCCCGCTACGTCCCGGGTGGCAAGGTGGTCAACTGGCCGAAGAAGCGCTGGATCCTGTCCAAGGGCGGCAACATCTACATCTCCCTGCTGCTCGGCGCCGGTCTCACCGACATGACCGCCGGCTACCGCGCTTATCGACGTGACGTCCTCGAGTCCATCGACCTCGATGGGCTGTCCAACGCCGGCTACATCTTCCAGGTCGACCTGGCCTGGCGTGCGGTCTCCGGCGGTTTCGACGTCCGCGAGGTGCCCATCACCTTCACCGAGCGCGAGATCGGCGAGTCCAAGCTCGACGGCAGCTTCGTCAAGGACTCCCTCGTCGAGGTGACGAAGTGGGGTCTCACGCACCGCCTGGAGCAGGTGACGGATGCGGTGACCGTCGGCAAGCGGATGATCTCCCACGAGTACCGCCACTGGAAGCGGGCCCGGCAGCGCGATTAGCGGACACGGAAAGAACCCGGTGAGTGTGACACTCACCGGGTTCCTTCCGTTCAGCGGCTAGCTGTTCTGCTCGGCCTCGGCGGCCTGCTGCTCCTTGAGCAGGCGGGCGGCGGAACGACGGCGCTTACGCAGCAGCTCGATGCGCTCCTCGAGGAGGACATCCAGCTCCTCCAGGGAACGACGCTCCAGCAGCATGTCCCAGTGGGTGCGCGGCGGCTTGACCGGCTTGGACTCGACGCCCTCGCCCTCGACGAGGGTGCCCAGCTGGCCGTTCTTGCACATCCACTCCTCGGGGATCTCCGCGTCGTCCGCGAACGGGACCTCGTAGATCTCGCCGTTCTCGGTGCGGTACTTCACCATCTGGCGCGGGGCAAGGTCATGGTCGCGGTCAGTTTCATAGCTGACGGCACCCATGCGGCTGCCGCGGAGTACGCGATCTGCCATTGCGGCATCATCCTTTTCGTTGGTTGAAGTTCTTCAGACGTATCAGTATAACGTGCGGGCCACCGGGTTTGTTCCCGACAACCGGCAGGGAATCGGATATGGTGGTCACTGTGACGATATCCACGACCAATCCCGCGGTGTCATGCGCGTGGTGCGGCAAGGAGCTGGTCCTCACCGGCCGTGGCCGCCCGCGCAAATATTGCAGCAGATCGTGCAAACAGCGCGCCTATGAGCAACGTCAGAACGTTTCGGGTACCAGTATCCCGGCCGAAGCGGTTATCATTCATCCGGACCGTGCCGCAGCGTTGAGGGATTCCCTCTTCGAACTGCGGTGCGCGGCTGAAGACGTCGCCACCGCATCGGCGGAAGGCGCCGAACCGGACGAGATCCGCGTCCTGTGCTCCGAACTGGTGGCACTCGCACGGACGATTGAGAAGTTGAGGTAATCAGGTCGATGACCACCCAGAGCAAGCCGGCCAGCAAGATCATCATCGCGATCTTCATCATCCTCATCGTGATCCTGGCCCTCGTGGCCGTGGTTCCGATGCTGTTTGCGCTGGCCATGGGCCCGGGCGTGAAGACGGAGGGCCTGACGGCCGAGGGTGCGCAGCCGGCCAGCACCGACATCGACGGTGAGTGGCACGTGACCCACCAGCGCGCGGACTCCAACACCACGTCCGTGGGCTTCACCTTCTTCGAGATCCTTCCGTCTGACCGTCGTGAGACCTCAGGCTCCACGCAGTCCGTCGAGGGCTGGGCGACCATCGAGCAGGGCAGTGTCCAGGCCGGTGAGATCGTCGTCGACATGACCGATGTCTCCACCGACAACGAGCGCCGCGACATCAACGTCCGCAACAAGATCTTCCACACCAACGAGTACCCGACGGCCACGTTCACCATCACCGAGCCGGCCGACGTGTCCGATGTCCCGGGCAACGGTACCCCCGGAAAGGTGACCCTCACCGGCGAGATGGAGATCCGCGGCGAGACCCGTCCGCTGAGCCACGAGTTCGACATCCTCCGCGACGGTGACCGTGTCATCGTCTCCGGCGACGTCGACATCAACCGCAACGAGTACGGCGTCGAGTCCCCGGAGTTCGTCGCCGCCAAGATCGACGACACCGGTCAGCTCAACATCCGCCTTCTCCTGACGAAGTAGGTCCCTGATGAACCCGTCCCGCATGATCCCGATGATCTGGATCCGGCTCATCGTCATCCTCATCTTCGGCATCTACGTGTCCTGGCAGGGCTACTGGTTCATCGGCATCATCGCCGGCGTTCTCGTCCTGGTGTCCATCTGGCAGCTCTGGATGGCCTACAAGTACCGGGATCGGAAATAGGGAAACCCACCCCGATTGCGTCACTGTGACGTTAATCAGGGGTGTGTCCGGCTGCAGGAAAGGGGAATACTGCGGCCGACATTCCGGGACGCTGTGGCCCTTCGCTTCGCAGTCAGCGCCGCCGGCGATGCGGTACAAGGCGCTGAGGGCACGACGAGCCTCCGAGGACGCGGCCAGGCGATCGGAACACCCAATACTCCGGATCGCCCCACATCCCTATAGCGCCGATAATGTACATTATGTCATCTCGAATTCCGCTCCACACCCCCACGGACAGTCTCACTGTCTGCTGCCCCGCCCAGTGACAGAATGGAACCATGCTCCCGGCACTCTTCGACGCGCACCTCCACATCATCGACCCGCGCCACCCGCTCATCCCGAATCAGGGTTTCGTGCCGGAGCCGTTCTCGGTCGCCGACTACCGGCGCCGCACCACCGGCCTGCGGATCATCGGCGGCGCTGTCGTGGCGGGTTCGTTCCAGGCCTTCGACACCGGGTTCCTCGTCGCGGCCCTGAAGAAGCTCGGGCCCAGCTTCGTCGGCGTGGCCCAGGTGCCCGGCGACATCTCGGACGCGGAGATCCTGCGTCTCGACGCCCGCGGCGTCCGTGCCGTCCGCTTCAACATCGCCCGTGGCGGCTCCGCCGGACTCGACGTCCTCGACAGCCTGGCCCGCCACGTCCACGAGGTTGCCGAGTGGCCCACGGAGCTCTACGTCGACGCCCGCCATCTCCCCGACCTCCACGACACCCTCGCCGCACTCCCTGCGGTGAGCATCGATCATCTGGGGATGAGCCGGGAAGGTCTGCCCCACCTGCTGCGCCTCGTCGAGGCCGGCGTCAAGGTCAAGGCCAGCGGTTTCGGCCGCCTCGACTTCGACGCGCTCGATGCGATCGAGGCGGTGATGAGCGTCGATCCCAGAGCACTCATGGTGGGCACTGACCTGCCGTCGACACGCGCGGAACGCCCCTTCGACGAGGGCGACCTGCAGCTTCTCCAGGATTCGGTGTCCCCCGAACACCTCGACGGGGTGTTCCGCACCAACGCCGAGGCCTTCTACCTCGACCCGGTGCGCGTCTGACCCCTAGTTTTCCTCGGGCATCTGGCCGGGCTCCTCGGGACGCTCGCGTCGGTAATGCTCACACAGCGCCGGGTGGTAGTCGTCCCACTGCAGCGCGGAGACGTCCTCCCCGTCGAGCGCCAGGACGAGGCGGTCGAGGTAGTACTCCCAGCCGGGGCCGATGTCGGCGGCGTCGTACTCGATCCCGTCAAGACGCTGGCGGAACTCGAGGTCGGTCTCCTCCCCGTCCGCGCTGAGCGCGACGGTGAGCACCCACACCCCGCCGGGGCTGTCCAGCGTGACCGCCAGCGCGGTGGGTGCCTCGCAGTGTTGGATGCGCGCCTCCCCGGGCGTGTCCGGCGACTCCTGCACGGTGAGCGTCACGGCACCCGTGGCCGGCTCCCCCTCGAAGGTGCCGTACCAGGTGTCGAGCAGTTCCGGGTCGGTGATGTGGTTCCAGACGGCGTCGATGATGTGCGGGATGCGTCGGGTGATGATCAGTTCGGGCCAGACGGGGCCGGTGGACAGATAGCCGGTGGGTTCACGTGTGGTCATGTCCCCCATGGTGCCACCGGGACTACGAACGTGCCCATGACTCTCACCGCGAACGTCTCCCCGCACCGCCGTTTGCCGGGCCACGCCGCTGAGCTGCGTCTCGACGGCCGCCCCTTCCTCCTGGCCTGGGACACTCCCCTGGCGATCACGGGTTGCCGGGACGCGGAGATCGTCATGCCGCTCGAGACCGCCCCGCTGGATGTTCAACATCGCCGCTTAACGACGCCCCCGTCGGTTCCGGTGCGTCATCGTGAACTGGACGGTGTCGAGCATCCCGAGGCGGAACAGCGCCTCGCGGAGGGCGAACTGATAGACCCACAGGCGTCGGAAAGCGATGTCGAAGCCGGCGGCCGCGGCCTCCCGTAGGTGCCCCTCGAAGAGGGAGCGCTGCAGGGAGAGCGACAGTTCGTGGTGGCTTCCGATGTGGGTCTGCCCGATGATCCGCAGGCCGGACTCGCGGTCGGCGAGCTTGTGGACGTCCTCCGCCGTGGGGTGGTCCAGGCCCGGCCACACGTAGGCGCGCAGGACGTCGAGGGCCTGCCGGGCGGTCGGGGTCATGGCGTCGGTGGCGATGACGGACTGCATCGCCGCATACCCGCCGATGCTGAGCAGCCGGTCGAAGGCCTTGATGTAACGGACGCGGTCCGCGGGTTCGAGGACCTCGAGCTTCTCGACGGAGACGATGGCGTCGTAGCTGCCCCTCCAGTCCCGCGGGCCGGGCACCGGGGAGTCGATGACGGACAGGTGCACGGAGGGTTCCACGCCGGCGAGCAGCAGCTGCTCCCCCACGGCCTCCGCCTGGCCCGGATCCGCGGTGAGCGTGTCGACGGTCGCGCGCCGGTGGGCCGCCTGGATCGCCACCGCGCCGCCGGAGGTGGCGTACTCCAGGAGGTGGGTGCCGGCGGTGACGCGGGCGGCGTCGAGAAGCATCGTGACGGTGCGCGTTTGCGCGTCGCCGAGGTCCTCCCGGTCGACGGCGACCGGCTCGGAGAAGGTCTGCAGGTCGATGAAGTGTGTGTCGGGGCCGCGGCCCGGGGCGTGGTTGGGGACGGCGGTGCGCACGGTCGTCGGCACGCCCGAGGCGAAGACGCCGCCGAAGGCGCTGAGGCCGTCGCCGGCACCGAGGGCCACGAGTTCGGCGGGCAGCTCGCCGCCGCTGTAGGCCGACGGCGGGAGGGTCCGCGTGCGGGGACGGTATCCGGTGGAGATAAGGGCGGCGAGAACGTCGACGAGTCGGTCGGAACGCCACTCCCCGGCCATGAAACTCTCCGCGAGGCCCAGCCAGCCGGATACAGCTATCCGGGGGAAAAGTTCCTCGTGCTCGACGACCAGATCGGGGTCGCCCTCCGGGTCGAGATCCAGCCCGGCGTTGGCGCAGGCGCGGGCGAACGTGGCCTCAGCGAGGCGGGCGCGCAGGTCAACGAGCCGCCCGCCGGGGACGCGGGCGACACCGGGCCAGGTTGTCGCGTCAATCGCCACGAGATGGGGATGCCTCACAGCGCCTGATCCTATCCCCCTGCCGGGCGTGAATCAGGAAGGCGCGTCCGGCACGATGTCCGTTTCCGGGGTTGACGTCGCAACTCCTGTCCTCCGGCTCACTGTTCGCCGGTGGAACGATATACGATGGGTGCCGTTGATTCCCGCAAAGAAGATGAGGAACTCTTAATTCATGACGAACACCCCTTTCCGTCCTGAGGGCGGCCGCCACCATGTGGTCATCATCGGCTCCGGTTTCGGCGGCCTGTTTGCGGCTCAGGAACTGAAGAACGCAGACGTCGATGTCACCATCATCGACCGCACGAACCACCACCTCTTCCAGCCCCTTCTCTACCAGGTGGCTACCGGCATCCTGTCCTCCGGTGAGATCGCCCCGTCGACCCGCCAGGTCCTGAAGAAGCAGGAGAACACCAACGTGGTCAAGGGCGAGGTGACCAACATCGATCTGGAGAAGCAGATCGTCACCACCTCCCTCGGCTCGTACACTCGCGACTTCGAGTACGACTCGCTCATCGTCGCCGCCGGTGCCTCCCAGTCCTACTTCGGCAACGATCAGTTCGCAGAGTTCGCACCGGGTATGAAGACCATCGACGACGCGCTCGAGATCCGCGCCCGTCTCGTCGGCGCCTTCGAGCGCGCCGAGCTGGCCAAGGACCCGGCCCAGCGCGAGCGTCTCCTCACCTTCGTCATCGTCGGCGCCGGCCCCACCGGTGTCGAGCTGGCCGGCCAGCTGGCCGAGCTCTCCCACCGCACCCTCGTGGGCGAGTACTCCAACTTCTCCACCTCCGCCGCCAAGATCCTGCTTCTCGACGGCGCGCCCCAGGTCCTCCCGCCCTTCGGCAAGCGCCTCGGCCGCACTGCCCAGCGCCAGCTGGAGAAGCTCGGCGTCACCGTCAAGCTCAACGCGATGGTCACCAACGTCGACGACAAGACCGTCACCTACAAGTCCACCGTCGACGGCTCCGAGACCACCATCGAGGCGTTCACCAAGATCTGGTCCGCCGGTGTCTCCGCCTCCCCGCTGGGTGCTCTCGTCGCCGAGCAGGCCGGGGTCGAGCTCGACCGCGCCGGCCGCGTCATGGTCAACGACGACCTCACCGTCGGCGAGCACCGCAACGTCTTCGTCGTCGGCGACATGTCCAACTACAAGAACCTGCCGGGCGTGGCCCAGGTCGCGATCCAGGGTGGACAGTACGCCGCCGAGCAGATCGCCGACCAGATCTCCGGCCGCACCGCCCCGGAGCAGCGCCCGGCCTTCGAGTACTTCGACAAGGGTTCCATGGCCATCGTCTCCCGCTTCTACGCGCTGGTGAAGATGGGCAAGGTCGAGGTCACCGGCTTCATCGGCTGGCTGCTGTGGCTGGCCGTCCACGTGCTGTTCCTCGTGGGCTTCCGCAACCGTTTCGTCTCCATGATCAACTGGGGTGTCAACGCGCTGTCGCGCACCCGCTACAACCTGGCGACCACCCGCCAGCAGCTGCACTCGCGCACCGCGCTGCTCAAGCTGCAGGCCATCACCTCCGAGATCGAGGGTGACACGCCGATCGAGCTGCGTGACACCACGAAGTTCTCCGGAAAGAATCAGCTGCGCTAGTCGCTTCCCCATCTTCGTCAAGCCCGGGCCCCGGCCCGGGCTTTTCGCCTGGGACCATCCGACCTCCGGGGGTTATACTGGAATGCGATTGACGCACTACGTATCACCTATTTTCTTCACTCACCACCGGAATACCCGAGAGGTTGAACACGTGACCACCGCTACCCCGCCTGTGATCCAGGCTTGGGAAGGTTTTGCTGAGGGGGCGTGGACCGACACCATCGACGTCCGCGATTTCATTCAGCGTAACTTCACGCCCTACACCGGCGACGCCGCCTTCCTGGCCGGCCCCACCGAGAAGACCCTGCGCACCTGGCAGCACCTGGAGGACAACTACCTGTCCGTCGAGCGTGAGCGCCGGGTGTACGACGTCGACACCGAGACCCCCGCCGACATCGACGCCTTCGGCCCCGGCTACATCTCCGACGACGATGACATCGTCGTGGGCCTGCAGACCGAGACCCCGCTCAAGCGCGCCATGATGCCCTACGGCGGCTGGCGCATGGTGGAGACCGCGATCCGGGAGGCCGGCAAGGAGCCGGATCAGCGGGTCAAGGACATCTTCACCCGCTACCGCAAGACGCACAACGACGCGGTGTTCGACATCTATACCCCGCGTATCCGCGCCGCCCGGTCCTCCCACATCATCACCGGCCTGCCCGATGCATACGGCCGTGGCCGCATCATCGGCGACTACCGTCGTGTGGCGCTGTACGGCGTCGACAGGCTCATCGCCGACAAGGAGGCCGCCAAGCACGCCGTGCATGACGCCGGTTTCTCCGAGCACTGGGCCCGCTACCGCGAGGAGCACGCCGAGCAGATCAAGGCGCTGAAGAAGCTCAAGGTGATGGCCGAGTCCTACGGCTTCGACATCTCCGGCCCGGCCACCACCGCGAAGGAGGCCGTGCAGTGGACCTACTTCGGCTACCTCGGCGCGGTGAAGTCCCAGGACGGTGCCGCCATGTCCATCGGCCGCCTGTCCAGCTTCTTCGACATCTACTTCGAGCGCGACCTGGCCGCCGGTGACATCACCGAGGAGGACGCCCAGGAGATCATCGACGCCCTGGTGATCAAGCTGCGCATCGTGCGTTTCCTGCGCACCATCGACTACGACCAGATCTTCTCCGGAGACCCGTACTGGGCCACCTGGTCCGATGCCGGCTTCATGGATGACGGCCGTCCGCAGGTGACCAGGACGTCCTTCCGCCTGCTGCAGACCCTGCGCAACCTGGGCCCCGCCCCGGAGCCGAACATCACCATCTTCTGGGACGATGCGCTGCCGGAGGGCTACAAGGAGTTCTGCGCCGCGATCTCCATCGAGACGTCCTCCCTGCAGTACGAGTCGGACAAACAGATCCGTGACCGCTGGGGCGACGACTCCGCGATTGCCTGCTGTGTGTCGCCCATGAAGGTCGGCAAGCAGATGCAGTTCTTCGGCGCCCGCGTCAATGCCGCGAAGTCCCTGCTCTACGCCATCAACGGTGGCCGCGACGAGATGACCGGCAAGCAGATCGTCGAGGGCTACGCGCCCGTCGAGGGTGACGGCCCGCTCGACTTCGACGAGGTGTGGGGCAAGTACGAGGACATGCTCGACTGGGTGATCGGCACCTACGTCGAAGCGCTCAACATCATCCACTGGTCCCACGACAAGTACGCGTACGAGGCCATCGAGATGGCCCTGCACGACTCGGACATCATCCGCACCATGGGCTGCGGCATCGCCGGCCTGTCCATCGTCGCCGATTCCCTCGCGGCCATCAAGTACGCCAAGGTCACGCCGGTCCGCGACGACACCGGCCTCATCGTCGACTACGTCACCGAAGGCGACTTCCCCGTCTACGGCAACGACGACG
>LSQX01375826.1_pt2 | contig 15306 bp, 13 predicted proteins | sample 654561 | NCBI WGS metagenome assembly LSQX01 (sample SAMN04489861, study PRJNA283612) | anaerobic digester metagenome | isolation source: 4 biogas reactors fed with cattle manure at either 37C or 55C with and... | place: Denmark: Kongens Lyngby | collected 2014 | reverse complement strand
AATTTCAAAGGGGACAAGTCAGGAATAAAATCAAAAGATTGCGTGTTCTTTGGTAATGGTTCAAAAATGAGTTTAAATGATGCTTCGCCCGATTTAGGCATCCAAAAGAGTGAATCCAGTTCAATCCCGTTGCTGCTTCGAATCATATATTTTTTGCCGTCGGCAAGTAGATACGTGTCCGACACCACCCGAATCCACCATCCGGGCGTGAAGAAAGCACCTACATCCAATACGGTTTCGGTGTCCGACAGAGTTACTTTGGAAATTTCTAATGTGCGGCTGTTAGCAAATGTGACGTTTGGCAACTCTACTACTTTTGTTTGTGTTTGTGCCGAAATTGCCATAAAGATAAGCCAAAGGATTAAGATGGATTTTGTCTTCATATTACTTTGTTTTTTAGATAATTACATTTTAGATTTTTAATCGAACTCATTTTTTTTCTTCAGCAAATTTATTGATTCTTCACCTTTAAGGTATGTAGCAACATCTTCATTAAGTCTGCTATCTACAATTTCTTTTTCTTTCATTTCTTAAGTAAAACTGAGTTCATCAATATCTTCTTTCACGATAATTGTTATTTGCTTTAACTTAAAGAGTTACTTCAATAGTATTAATCAAACGGCTATCTGCATCCTCGACATAGGAAAAATGGTAGGTAAGTTGTGAATATATTCTTTTATTTTACATTCTTTGTCAAATATACATCTTCTATTCTCAAGAAACAAAAAGCCGCTGAAGTTTTCCTAATTTCAGCGGTTTTCTTATCTGTGTAAATCAACTACAATTATCTATAAACATCCAAGCTCTCCGGATTAAATTGTTTGATAAATGTAGCGTTTTTTCGCACTTCCACTTCGGCGTAGTTCAGATACACTTCGGCCGATTTACGGAAAAGATCTTTGTCGTCACGGCTGGCATCTAAAATGAGCAGATAGCACATAATAATATGTCCTGCCATTTCTACTAATCTACGTGCCTGGAAGTCTAAATAATCCTGATTTTTCAGCTCATCTACACGTTTTACGGCAGATTCAAGCAGTGTAGTCATGCTGATAAGGCGCTTGCGCAAGTTTTGAAATTCCGGTTTGATCGCCATTTGTTCGTATTCACGGATTTTTTTCAGATAGGATCCGGTTGTAATATAACGGATGGCAGCCACAACCTGAAGTTGTGTCGTCCCTTCGTAAATAGTCAGAATTCGCGCATCACGATAAATTCGTTCGCAAGCATAATCTTTCATAAAACCTGATCCGCCGTGAACCTGAATGCTGTCATACGCATTTTGGTTGGCAAATTCACTGGCAAACATTTTTACAAGTGGAGTAAACGCATCTGCCAGACGGCTGAATTCTTTGTACTCGGCACGTTCTTCAGGAGTCAATTTTCTCTCCTGTTCAATTCCCTCATACGCTTTATAAACATCTACAAAGCGGGTTGTTTCGTACAACAGTGCGCGTGAAGCATCTAATTTTGCTTTCATCAAAGAGAGCATTTCATATACAGCGGGAAATTCGATAATCGCTTTGCCGAATTGCTTCCGGTCATTCGCATAGTTTATCGCTTCTTGGTAGGCAGCTTCCGAAACTCCGACCGACTGAGCACCAACACCTAAGCGGGCGCCGTTCATCAAAGACATAACATATTTTATCAATCCCAATCGACGCGTACCAACTAATTTGGCAGGTGTGTTTGTGAATACAAGTTCACAAGTTGGTGAGCCTTTTATACCTAATTTATTCTCAATCCGTCTTACTTTTATCGTATGGTCAAATTGATTGTCTGCCACGAAATAGGAGAGTCCCCGAGCATCTACAGTTCCTTCTTCCGAGCGGGCTAAGACTAATTTTATCTGCGCATCACCATTGGTAATGAAGCGTTTTACACCATTCAGATACCATTTCCCGTCTTTTTCTGTTGCTCGAAGCTGAACAGCCTGTAAGTCAGAACCGGCATCGGGTTCGGTTAAGTCCATGGAGCAAGTTTCGCCTAAGGTTACACGGGGAAGAAATTCTGCTTTCACTTCTTCATCTGCAAATTCAGCAATGGTTTCCGCGCAGTCTTGTAGCCCCCAGATATTCGCGAAACCGGCATCGCCTCTTGATACGATTTCGCCACTCATCACATAGGGTGTCATGGCAAAATTCAGTCCGCCAAACTCACGTGGCAACGACATCCCATACACACCCGCTTGTACGAGCGCTTCGTGGTTTTCTTGTGTGCCGCGCGCATATTTTACTCGGCTGCTGATTACTTGCGGACCTTCCTTATCCACACTCTCAGCATTGGAGGCGATTAATTCTCCACTGATTTCACCGATTATTTCAAGTACTTTGTCGTAGTTGTCCACAGCATCTTCAAAATCTTGCGGAGCATAATCATATTTATCTTTTTCAGAAAAGTTTCGTTCGCGCAACGCGACGATTTTCTGCATCAAAGGGTGTGAAAGCTGAAATTTCAGCGCCGGATTATCTGTGTAAAAGTTCATAATATTTATAAAATATGAGAGATGAAAGATAAGAGATAAAATCCCCGCGCCAATCAATATCTCAGATTATTTGAAAAGTAAGAATTGAAAAATGAGACATTAAATTTCTCATTTAGAAATATTAATAAAAAAATGACAAAAAGCTAAATAATAAATTCTGTAACTTAGATTTTCCACCAAATTTAGAATTTCGCTCAATAGCAGTTGAATAGGCAGACAGCTGTTTTGATACGGATAAAATTTGAGAATTTAAATAATCAAATTCTTCAACCGAGATATATTCTAAATCTTTCGATAAAATTGTATAATAACGACATTCATCGGCTGAGCCTTCAGAGATATTGTAAAATCGTAATTTGTCTTTAACACCTCGCTTTTTATATCCTTCAACAATATTGGCCGCTACAGAAATTGCTGCACGTCTAAACTGTGAAGTTAAGCCAAAGAGTTCATCCTTGGGAAATAATTTAGTAGTTTTATAAACAGACAAAACAAAAAGATGTGCACTTTTCCAAACTTGTAAATCTTCAAAATTGCTAGTTTTCTTTTGCATTTTATTGATTATTTAAGTTTCATCTTTTATCTCTTATCTTTTACATTAGCCCCAAACGGTCTCTATTTGCTATTCTTCTTATAATATTTAATCATTTTAGGCACCACTTCTTCTACATTGCCTGTAATTACATAGTCGGCAATTGCGTTGATGGGAGCGTTCGGATCGTTGTTGATTGCTATAATCATTGAGCTGTCCTGCATGCCGGCAATGTGTTGGATTTGTCCGGAAATTCCGCAAGCTATGTATAGTTTCGGTCGAACGGTTACACCGGTCTGGCCTATTTGACGCTCATGTTCTACAAACCCGGCATCAACAGCAGCGCGAGATGCACCTACTTCACCGCCTAACGTGTTCGCTAAATCATACAACATCTTAAAGTTTTCCGCGCTTCCCATTCCGTAGCCTCCGGCAACAATGATAGGTGAACCTTTAATGTTCAGTTTTGATTTTTCCATGTGACGTTCTATCACCTCAATAACGAAATCTTCATCGGAAACATACTTGGAAACATCCAATTTTTTTACAGTCCCTTTATAATTCGGATCGAGGATTTCTTTTTTCATCACGCCCTCACGAACGGTTGCCATCTGTGGACGACATTCGGGATTCACGATGGTAGCAACGATATTTCCGCCAAATGCCGGACGAATTTGATAAAGCAGGTTGTCTATCGTTTTTCCAGCTTTTTTATCTTCGTAACTGCCTATTTCAAGTGAAGTACAGTCAGCCGTCAATCCGCTGAAAAGAGCAGATGAAACACGCGGACCTAAATCGCGCCCAACCGATGTCGCACCCATAAAGGCGATTTGTGGCTCGGTTTCTTTGAAAAGATTGACTAATACTGATGTGTGCGGAAGTGTAGTGTAGGGTGACAGGCGTTTGTCATCTGCCAGATAAAGCGTGTCCACTCCGTATGGAAATACTTGATCGCCGATTTTGTCTAATTGATAACCAATGGCAACAGCTTCTAATTTGCATTTTAGCTCATCAGCCAGCGAACGTCCTTTGGTCAGAAGTTCCAGACTCACATCGCCTACGATGCCGTCTTCTATTTCAAGATATACTATTAAGTTGTTCATGATTTATTTACAAGTTCTTACTCCCCTGTTGGGAGTGATGAAGCGCGTTAGTTCAAAATTTATAAAATCAATACTATGCGTTTGAGAATAAGTTTATTAATCCTGGAATTCCTCTTCCGGAAATAGGGATGTCTGTATTATCCTATCGTATGATTTGCAATTAATTCTTTCATCATCTCTTCTATTTCAACATCATCGGCTGTAATTTTCTTACTTTCTTTAGCTGTAAATACCACACTTTGAATGCTTTTTACTTTTGTAGGTGAGCCGCCTAAGCCGAGCCATTTCGGATCGTGGTCGATATCGTTTGCTCCCCATTCGTTCAAAATCAGATAAGAATGGTCCTCATCAATGTAGTCTGTACCGCTTGTCTGACGTTCGGTAGCCGTTTTCGCGTATTTGTACTTCATGAGTCGTTTCGCATTTCTCGGACGGCAAGGAGCTGCGGTTCCGTTTACGGTAATTACTATCGGAAGTTTTCCTTTTAGAACCTCCACACCGCGTTCGACACGGCGTTTTACGGTAATTGCTTTTTTTGTTACATCAAGAATCTCTTCTGTGTAAGTAATTTGCGGGAAACCCATTTTTTCAGCTACTTGCGGACCGGTTTGAGCGGTATCGCCATCAATTGCCTGACGACCACAAATAATCATATCTACTTTTCCCATCTTTTTTATGGCACAGGAAAGCGCGTATGAAGTCGCGAGGCTGTCCGAACCGGCAAATTCACGTCCGCTCAGCAAATAACCTTTGTCTGCGCCACGATATAGACCTTCTCGGAGAATTTTCGCCGCACGAACCGGGCCCATTGAAAGCAAACTTACAGTAGTTCCCGGAAATTTATCCTTGATACGAAGCGCCTGTTCTAAAGCATTCAGATCTTCGGGGTTGAAAATGGCGGGAAGTGCCGCGCGATTCACTGTTCCATCGGCTTTCATGGCGTCTTTTCCCACGTTATGTGTATCAGGTACTTGCTTGGCAAGAACAACGATGTTGAAACTCATAGTCATTAAAATCTTTATAAAATGGAGTACAAAATTAACGATTTAATAGTAATCGGACAGCATTCCGGTCTAATTTAAAACCACTTTAAATAAGAGGGCTGTAATTCTTATTTCCTTGAATTAGAAAAGGATTTTCTAAGAAGAAAAAACGTGCTCGGAATGTGAGCACGTTTTAAGGTTTAAAAAACGACGAAAATATTATTTTACATTAATTTTCAAGACTCCATAGTCGGATTTTACAATGTAAATTCCGGTTTGTTTACTGTCCATTTCAATATTTTTGTCGGAAGAAATAACCAAACGTCCGGAAATGTCAAATACGCTAAGTTTAATGTTTTTCGGATTTTGGATTGTATTTCCATTGAAATAAACACCTTGACTAAAGGGAGATGTGATACCGGTTGGCACTGTGCTAAATGTTACAATTCCTGGTTTAGTAGGAACACCTGCAGCATTATAGCCTACAACTACAAAATCATAGGTTGTACTACCAGATAATCCTGTCAAATTATAACTTGTTAATGTTCCATCCAAGTCAATATTAATTGCCGCAGGGGCTGCAGAACCTTGTTTTGCATTAAAAGGACCACTTGTTGAATTAATAGAATATTTAACTGTAGCAGGTACTCTCTCCCAAGTTAAAGTAGCAGTTGAAGTTGTTATATCATTTGCTTCAACACCTGAAACTCTCATGTCTTTATATAATGTACCTGCATCTGTACCCCAGGTCTCTGCATTTAGAAGATAATTTACAGCCTTTAATACTAATCTTTGTCCATAAATGTTTAGATTTTGCTGGTTATTATCAGAAATACCGATTATCATTAATCTATGTAATAATTTGGCATTTTTAACACCAGTAACCGTAGATTCTGTGTCTGCAGGGAATTCAAGTATAGAGCTACCTGTATCTCCGGGTATTCCTGCAATTCTATAATCTCCTGAATAATTGGAAACTTGAATTCCATTTCCCAATGAAATTTCATCAATGATGTTAGCTTCATTAAAATAATCTCCGGAAAACTCTATTTCACCACTGAATATAGGATGATTTGGCTCAAAAACAGTTATTGTATTAGCAGCTGGACTTGGATTCGAAGCAACAGCTTGATTCCAAGTATTTAAGTTTACTGCATATGCTTTGAGTGATAGCACCGGTTTGTCGATTCCCCAAAGAGCTTTCATGCCGGCAGATCCGGAAGATGGAGATTCAGTTAAGATTACCAGATCATACGGTGAAAAGTCATAGTCTGTAGCAATATTTCCAATTGGGATTGTAACAACATCATATATTAAATCTAATTCCGGCTTGATTTTAGTGTCGTTAGCAGAAACACCAGTACCTACAATATATGCTAAAGTTTTAGTATCAGGATCTTTTACTGTAATTGAACCATTTGTAGTAATTTCTTCTCCTGAATATCCACTTATAGAAGTGGCAGTTATTGTGAAATCAGATGTCATTGGGTAAGACTCTAAAAGTTCGGGTGTTCCTGAGATTGTGTATGTACCTTGATTTGTTCCTGTCAAATTCCATACACCCGATAATCCTTCTGGAAGTCCTGATTGCGTTGCTCCTGTAGCATTCGTAATTTCATATACAATATCTGTAATGGCAACTCCTGCTTTTATTGCCTGATTTACGTCACCACTTGTTGCATCATGAGATATTGTTGGTGCAGGTGGAGTAGCGGGAACTGTTAGTGTTACAGTATAATCCACGTTGGTGGTGCCGTCTGTAGCGGTATAAACTACCGGATTTGTGAAATCTTGTGCTCCTGTAGGGGAATAGCTTGTAGCAGTTCCACCGATTGTTACTGTTGGTGTCAATGCAGTTACATCTGTGCCGTAAGGTAATATCGTAGTGATGGTTTTAGCTGTTTCATCTATTGTAGCTTCTATACCTTCTACTTCGAATTTAGTGATCATTGGTGTAGCTGGAGTCATTGGTGTAATATCAAATCCACTTATGTTTACATTTTGTAATGACCCTCCGGAAGAAGAAGTACAAAAACTAATTTTAACGAATTGACCTTGATTAATACTTAATCCTGTAACAGTTGTTGAACTGTGAGCAACATCTTGTCCAATGATATCGGAAGTAATATTTGTTGTTTCAGATGTTACATCATCTACTAATGTATAAGTTCCATCTTTTGTATTTGAAACAGAAACTTGAAATATAGTTCTTGTAGATGAGGATCCACTACTCATTCCATGAACTTTGATAGCAGATGCAGTTGTGCTTTTTAGTTCTAAAATAATTTCTTTTGCTTGAATCCTAACGTTATAAGGAGGAGTAAAAAAACAACATTTGAATTATTTCCTGAAAATGAAGCAGCATCAGAAGCATATAGAACATCTGTAGTGCTAAATGTAAATGATGTAGTTCCACTTGAAGGTTTTGAATCAAATCTAAGTAGAACATCCTGAGCATTTAAGCTCAAATTTCCGAACATTAGTAATGATACTAATGCAATTATTGATGTAAAATGTTTCCTCATGATAATTAAATTTAAAAGTTTATAATTGAAATTTTATTTTTGTAAAAATATAATCGGAAAGTCGGCTANNTCTTTTATTATTGGATCTGAAAGGTAGTCGTTTCAGAATTTGTTCGAAGGAAATATACACCTGACCTTAGATTTTGTAATTCGAGTTCAATGAAGTTACCGAAATTCCCCTGTTTAACTATAATTTTTCGTCCTTGAAAATCAACAATTTCCACGCTTTCTATTAGTTGATTCTCAGAAAAAATCGCTATCGAGTTTTTCTTTTTCCGAATAGAAAACATTTTTTTTTTGTGTTTTTCACACCGGAATTTATCTCTTTTGATTTTTCATATTCTAAGCTTGCCATGATAAACGGACCTAAAACTTTACCTTCCGTATCATTATGAATAGTCACATCATTTCCACAGAGATAATAATTTGCATCTCCTTTGCGTGTACCGCTTAGTCCGGCAGATTCACAACTTTGAATCAATTTGATAGTTCCGTTTGGTTCTTCTACTACAAACCTGTCAATCAAACCTTTATAAGCTTTATCTGCAACCGGTAAATAAGTGTTTTTATCCAAAATATTCAGACGAATTCCTTTGTAAAACGCATAAGTAAACATGGATGAAGCTGAGCTTTCCGGATAATTGCTGATGTCACAGGTAGTTCCTTTCATTGAGTCATCATATTGCAATAGCTGATACCAGCAGCCGGATGCATCTTGTCTCGCGGCAAGTCCATTAGCCACTTTGTTTGTGTATTCGATCATGCGGCTTCTGGCGGGATGATTTTCAGGCATGTATTCCAGCACATCCACCAAAGCGGCAAAAAACCAACCTACGCCACGTCCCCAAAATTCCATTGATTTACCGGAAATAGGATCAGCCCAAAAATTGGATGCTTTATTAAGTGGCTCTGCCGACCAGGCATGATAATTTAGTTTTTTTCCCGGATCCCAGGTGTAGTGGAAAATCGTGTCAAATTGAAGTACGATATCATTCCAAGATTGTAGATTATCCATTTCACCCAATTCTTTCCCAAAATTTCCCTGCCATTCGGCATAGAGTGCAGGTCCCATATACAGTCCATCAAGCCACATCTGGTTTACATACTGCTTTTTATGCCAAAATCCACCGGCACCGGGAAGTGGTGATTGGATTCGGGTATGTTCATATTTCAACTTATTTCTGCAATAAGTAGCATCGGTTTTATATTTTTCAGCTTTCTCGGTTTGTCCTTTTGAAATTGCTCCCCGATAAAGTTCAAAGAAGATTTTAGCTGCATTCAGATCATCGATATTGCTCTCACCAAGATTCATCGTGATATTATCAGCATAATGTTGGATTCCGGTAAAATAATAATCGCTCCAGGGTTCGGTTTTGTATTGTTCCCACGCTTTTAGAATGGCTTTTGCCACTAAGCCGGGTACATAATCCCAGGTTGCTGTTGTCGAACTATTATGTGGAGTCTGGAATCGCTCAGTTTTCTTTTTATTCCTAAAATCGCCCATTCGGGAGTCGATAATCCACTTGGAATACAACGAGTCAGTTCTGAATGGGGCGGAGAACCCGGCAATCGAATATACAATTGCGGCTAATAATAGATATAGTCGAAATTTAAACATATGGGGAAGTTTTGTTATTGTGAATTTTTCCCCTCTCAATCTCTTGTTTGAGAAGGAGAGGGGAAAAGGATAGCTGGTGCAGTTAAAGTAGTTTTACTTATTAAGCTTTTTTGGCTGTCGGTTTCAGATCTGTCAAATCCGCAATTTTTATAGGTTTCCCGGTATCACAGCTTATCCGTGCGGCTACTCCGGTCAGAATTGCGAATGCGCCATCGCGAAGATTGGCGGTTTGTTTGAATGGATCTTCTTTCACTTTCCTCCAGATTTTATCATGCATCAATTTATCGCCGCCACCATGACCTTCCGCTTGCGGAATACGAACATAGTTTCGTTTTCCGAAATTTCGGGTAATCATGATTTCATCGTATTCTCCATCATGAACGGGATTGCTCTCCTGAATCCAGGCATCGATTCTGCCTTTGGTGCCGTTGAAAGCTATTCGGTATCCTTCATAAGGTGAGTAAGCGGTAAGCGAATAGGATACTTGAGCCCCGTTAGCATATTTTATTGAAGCACACATTTTATCAAAAATATCTACGTCTTCTTTGAATACGCATCCATCGCGCAAATAGCCGTCATGATGCTCGTTGTCTGTATAAAGCATCTTGTAATAAGAGTTTTTATTCACGTCCCAATAGAAGTCGCATGTGTCTTTAAAGCTGCAAGTACGACAATTTTTTCCACGGAATTTTCCGTTTTTTCCATAAAACTCCAAATCACCATAAGCAAATACTTCAACCGGCTCAGAGTCAAGCCACCAACCTAATAAGTCAAAGTGGTGAGAGGCTTTGTGTACCCACAATGAGCCGCCAAATTCGCGTTTTCTGTGCCAACGGCGGAAGTAATCCGCGCCATGACTCGTGTCTAAATACCAGTGAAAATCAATGGATGTAACTTCTCCGATTTCTCCGGAATGAATCAGTTCCCAGATTTTGGCTCTATGCGGCGAAAATCTATAGTTGAAGGTCACGATAACTTCTTTGCCTGATTTGCGTTGCGCATCTAAGATTGCTTGGCATTTAACCTCATCGGTTGTCATCGGCTTTTCGGTCAGGATATTGCTTCCGTAGTTCAACCCTTTGATTATAAATTCATCATGTGTAGAGTCAACGGTAGTTACAATCAAAATCTCAGGTTTCGTCTCTTTCATCATCAAGTCAAAATCTGTGTAGGTCTTGCAAGTCGCTCCCATGTATTTTTTTGATGCTTCTAACCTGCCGATATTTGTATCACAGAGCCCCACATATTCTACCAAATCACCATAGTCGTCAATTACTCTTTTCCCCCACATTCTTGTTCCGCGAGAGCCGGTTCCTACCACAGCTACTCGGATTTTATCGCTTTTTTCAGCTGTTTTTTGACTTGATTTTCTTTGTGCGCCGGCTACGCCCGGAATAGAACTTAATAATGCTCCTGCACCTGCCGCACCAGCAGTTGCAATGAAATTTCTCCGATTCATTTTTGTTGACATGGTATTATTCTAATGTTAAATTTAATGAAATGCGAATTTGTGTACGTCCACAAAGTAACGTTTATTTCTTTGAATTTCAAAATTTATAAATCTAAAAAATGTTAAGTCTTGGTCTCGTTTTTTAAGTAAAATTATGAGTTTCAGAATTTATAACTCGCATCGACTATTTTTGATAAAATTTAATTCTCCTTTTTGGCAAACTTTATGCACTGCTCAACAAAAACAGCAAATATATTGTTAAGAATTAAAACAATTGAAGTACAATGAACAAAACAAAAAGATTACATTCGTTTTTCTTATTTTTTTCTTTATTTTCCATATCACTTCTTTCTCAAAACTACTCTTCGCCCTTGAGAATACCGATTTCTTTAAGCGCGAATTTTGGAGAATTGAGAAACAACCATTTCCACAGCGGAATTGATTACAGAACACAACAGGTTGTGAATAAGCCGATTTACTCCATTGGAGATGGTTATGTGTCCAGAATTAATATTTCTCCAACCGGCTATGGACTGGCTTTGTATATTGACCATCCTGAAGGTAGTCATACGAGTGTTTATGGACATTTGAACAGCTATTCAAAGAAAATCCAAGATTTTATTATTCAAAAGCAATACGAAAAAGAGACTTATCGGATTGATTACTATCTTGAGCCGGATGAAATACCGATAAAAAAAGGGGAACAAATTGGGTTGAGCGGGAATACGGGCAGCTCAGGCGGTCCGCATTTGCATTTTGAAATACGAGATTTGAAAACACAAGAGCCGTTAGATGTGTTCGATTTTTTAGGTAAAACAGTAACCGATAACCGAAAACCTGATCTACGCGGGATTGCATTCTATCCTCAAAGCGGAAAGGGACTTGTAAATGGGAGTCAAAATCCGTTACGTCTCAACGTAGGAAAATCAAAATCAGGTGCACCGTTAGCTATCAGCCCGGTGAATGCCTGGGGAACGATAGGCGTAGGCGTGAAAGCTTATGACTTAAAAGATGGAACTTCGAATATCTACGGCGTGAAATACGTCCGTTTGTTTGTTGATGGAAATCTGGTTTTTAGTAGTTCAATAAATCGTTTTTCATTTGATAAAACTCGCATGCTGAACTCTTTCATTGATTTTGAAGATTGGCGATTGAGGCGATCTATGTTTATGAAATCCTTTGTTGAGCCGGGGAATACGCTGCCATTTTACAATCATGTGTTTGATGGATTTGTAACGATAAATCAAGAAAAACACTATAATTTCCGATACGAATTGGAAGATTTCTTTGGAAATAAAACAAATTATTCGTTCGTAGTGAAAGGAAAAAGAATGTCAATTCCTCAGCCTCCAAAATGTACTAATTTCATGCCCTGGAATATCACTAACTGGTACTTTGATGCTGATTTTGGGTTGACTATCCCGATGGGAAATCTTTATACCGATTTCTGTTATTCGCATTTTAAAACTGCATCCGATAAATATCTGTCAGATATTCATAGAGTAAACAACAAGCCTGTGCCGCTGCACAAAAATGGTCAGATTTGGATAAAAGTGAAAAACCAAACAGCAGATTCTACCAAATTAGGAATTGTTAAGATTGATAGAAACGGCAAAGAGAGTTGGGTTGGTGGTAAGTACAGAGATGGAGGAATTGAAGTGTCGATCGTTGAATTGGGCGATCGATATGCGATTGACATAGACAGCATACCTCCTGTTATTACACCGATTTCACCTGCGCTTTGGAGTCAGCAAAAACGAATCAGAGTCAGGCTGTCCGACCCCAAAAGCGGAATTAGCTCGTTTCGAGGAGAAATCAACGGAAAATTTGTCCTTTTCAGCCACGATATGAAGTCTGAAATCTACACATATGTTTTCGATGAAAACAGGTTACCCAAAGGTGAAAAGCTAACATTTAGTTTTTCTGCAACGGATCGAGCAGGGAATGTGAGTGAGTATAAATACGAACTTTGATCAAAAAGAAAACCGAACAATTTGTCCGGTTTTTTCATTTTCAAATAATTCAAAATCATTACTTTATCGTCATGCTCGAACCTCTTGAGACTACCTGTTTGACTGATTTTGGACTGCCTGTGCAAACAGCCTTTGTAGCTCCGTTCAGATTGGCGTCAAAACTTTCTGTAGCATGAACTTCAGCCCGTGCAGCTCCGTTCAGATCTAATTTTGCATTTTTAGCAATCAATTTACTTCCATTAAACGAAGATGCGCCGTTAGCTTTTACACTGATATTTTCAACCTTCCCATGGATATCAATTTTGGTTGCTTCAGAAAGTGAAGTGTTCAAGCTGTTCGCTATATTTGCGTTCAATTCGGCTTTGGAGGCACCGGAAAGTTCGATTGTCAGGTTGTTTATGATTAATGCTCCTTGCGATTCTATTCGAGTAGCACCTTTGGCATAAATGCTCTTTAAATCCGGAATCCCTATCTTTATCTCAATCGGCTGTCTCAGCAAATAATCATTGTACTTGATTTTCAGATTTTCGAGAATATTCCCTTCTTTTTCTTTTGTCAGATCAAGCATGTTGATGTACAAAATGTTATTTTCCACTTTTGTTTCTACCGTTTCAACAAATTTCTCCGGAACTGTAGCACTGACAGTTTGAACATCATGCTGATAAAGTACAATTTTAAAACGTCCTGAAACATTAATCCCTTCAAATGGGGGTAATTCTCGATTTTCAGTTATTAACTCAAAATCCGTATCAGACGTTTTTTGTGCTGCTATGGGCATTAAGCTTACGATTGCTAAACTTAAGGAAATGATTAGCTTAACTTTATTTTTCATGTTAAAATCTATGTTTTGTTAAAATTTAACTTGTTTTCTAGTTGTTTTTTATGAAGAAGCTAATGGTTATCAAATACAATTGATGAGCCGGAATAGCTGTCTTCGTAGCGTTTTAACGGATTTCCTGAAACCTTGATTTTGCTTGCTCCATGTGCTTTCCCGGTAAATTCTCTTGCCGCGAAAACTTCCGCATTGCTCGCACCACCCATTTCCACTTTAACTATTTTCGATTTCAAATCATCCGCTTCTACTCTTGAAGCGTCTGTTCCGACAATGGTTAAGGTGTCTGCTATTCCTGATGCTTCAATAGTACTCGCACCGCTCACGTTTACGTCCAATTTTTGTGCCGAAGATAGCTTTAAGTCGGCTTTGCTGGCACCGAGTAATAAAATATTCAGATTTTTAACATTAAATGAATTTTCAAAATCGATCTTCGAAGCCTTACTTGCTTGTATGCTCGAAAGACTGTCCAATGAAATCCGTACTTTTATTTTCGGGTTTATCAGGCTTTCTGTTACGAAAATTTTTAAAACCCCATCAGTGACTACAGTTTGAATATTGGGTAAATACTCGCTCAGCGACCTTACAGATAGGGATTGTTCATTGCTTTGTATTAAGTCCACATCCACTGCTCCGCTTACATCTAATGCGTGAAACGGGGCTACTGTCCTCTTTTCCGTAGTTACATTTGCTCTTTTCTGAAAGTCGTCATCTAATCTGTAATGCGAAATAAATTCACTGTTTTTGATTTTATTTATTACATCTGCACCGGTTCCTAAAAACATGAAAATACCGGCTAACCAAAGAAATAACGATACCCACAGTCCTGACTTGGACCTGTTTTGGTTGTTTTTGAAAATAGTATTCATGCTCCAGTAAAGCAGCGCGAAAATAGGTGCTCCGATGATAAGGATCATTGAAATGAGCAAGAGTATCGCTTTTTCCGGAGATACGGTTCCTAAAATTGAAAATAATTCGGGATGTAAACCTGTAATGGCTTCAGGCTCAAGTAGAAAAACGATTAGCCCAAAAATAAGTCCGGCTATAATAATAACGCCTATTATACTGATTAATCCTCCAACGAGTGTGAAAATGATTTTGAAAAATACGTGTAAAAGCTCAAATAGCCTGCTTCCTGCTTCTGTCGCGCTTTTTTTGAATTTATCGCTCTCGATGTATTCTTTCGCATCAATCATTTTGTTTTTTATAGTTTCAATATTCACATCCTCACCCTGCATTTCAAGCTTTTGAGCTGTAGTTTCAGCTTTCGGAACGATGAGCCACATGAGCAGATAAATGAGTATAAATGTACCGGAAGTGATAAACGCGAGTACTACAAAAATAATTCTTACTAACGTAACATCCCAGTTGAGGTATGCTGCAAGTCCCGATGCAACGCCGCTCAAAGATCTGTTTTCAACATCTCGATAATACTTCTTCGACTTTCTGGATTTTGTTGTACCGTCGCTTTTTGATTCTGATTCAGTTCCTTCCTCCGGATCTTCATCTACGAACTGGCTTGGTTTGCCCATGATTGCAATCACAGAATCGACATCTTCAATGGTGATAACGTTTTTTGTTTTCTCCATTTTTTCAGTGAAAAGTTCAGCGATTCTGGCTTCGATATCGGCCATGATATCGGCTTTTTCATTTTCGGATTTAAAATGATTTCCTACTTCACTCAGATAGGCCTGGAGCAATTCATACGCATCTTCGTCGATATGGAAAACCGCGTTATTTAAGTTAATAGTTAATGTTTTTTTCATACGGTTAAATATTGTTCTTTACATTAAGGTCGTATGGAA
>LSQX01384113.1_pt1 | contig 15307 bp, 14 predicted proteins | sample 654561 | NCBI WGS metagenome assembly LSQX01 (sample SAMN04489861, study PRJNA283612) | anaerobic digester metagenome | isolation source: 4 biogas reactors fed with cattle manure at either 37C or 55C with and... | place: Denmark: Kongens Lyngby | collected 2014 | reverse complement strand
GTAATATTTAGTTGAGCCATTTTGTTCCTCCTTGATTAAATGTTATTTGATAATTATATTTTAACCGAGGATGAGCTTTTTGGCTCGTTTTATTTAAGAATTTAATTTACACCATTATACGGACTTAATCGTCAATGATAAATATGGTTACAGATTTAGATTATTAATGATATAATAAGATATACGTTTAAATTTAAAGAAAGGATTTACCATGGATAAAAGATTAGAAAAAATTATTGAAGCTAGCAATGATATTGTATTTTTTGGAGGTGCAGGAGTATCTACAGAAAGCAATATCCCGGACTTTAGGTCCGAAGAAGGTTTGTATAATGCAAAACAAGAATACGGAAAGACTCCTGAGGAAATGATATCTCATAGTTTTTATAAAAATAATACGGCTATGTTTTTTGATTACTACAAAAGTAATTTAATATATAGGGAAGCAAAGCCAAATAAAGCCCATATGGCTCTCGCCAGGCTAGAAAAAGAAGGCAAGCTTAAAGCTATAGTAACTCAGAACATCGATGGGCTACATCAAGCGGTAGGTTCTAAAACGGTATACGAGCTGCACGGATCGGTGATGAGAAATTATTGTAGCAAATGCAACGATTTCTATTCTTTAGACTTTATTATGGATGAAAAAAATTGCAATAATCAAGTACCAATTTGCCCTAAATGCGGTGGTGTTATTAAACCTGATGTGGTACTATATGAGGAAGCGTTAAATCAAGAGATTATAGAAAATGCAGTTAAAGCTATTGCTTCGGCTGACACTTTAATTGTTGGGGGAACGTCGTTGGTTGTATATCCAGCGGCGGGTTTGATTAGTTATTTTAGGGGTAAAAACATGGTGCTTATTAATAAATCACAGACTCCTTATGATGGTAAGGCTGATCTTGTGATAAATGATAGCATAGGAAAGGTTATGGGTGATTGATGAAAGTTCTAATATCTAATGATGATGGGATGGATGCTGCAGGCATAAAGTATCTTGTTAAAAGAATGGCAAAAGTAGCTACGGTTTATGTAGCTGCCCCTGATTTACAAAAGAGCGCTAGCTCGCAGAGCATAAGTTTAATAACTCCTGTCACGTGTGTGGAAGTTAAAATGCAAGGAGCGGAAATTGCGTACAGGGTAGGAGGAACACCTGCAGATTGCGTTAAAATGGGTTTGCAGAAGCTAAGTGAGAGGGGCATCACCGTTGACATAGTGATAGCTGGCATTAATCTTGGCTGTAATATAGGCACGGACACCCATTACTCAGGAACTTTAGGTGCCGCAACAGAGGCTGCTATATTTGGGTACCACGCGATAGCATTATCTGCAGACCACCACCAAGCTACAGAATTTGAATACATAACTGACCTTTGCATACATTTAATAGACATTGAAATTGCGAGATACCCTACTAATATAGTGATAAACATAAATGCGCCCAATTTACCAAAGAGTGAAATCAAAGGCGTAAAACTTACAAGGTTGGGTGGAAGAGGATATGACGATAGGTTTGAAAGGATAGGCGATTCTGATGTATATAGATATGGTGGCAAACCAATAGACTATTGCGATATACCAAATGACATCGATGTAGCAGCACTTAGAAGAGGATATGTAGTAGTAACTCCACTTAATATTGATTCCACGTCGTATGATGTGTTAGATGACATGGCATCTTCAGACTTGTTTAAAGAGGTGCAAAATGCTTAATAAAGACAATGCTGTATTTGTATGCATAGATTTTCAGGAAAAACTTGTGCTTGCAATGAAAGAAAAAGAAGAATTGATCGATAGCGCAAATAGAATGATTAAGTGTATGGATATTTTAGAAATACCGATGATTTTTACCCAGCAGTACACAAAAGGCATAGGTGAAACTGTTCCGCAAATAAAGGATGAGGTTAAGGACTTTTCATATATTGAAAAAGACACATTCGATTGTTTATTGACTGAAGAATTTAAAAAAGAAATTATGAAACAGAAGGGAAAGACCTTAATTATTGCAGGAGTTGAAGCGCATATTTGTGTTGAACAGACTGTGTTAAGCTTGCTAAAAGAGGGCTTTAATGTTATAATACTAGCGGATTGTATCGCTTCTAGAAATCCCAAAAACAAAGACTATTCGATTAGACTAATGGAAAGGGCTGGGGGAAATATAGATACCTATGAGTCATTAATATATAAGATATTAGGGTCATCAAGGCACTTGAAATTCAAAGAAATTTCAAAGATAGTTAAATAATGATAATATATTAACAACATGAAACCGCGTTATTAAAGGTGGTTTGGGATTTTCGTTATTGTGTATGATGAAAAATACAAGCATTTAGTTAATAATTTAACAGAAAACTATTGCATTGAAAAATACCTTATGTTATTATATGCTCATGCTAGAAAGCGAAGATAAAACAATTAAACGTAAATATAATGTAACTTAATCAAGGAGGAGAAATTAATGAGAGATGTTGTAATTGTAAGTGCAGCTAGAACTCCAATCGGAAGCTACGGTGGAGCTCTTAAGAACACTGCTGCAAGAACTTTGGGGACAATTGCTGTAAAAGAGGCTATTAAAAGAGCAGGAATTAAATCTGAGCAGATAGATGAAGTTATCTTAGGATGCGTACTTCAAGCTGCTTTGGGTCAAAATGTTGCTAGACAAATCGCTATAGACGCAGAAATTCCTCAGGAAGTACCTGCTATGACTATCAACAAGGTATGTGGTTCAGGCTTAAGATCAGTTGAACTAGCGGCTCAGATTATAAAATCTGGAGACGCTGATATCATCGTAGCTGGTGGTGTTGAATCTATGTCTAATGCTCCATATGCAGTTCCTAGTGCAAGATGGGGAGCAAGAATGAACAATACTAAAATGGTAGACTGTATGGTACATGATGGACTTTGGGAAATCTTCAACGGATACCACATGGGTATTACTGCAGAAAACATTGCAGAAAAATATGATATTTCAAGACAAGAACAAGATGAATTTGCTGTAGCTTCTCAGCAGAAAGCTGAAGCTGCTATCAAATCTGGAAGATTCAAGGACGAAATTGTTCCAGTAGTTATTCCTCAGAGAAAAGGCGATCCTATCGTATTTGATACTGATGAGCACCCTAAATATGGTGCAACTATGGAAAAAACAGCTAAGTTAAGACCTGCTTTCAAAAAAGATGGAGGAACAGTAACAGCTGCTAACGCTTCAGGAATCAACGATTCAAGTTGCGCGCTTATCGTAATGTCAAGAGATAAAGCTGAAGAACTAGGAATCAAGCCTATTTGTTCAATCGTTTCTTATGCATCTGCTGGAGTAGATCCTGCATACATGGGACTAGGTCCTATTCCTTCTTCACAAAAGGCATTAGCTAAAGCGGGAATGACTGTAGACCAATTAGACCTAGTAGAAGCTAATGAAGCTTTTGCTTCTCAGTCTATCGCCGTTAAAAGAGATTTAGGATTAGATCCTGAAAAACTAAACGTTAATGGCGGAGCTATTGCTTTAGGACACCCAATCGGTTCATCTGGAGCAAGAATATTAATAACATTGATGTTTGAAATGATGAAAAGACCTGAAACTGATTATGGCCTTGCAACTCTTTGCATAGGTGGCGGTATGGGTACTGCATGCATCATTAAGATGGAAAAATAAGCCATCAAAATAAATAAATAAACTGGCACACTGTGCTGGTTTATTTTTTTATTGAAGAAAAATATAATGAAAAAGTAAATGTAATATTTATAGAAGGGAACTATGGACAGGTCTTAATACAAGTAAGAGATAAGGTCCATCTTGGATGGCATATATTGACTCATCCTCTGTACGGAAGCCTTAAACCAAATGAAACTCCTTTTAGGAGCGTTGCCATTGAAGAGGGAACAGAACTGGATTTAGAATCAGTAGATATTATTGAATATGCATTACTGACATATAAAAAATATATGGAAAATGCTGAAAAAATAAAACAGGACAAGTATCCAGAAGAGATAAGCGGTATGGGATGTCTTGGGCCAATAATAAGAGTAGGTGAGGAAAAGTTCATAGAAGCAAAAAAAATATTAGCGGATAAAGGCTATATTTCATAGTGAACAGAGAGTAATGTAAAAATGCTGAGACAACTTTAATAAATGTCACAGCATTTTTAATTAGAATCTTACTGCTTAGCAATTTATACATAAGTAAATATTTTTGCTTGTAGTACTTTAAGTGAGTCAAAGAAAACTACTGGGTAAGCCGTTAGGCATGATACCTTCAAATAACTGGTTCTGAACAATCTATGGTAAAGCAAGCTCGAAACTTCGGGTATTAGCCAATAATCAGCTAAATTAACACCATAATGAATAATTAAATCCCATATATTCCGAACTTATGTTGACTTTGGCACTGGATGTGTTAAATTTTAAGTGTAAGAAGAAGATGGAGGTAACCATGAAAAAAGTAGCAGTTATTATGGGTAGTGATAGTGATCTGCCTAAAGTTGAAAAATGTATTGAGGAATTAAAAGCGATGGGAATACCGTGTGAAGTTCATGTCTATTCCGCGCATAGAACGCCAGATGACGCGACCCAATTTGCTAAAGATGCCAGAGGACGTGGCTTTGGAGTTATCATAACAGCAGCTGGTAAAGCTGCACACCTAGGAGGCGTAATCGCGGCTAATACTACGCTACCCGTAATAGGAATACCAATAAAAGCATCTGCCTTAGAAGGCATAGATGCGCTACTATCTACAGTTCAGATGCCACCAGGAATACCGGTAGCTAGTGTTGCGATAGATGGAGCTAAGAATGCTGCAATACTAGCGGCGGAAATACTAGCTGTAAGTGACGAGAAACTAGAGAAGGTTCTTGTAGAGAGAAGAGAAAAAGCAAAGCTAGAAGTTTTAGAAAAAAATAAAAAAGTGGAAGAAATGTTTAACTAGGAGGAAAAATCATGGATAAAACAGTTCAGTTATATGAAGGAAAGGCAAAGAAAGTTTATGCTACTGAAAATAAAGATTTATGCATAGTTTCATATAAAGACGATGCTACTGCATTTAATGGAGTGAAAAAGGGAACAATTCTTGGCAAAGGCGCGATTAATAATAGACTTACAAATCACCTTATGAAAATGCTTGAAGAAAACGGAATACCTACTCATTTTGTAGAGGAACTAAACGATAGAGAAACCGTAGTAAAGAAAGTAAAAATTATTCCTTTAGAAGTTATAATCAGGAATGTTGCAGCGGGATCTATGGCAAAGAGATTAGGTGTTGAGGAAGGAACAGAGCTACGATGCACTGTGATCGAATTTAGCTATAAGGATGATGATCTTGGAGATCCACTGATAAATGCTTATCATGCTATGGCGCTTGGATTTGCTACAGGAGAGGAAATCAATACGATTACTGAAATGGCATTTAAAATAAACGATCTTCTTAAGGCATATTTTGAAGAGATAAATATTGAGCTTGTTGACTTCAAATTGGAATTTGGGACAACTAACAGTGGGGATATAGTACTAGCTGATGAAATTTCACCTGATACGTGCAGATTCTGGGATGCTAAAACTCATGAGAAACTCGATAAAGATAGATTCAGAAGAGATTTAGGGAATGTTGAAGGAGCTTATGAAGAAGTGTTTAAAAGAGTCATTGGCAAGGGAGAGACTGAATAATGAGTGGACTTAGAGAAGAATGCGGAGTTTTTGGTGTATATTCTAAAGAAAGATATGCTATAGCACGTACGGTATATTATGGTCTATTTTCACTGCAACATAGAGGGCAAGAAAGCTGCGGCATAGTTGTAAACGACGATGGTGTTTTATCAGGTTATAAGGATATTGGAATTGTAAACGATGTTTTCACGAATGAAGTTTTAGACAGGCAGAGCGATGGGAAAATGGCGATTGGCCATGTAAGATATGGAACGACAGGTACAAGCGACAGACTAAATGCCCAACCGATTATGGTAAATCATATTAAAGGTAGCATGGCGCTGGCTCATAATGGGAACCTCATTAATTCACACGAACTGAGATCCGAACTTGAATTACAAGGCTCAATATTTCAAACTACAAGTGATACAGAAGTAATCGCCTACCTTATTACTAAGGAAAGAATCAAAGCTAATTCGATTGAAGATGCAATAAATTTTGCAATGCATAGAATCAAAGGTGCTTACTCTCTTGTTATTATGTCGCCTACTAAGCTTATTGCAGCAAGAGATGAGCAGGGATTTAGACCTCTTTGCTATGGGATAAAAGAGGATGGCACATACATAGTAGCATCTGAAAGCTGTGCGCTTGATTCGGTTTCTGCTAAATTTGTTAGAGATATAGAGCCTGGAGAAATAGTAGTATTTGATAGTGAAGGAGTTAGAACTATCAGAGATCATTGCAACAAAAAAGAAAAAGCACTTTGCATATTTGAGTACATATATTTTGCAAGACCTGACTCTGTGTTAGACGGAGTTAGTGTTCATGCAGCAAGAGTAAGAGCGGGCAGATGTTTAGCTCAAGATTACCCTGTGGAGGCTGATGTAGTAGTAGGTGTTCCCGACTCGGGCCTTGATGCTGCTATTGGATATTCTATGGAATCAGGTATACCATACGGCATAGGATTTATCAAAAATAAATATATAGGACGAACCTTTATTGCGCCAAGTCAGAAGGCAAGAGAAGACAGGGTGAGAATCAAGCTTAATGTTGTTAAGGAAACAATAAAAGGTAAAAGGGTAATACTAGTAGATGACTCTATAGTTAGAGGAACCACTTGCGCTAGAATTGTTAGTCTTTTAAAGGAAGCGGGAGCAAAAGAAGTGCACATGAGGGTATCTGCTCCGCCTTTTCTAAATCCTTGCTATTATGGAACAGATATAGATTCTAGAGAAAACTTGATAGCTGTAAATCACGAAATTGAAGAGATAAGAGAAATGACTGATGTTGAATCACTAGGGTATATGAAAATAGATAGGCTTCCAGAACTTTTGGGAGACAAGAAGGTAATGGGATTTTGCAATGCTTGCTTTAGTGGCAATTATCCTACCAAAACACCAGTAAAAGTAGACAAATATAAATTCGAAAAAAGAATCAGTGAAAGGTAAATAATATGAAAAGTTTTAGTGAAAGCTATAAAGATGCTGGAGTAGATATTACAGCAGGATATAAAGCAGTCGAGCTTATGAAAGAGCACGTATCAAAGACCATGGTCTTTGGTAAAACTTCTCAAGTGGGAGGGTTTGGCGGTTTAATAGAGCCGGATATGACAGGTATAAATACGCCTGTGTTGGTAAGTGGTACAGATGGCGTTGGAACAAAGCTTAAGCTTGCCTTTTTAATGGATAAACACGACACTGTGGGTATTGACTGCGTGGCGATGTGCGTTAATGATGTGCTTTGCGTTGGAGCTAAACCGCTTTTCTTTTTAGACTATATAGCTGTAGGTAAGAACCATCCTGAAAAGATTGCAGATATAGTAAAAGGAGTAGCTGAAGGCTGCGTCCAGTCTCAGTGCTGCTTAATCGGTGGTGAAACAGCAGAAATGCCTGGGTTTTACGATGAACAGGAGTATGATTTAGCCGGATTCACAGTAGGAATGGTGGATAAATCTAAATTAATTGATATAGAAAAAATAGAAGATGGAGATAAGATAATTGCGCTTCCTTCTTCAGGCGTTCATTCAAATGGATTTTCTCTAGTTAGAAAAGTTTTTGATGTTGAAAATGCAGACTTAAGCAGAAAACCAGAAATGCTAAAGGGCAAGACTTTAGGAGAAACACTGCTTACGCCTACAAAGATATATGTAAAATCCATGTCAGCATTGTTTGACGTCTTAAAACCTCACTCTGTAGCACATATTACAGGGGGCGGATTTTACGAAAACATACCAAGAGCACTTCCCAAAGGATTTACAGCTAAAATAAAAAAAGAAGATGTTAGAACACTCCCTATATTTGACCTTATAAAAACAGAGGGAAATATTTCAGAAAAGGACATGTACAATACATATAACATGGGCGTAGGAATGATTGCAATTGTTTCTAAAAGCGACGAAGAAATAGCATTAAAAACCCTTAGAGATAACGGTGAAGAAGCTTATGTTTTAGGTGAAATAGTTAAAGGAGACGAAGGTGTTATCCTATGGTAAACAAAGCTAAGGTAGCAGTGCTGATTTCCGGAGGAGGTACTAATCTTCAGGCCATAATTGATAAATGGCTAGAAGGAGAACTTCCACATGTGGATTTAAATTTAGTTGTGTCAAATAAAAAAGATGCCAAAGGCATAAAAAGAGCAGAAAAAGCAAATATAGAATGCATAGCTATAACGGAAGATTTTGAAGAAAATCTGCTTAAAGAGTTAGAAAAAAGAAACATTGATATCATAGTGTTAGCAGGTTTTTTAAAGATACTTAGCGTGGATTTTGTAAATAAATATCATGATAGAATTATTAACATTCATCCCTCTTTGATCCCTTCGTTTTGTGGAGCAGGATATTATGGGCTCAGGGTACATGAGGCAGTACTGGAAAAAAATGTTCAAATTTCAGGAGCAACGGTGCACTTTGTAAATGAGATCCCAGATGGCGGCACTATCATTATGCAAAAGGCAGTAGAAGTCAGGAAAGATGATACGGCTTTAGAATTACAAAAGAGAATAATGGAGCAGGCAGAGTGGGAAATATTACCTATGGCTTTAGAGCTTGTAGCTAAAAATTTAGTGGAGGAATAATTATGAAGCTTGCAGTAGTAGGTGGCGGCGGAAGAGAGCATGCTATCATAAAAAAAATAAAAGAAAGCAAAAGAGTAGAAGCTATATATGCGCTTCCAGGCAATGGAGGCATTGCGGAAGATGCGATATGTGTAAACATAGGAGCGAAAGAAGTTGATAAAATCGTCGAATTTGCCGTGAAAAATAAAATAGATTATGTAATTGTAGCACCTGATGATCCGTTAGTCATGGGACTTGTAGATATGCTTGAAGAGGAAGGCATCCCGTGCTTTGGGCCTGATAAAGCTGCAGCAATTATAGAAGGAAGCAAAGCTTTTAGCAAAGACCTGATGAAAAAATATAATATTCCCACTGCTGATTATGCGGTTTTTACTGAAATAAATGAGGCTTTATCATATTTAGAAAGCTGCAAAATTCCAGTTGTTGTTAAAGCAGATGGACTAGCCCTTGGCAAAGGCGTAATCATAGCAGAAACAAAAGAACAAGCGATAGATGCCGTAAAAATGATGATGACTGAAAAGAAATTTGGTGATAGCGGGAATAAAGTGGTGATAGAAGAATTCCTAACAGGCCCTGAGGTATCAGTTTTATCGTTTACTGATGGTAATGTAGTTATACCTATGGTTTCTTCCATGGACCACAAGAGAGCATTAGATGGAGATAAAGGACCAAACACAGGTGGAATGGGCACTATAGCGCCAAATCCATTTTATACCAAGGAAATAGCAGAAGATTGCATGGAAAAAATATTTATACCTACCATTGAAGCCATGAAATCTGAAGGCAGAACATTTAAAGGCTGCCTATATTTTGGACTGATGATCACCGATGATGGGGTCAAGGTAATTGAATATAATGCGAGATTTGGAGATCCAGAAACTCAGGTGGTACTTCCACTTCTTAAGGGAGATCTACTAGAAATAATGGAAGCTACTACAAATGGAACACTAAAAGATATTGATTTTACATTTGAAGATAAATATGCCTGCTGCGTAGTAGTTGCATCAGGAGGATATCCAGTTGAATATAAAAAAGGATACGGAGTAAGTCTTCCTGAGAAAAAATTGGGAATATTTGTAGCTGGCACAAAACTAATTGATGGGAAACAAGTAACCTGTGGAGGAAGAGTTTTGGGAGTTACTGAAATAGGAGATACACTTGAAGAAGCCATAGAAAAGTCATATGAAACCGTTAAGAAAGTTAATTTTACAGATTTGTTCTATAGAACAGATATTGGTAGAAGGGGTATGAAATAATGGTAATACGTATATTTGTAGAAAAAAAAGAGAAATATGCCAGCGAAGCTGCGTCGATTAAAGAAGATATAAATAATCTACTTTTAATTGCAGGCCTTAAAAAGCTTAGAATAATTAATAGATATGATGTGGAAAATATAGACCAAGAGACTTTTGAAAAAGCGAAGACCACTGTTTTTTCTGAACCTGTAACCGATGATATTTGCTCGAAGCTTGAAATAGATTCTGATAAAGTATTTGCGGTAGAATATCTTCCAGGGCAGTTTGATCAAAGAGCAAATTCTGCAGAGGAATGCATACAGTTTATATCCCAGGGTGAAAGGTCTATTGTAAAAAGCGCTAAAGTTTATATGCTTTATGGAAACCTTACAGATAAAGATATGGAAAAGATAACGAAGTTTATTATAAATCCAGTTGAAGCAAGAGAAGCAACTATGGATGAATTTGAAACTTTAAAAATCGAATATGAAATTCCTTCCGAAATATCTATAGTTAGCAATTTTACAAAAATGACGAAAGAAGAGTTGGTAGAGTACATAAATGAAAATGGTCTTGCTATGGATTTAAACGACCTATTTTTGTGCCAGGAATATTTCATTTCCGAGAATAGAAACCCTACTTTAACTGAGATCAAAGTTATAGATACTTATTGGTCTGACCACTGCAGGCATACAACTTTTAATACTACGATAGACTATATAAGATACGAAGATGAGGTAATAGAAAAAACTTTCCAAGACTATTTATACACTAGAAGAGGATTAGGTATTACTAAACCAATAAGCCTTATGAATATAGTAACCACAGCTGTTAAAGCATTAAAGGCAGAGGGAAAACTAGATAAGCTTGTAGAGTCTGAAGAAGTAAATGCATGCACAGTAAACTTCACAGCAATGATAGACGGAAAGGAAGAGGACTGGACGCTTCTGTTTAAAAACGAAACACATAATCATCCAACTGAAATCGAACCTTTTGGGGGAGCTGCAACTTGCGTAGGCGGTGCCATCAGAGACCCTCTATCGGGGCGAAGCTATGTTTACGCTGCGATGAGAGTAAGTGGAGCAGGCAATCCTCTGACTCCTGTAGAAGACACGTTGGAAGGCAAATTACCCCAAAGAACCATAGTTAAAACTGCTGCTAACGGATACAGCTCCTACGGAAATCAAATAGGACTAACTACTGGTCTTGTTGATGAAATATATCATGAAGGTTACGTTGCAAAGAGAATGGAAATAGGCGCAGTAATAGGCGCTGCTCCTACTGAAAATATAGTAAGGATAAGACCGTCTGATGGCGATAAAGTAATCCTTTTAGGTGGCAAGACTGGAAGAGATGGATGCGGAGGAGCTACGGGCTCGTCTAAATCACATAAAATGGATTCACTTGCAAATTGCGGCGCGGAAGTTCAAAAGGGTAATCCGCCTGAAGAAAGAAAGATTCAAAGACTGTTTAGAAATCCTGAAGCTACTAAATTGATTAAAAGATGCAATGATTTTGGCGCAGGCGGCGTATCAGTTGCAATTGGTGAACTTGCTGATGGACTTGAAATAAACTTAAATAAGGTACCTAAAAAATATGAAGGACTTGATGGCACTGAGCTTGCGATAAGCGAATCTCAGGAGAGAATGGCTGTTGTTGTCGCTGAAAAAGAAGTGGAACACTTCATGAATTTAGCAATGGCTGAAAATCTAGAGGCAACTGTTGTAGCTACGATTACGGAAAAACCATATTTAAAAATGTACTGGAACGAGCGAGCTATAGTTGATATCTCTAGAGAGTTTTTAGATACTAACGGCGCTGAAAAACACATCAATGTAGTAATACCTGAAGTACAGTCTTACGAAAAAGAAACACCCAAAGATTTTATTGAAGCGATGAAAAGTCTTGTGGGAGATTTGAATGTTTGCTCTAAGAGAGGATTAGCAGAAAGGTTCGACTCTACAATAGGAGGAGGAACTGTGTTGATGCCTTTTGGTGGTAAGAATCAGAAAACTCCTGCGCAGGCGATGGTTCATAAAATTCCTGATCTTAAAGGAGCGAGCACTACTTGCTCACTTATGGCTTATGGTTTTAATCCATATATACTTGAAAAGAGTCCGTATCATGGAGCGTATTTAGCGGTGGTTGAAAGCGTATCAAAGCTTATAGCAGTAGGATCTTCATACGATGATACTTATCTTACCTTCCAAGAATATTTTGAAAAACTAGGAAGCGACAGTAAGGCTTGGGGCAAACCGACAGCTGCAGTTCTAGGTGCATACAGAGCGCAAAAGGAACTTGGGTTAGGTGCTATTGGCGGTAAGGATTCGATGAGTGGAACATTTGAAGATATACATGTTCCCCCAACGCTTGTTTCCTTTGCTGTAAGTTTAGATGAGGCTTCTAATATTATTTCACCTGAATTTAAATCAGGCGGTCATGATGTGGTAATAATCAAACCTGAAATGGGAGAAGATGGTCTTCCTAGAGCCGAATCCCTTATAAAAATGTATAAATATGTAAATAAGCTTATCAAAAGCAAAAATGCTGTAGCTTGTTATACTCCAACATATGGAGGCGTAGCCGAAGGAATATTTAAGATGGCTATAGGAAATGACATAGGCTTTGAGTTTTCAGAAGATATTAATATGGATGAGCTGTTCGGTTATTCTTATGGATGTTTCATAATTGAGCTTGCAGATAACGTGGAGACTAAAGATAAAATACTGGGAAAGACTAGTTTCAAAAAGACTATAGCATTTAAAGAAAACAAATTGCAGCTTAGAACTCTAAGCAAGATTTATGAAGAAAAGCTAGAACCTGTATATAATTTTTGCATAAAAAACGAAGAAGAGGTTAATGAAATTTCATACTTAGGAGCTGGCGTTAATAAAAAGAGTAATGTTAAAGTTGGTGGTAGTCCTAAAGTTTTAATCCCTGTATTTCCCGGAACTAACTGCGAATATGATACTGCCAAAGCATTTGAAAAAGCCGGAGCTAAAGCTGAAGTTTTTGTAATAAACAATATAAACAGCGATACGCTTAAAAATTCTGTAGAAAAATTTGCTCAGCAAATAAAACAATCTCAGATGATATTCATACCGGGAGGCTTCTCAGGTGGTGATGAGCCAGACGGCTCAGGAAAATTTATAACAGCATTTTTTAGGAACAATGAAATAAAAATGGAGGTTGAAAACCTTTTAGATAAAAGAGACGGTCTTATGGCAGGAATTTGTAATGGTTTTCAAGCACTAATTAAATTAGGACTTGTGCCATACGGCAAAATAATTGACATTGATGAAAACTGCCCAACTTTGACCTTTAACGAGATAGGAAGACATCAATCCAAACTTGTAAGAACAAGGATTTGTTCGAATAAGTCGCCTTGGCTAAGAAACACTGAGGTCGGAGATATATATACAGTACCGGTTTCTCATGGAGAAGGCAGGTTTATTGCAGATGGTAAAACCTTAGATAGTATGATAAAATATGGACAAGTGACCACGCAGTACGTGGATTCTGGTGGAAATCCTACTATGGATATTCAGTTTAATCCTAACGGATCTGTTATGGCGATTGAAGGAATTACTTCTCCGGATGGTAGAGTTCTAGGCAAGATGGGACATTCAGAAAGAATTGGAAATGGGCTATACAAAAATGTATCCGGAAAATATGACATGAAAATGTTTGAGGCAGCTACAAAATACTTCAAGTAATTTAGAATGGGAGGCGCTATGGAATTTAATGTAAACAGTCCTTTTATATTTTTTTTAGTGGCAGTGATTCTTTGTCTTGTCCTCGCACAATCAATATTTTTTATGATAAGAGCGTGGAGGCAGGCCAAAGATCTAGGAATTGAAACTAAAAAGTTACGAGGTGTGGTGAAAACGAGCGTGGTGTTTACCATTGTACCAGCATTTTCCATACTCATAGGAGTGATTGCCTTATCGAAAAAACTAGGGTTACCTTTACCTTGGCTTAGACTTTCAGTAGTAGGAGCTATAACTTATGAAACTCCAGCAGCTGAAGCGGCGTCTCAAGCTGTAGGCACTAGCATAAAGGATGTAGCAACTTCTTTAACTGCAGTTCAGTATTCCACGATATCATGGGTAATGACCTTAGGTATAATGGCAGGAGTAATACTTACACCAATTTTTTGCAAAAGATTGCTAGGTGGCGTCAGCAAATTTAAAGATAGAGACGAAAAATGGGGAGATATTTTAATGTCCGCACTTTTCGTTGGAATGATTTCGGCTTTCTTAGGTATGATATTTGGACATGTACAAGAAGGCTTAGAAGGATGGATTCCTGTATTTGTCATGGCGGCTTCAGCAGCGACCATGTTACTTTGCGCATTTTGCATAAAGAAGTTAGGATGGAAATGGATGCAGGATTATGCTTTACCTATATCTATGATAGCCTCTATGGCTTTAGCTATTCCAATCACTAACGCTGTTATGCAAGTAGTCTAATAGGGGGTGGTATGATGACAGGATATGAAGCGTATATAGAAAAAACTCATAGATTAGGAAGACTTTGGACTTGGGGAATGGGAGTTGTACTTCTTTTATTTCCTATAATAATAAGTATTCACTATAACGCTTGGCCAGAAGGTGAACCCTTCTTAAAAGGGCTGCTTAGCATCGGACCTATGTACTGGGCAGTGGGTACAATAGAAGTTTTAACATACGTTCCTATGCTAGGAGCAGGTGGCAGTTATCTTGGCTTTATTACTGGAAGCCTTACCATGTTAAAAGTTCCATGTACTATGTCAGCATTTACAAGAGCAGATGTAAAATCAGGAACGCCAGAAGGCGAAGTTGTTGCGACAATAGCTATTGCTGTATCAAGCATCACGACAATATTTATAATATTTGTAGGTGTTTTACTAATAACACCGCTTACCCCGATATTAAACAGCCCTACCTTAGAACCTGCATTTACGCAGATACTTCCGGCATTGTTTGGAGGACTTGGCGTTGCTATAATATCGAAAAATCCTAAAGTTTCAATAGCTCCAGTTGCTGCGATGCTTATACTATTTATATCAGTTCCCTCACTTGCGCCAAGCGGAGCAATATTTGTACCCGTAGCAGCACTCATTGCTATAGGGGCTGCTAGGATTATGTATAAAAAGGGTTGGCTATAAATATGCTTTAAATGCCTTAAAAATAGAAACGAGTTGACAAGCGTATGTATTGACAACTAATAGGTTTTGAGTTAGAATAGCCATAAAGTATGTGCTGTTGTAGCTCAGTCGGTAGAGCACTTCCTTGGTAAGGAAGAGGTTCGGCAGTTCAATTCTGCTCAACAGCTCCATATGTAATAAACAGAAAATTAATTAGGAGGAAAAAAATGGCTAAAAAACATTATGA
>LSQX01356121.1_pt4 | contig 15308 bp, 17 predicted proteins | sample 654561 | NCBI WGS metagenome assembly LSQX01 (sample SAMN04489861, study PRJNA283612) | anaerobic digester metagenome | isolation source: 4 biogas reactors fed with cattle manure at either 37C or 55C with and... | place: Denmark: Kongens Lyngby | collected 2014 | reverse complement strand
GTGAAATGATATAATATCGGGGAAATGGAGGAGAAACTCAGATGCAGGACAAAAGAATAAAGTGGATTGGTTTCGGAATGATGCTGGTCGCAGATATGATCTTGATTTTATCTGTTTTTCTTTCAACAACGACCTCCAATAAGGCATATTCAGAAACCAAGGTCGGAGTGGTGTGTATGTATGCCGCTGAGAAACGCTTTCCGGAGGGTGATTACCGCACTGTTTTTTCCGGAATGGGCATTCCTTCGATGTATTTACATACAGATGAAGAATCTACTCAGGAAGAGTTGGCTTCAGAGATATCGTCTTTTCTTAATGATGAGGGGTTGGAGCGTGTTGTGTTAATGACTTACGGCAACACAATCTACCACGGTATAGATTTGTTTGCCGCCAATGATTTAGTCGCGGGATTGATGGTTGTCATGCCGGAATTTGATGCGGCTCGCATTATTGATTCGGCATCATTGAAACGATTGCCGAGACCCGTTGGAATATTCGGAATTAACGAGTCTCAGACCAATCGTTTGTACGAACTCCTTTCCGGCGAGGATACGACCATGACCCGCTCTTTGTCGGGTTATGGGTTCTTGTCTCCGGAGGTTCGAATTTCACCTGACGCCCTTACGTATTTGAGTGTCCGGACGATACTCGGGTCCGGCGAGCTGGACCCGCGCATTGCGAGTGCCTTTCCAGATACATACATGAAAATCAGTGTGTTCTTGGATCGGTTTATCTTGCAGGGCGAAGAGCCGTTAGATGATCCGCGTGGCGTTATTTTCTCGTATCAGGCGCTGAAGTTGATACCCCTTGTTTTATTGATCTGCGGATGGTTTTTGTTTCTTTCATCCGTTTCGTCAGAGCGGCTACCTCGTATTAAGGTGATTGAAGAGAAGGAGAGAAAAAAGCCTTCCGAAATTGCGATATATGCTAAAATTGAGCGATCTGAGCGCTACATTTTTGCGCTCTTGTTACCCGTAGCGGTTGTTTGGTCTGTATTGTTGGGTATTGTAGTTATCGTTAAAGAGGCTTGGGTTAGTTACTTTGTTGTGTCATGGGTCATTTTCTCTACGCTCTCAGCGGCATTTTTCTATTTGAAGCATATTCGAAAACTGGGTTTGATTCGACAGGTTTTTGATAGCAAGTTTTTAATCTCTGTAGCGGTTACGTTATCTTTTCTGCTAGGCGTTTTTGTATATGTTATTCATCATGTTTCGTCGTTGAACCGTTTTGTTGTTATGCCGAGAATGCTTGTTTTGATTTTGCTTTCGATATTGCTAATTGTTGGATTAATTGCCTGTCAAAAAATTGACTTTTACTATTCGGTAGGGGATAAAAATCCGAATCACGGCCGCGGATTTCTTTCTTCGATGCGTTTTCGGTTTGTCTCTGTATTGCCGATGATTATCGCGTTGGTTTTTGCGTTTCTGTCTAAGCAAGCATGGATGTTTGTTGTCTTGATTGCCCATATTGTTCTTGTGTTTTTTTCGGATTATTTCCGTCGAAAAGTTCGACATCTCAGTGGCTCGTCTCTATTACCGGCGGCGTCGGGCGCGTTACTATACATGATTTTGTCTATGTTGTGATTTTCTGGCGGAATGACCGGGTGATAAAGTTGCGATAAGGCTCGTTACAAGTTATTATATCGGGTAGAAGTTCTTAACTATATGATGAAGAGGGGATAATTATGGCGGCAACGATTAAAGATGTAGCCAAGCGGGCCGGCGTTTCTATAGCAACGGTTTCCAAGATGCTTAACGGTGGTAACGTTTTATCTGAGAACCGCGAAGCCATCGAACAGGCAATCAATGAGCTGAATTATCGCGTTAATACCGTTGCTCGTGGTATGAAGACCAGACGAACGATGACGGTCGGTGTTCTGATTCCGAGTTTGGCGGACTATTACGGATTATCCGTGCTTTCGCATATTGACAGAACGCTGTTCGAGAACGGTTATAGTACGATTATCTGCGATTATGATGAGAATGATTCTGAAGGTGCGAGCAAGAAATTGGAGCTTCTTTTGAATAAGCAAGTTGACGGTATCGTGATGCAACCCATAAATGTACGTAAGCGCGATTTGTCGCAGGTTGTCGCCCAGGGCACACCACTTGTTTTTATCGATGTCGGCGTCAGTGGAAGCGCTTATGATTCAGTCGTCATTGATAACACAGAGATTTCCAAGAAGATTACCTCTATGTGCATCAAAAAGGGCCATCACGATGTGGGCATCTTGGTCGGAGCACCCGGTGTCAGTACGACAGAGGATCGAATATCAGGGTATATGAGTGCTCATAAAAAATTCGGTATTTTGCCCAGAGAGGAACTAATTTATAAAGTGGATGTTTCCGAAAAAAGCGGTTACCAGGGAATGAAGTATTTACTTGAACTGCCGAAACGTCCGACGGCGGTATTTACTGCCGGACATGATTTGACGGTTGGTGCTTTGGCCTACCTCAATGAAGTTGGAATGAGTATACCTCGTGATATTTCTTTTGTCGGATTTGAGACGCAGACGATTTCTCGGATTTATCACCCCAAATTGACGATTGGTATTCAGCCTGTAGAGCAGATTGGTCAGACCGCTGCATTGATGCTTATTGAGCGAATGCGCGAAGAGTATAATGGTGTCGCACGCAAAATTAAATTGTCCGCTGTCGTTGATGTCGGCGCATCTGTTGTTGCACCCCTGACATAATTTGAAATCGGAGGATAGCAACGCTTATGATGCGAAATAAGAAGCGTGCGCCCTCGGCGCGGCCGGGTCAAAATTTGTCTTTTTCTGGGTACGCTGGTATAGAGGATCTTCCTTTATATATTAGGACTCTATACGGGGATAACTATCGTCTCAAAGACAAACAATTTTTAACTAGTGTGAACGATTTTCCGCAGTCTATATTTGAAAAAGCAGCCAACAACTGCACGCTGACATCACTCACTCGCTTACTGCTATTTTTTCGAGAGACGCATTTCCCGCTTGTTCCTGCAAATGCGCAAGCTGTTTACAGGGCGGCGCGAGATGTTTTTTCAAAATACGGATACCATCCGGTGAAGGTTCATTCTCTAAGAAATCGCATACGGTATGGACCCTGGAACATAGCTAACATGTCTCGTGATGTGCTCAAGGTCTTTGGGTACATGAAGCCAATCGTTAAGAGTCACTATATAATGAAACGAAGATACATTATCGATGAAATCAGAAAAGGAAAGCCGGTCATGTTGAACATTGCTTTCGGAGATTACAGTAATCACACCGTATCGGTAGTCGGTTACGATCTTTACGAGAAAGAAGGCTCTATGGATCGATTTTTTGTCGCTGTTTACGATGGTTGGTCTAGGCGCTTGAGATATATTGATTGGTCCGTTTTCGCCCTCACGCCTGCCAGTGTTACGGTGTTTTCACCGAACTAAGCATTCTTTTGTTCGGTTCAGTCATTGTCGTTGACAAGGTATGCCTTGCGTGTTATCATTCTCGGGTGACCGCGTGTGCCGGGCTACTAAATGTTGCGTTTGCAACTGCCTAGGATGAACAGCGAGACTGGAAGAACAGGAGGAGAACACACATGATGTATGCAGTTATTTTAACCGGCGGCAAGCAGTATAAGGTTGCCGTAGACGATGAGATCTTCATTGAGAAGCTTGAGGGAGAACAGGGTGATGTGATCAAATTTGATCAAGTTATTGCTGTTGGTACCGATGACGGGATCAAGACCGGAGATGCTTTGGCCAAGGTCGCTGTCGAAGGCGAGATTGTCAAGCACGGCAAGAACAAGAAGGTTAACATTGTCAAGTATAAGGCCAAGAAGGGCTATCGCCGCAAGAAGGGCCACAGACAACCATACACGAAGGTTCGCATCAAGGCGATTAACGCCTGATCGACGACAGTAAATTGACATGATAAACGTTACGTTTTCTGTGACCAAAGACGGTTTGATTCGTTCATTATCCGTCCAAGGGCATGCCGGTTTTGACGAATACGGTAGGGACATCATCTGCGCAGCGTCATCGACGCTTTTTCAGACGGCGATTCATGCACTCGAAGAGTTGTGTGAATTGAAAGATTTCTACCAAATTGCTCAAGATAGCGCTCGTACAGCCAGCAAGCTGCGCTTGCCGGAAGTTGAGTTATTGAAGGGCAAGGATGCGCCATCCCAGTGGGTTATGGCAACCGTTAAGTCTGGATTTGATCTTTTGGAACAGACCGATAAGGAGACTTACGGCGGAAAACATATACAAGTCGTGTTGAATTAGACGAACACATTGGAGGTGTTAATTATGTTCAAGATGGATTTACAACTCTTTGCGCACAAGAAGGGTGTTGGTTCGACTAAGAATGGTCGTGATTCAGAGTCCAAGCGTTTAGGTGCGAAGAAGGGCGACGGTCAACCTGTTGTTGCCGGAAACATTCTCGTTCGCCAACGCGGCACGAAGATTCACCCAGGTAATAATGTCGGCATCGGCTCAGATGATACTCTTTTCACACTGATTGACGGTCGTGTTAAGTTTGAGAGAGTCGGCAGAGATAAGAAGCGCGTCAGCGTTTATCCTGTTGAGTAATCTAACCGCTAAGACTTGTTTTATCGACATGCAAAGGACCGGCCGATATTATTTTATCGGTTCGGCCCTTTTTAATTAAAAGGAGACAATATGTTCACGGATAAGGTCAAAATACATGTCAAAGGTGGCGACGGCGGTCGCGGGATGGTTGCTTTTCATACCGAAAAGTACATCACGAACGGTGGCCCGGATGGCGGTGACGGCGGAAAAGGCGGCGACGTTATTTTGCGTGCGACTAAGGATCAGTCGACACTCCGATCTTTTCGATATAAGCGCAAATTTTTTGCCCCGGATGGCGAAAACGGCAAAAATCGAAAAATGTATGGGCGAGGCGGCGAGAATCTGGTCATTGATGTCCCGGTCGGCACATTAGTTAAAGATGTCGAGAGCGGCAAAGTGCTTACGGACATGATCGAAGACGGCATGACAGTAGTTATCGCAAATGGAGGCCGTGGTGGACAAGGCAATATTCATTTTTCAAATTCGGTTCGGCAGGCGCCGAATTTTGCGCGAGCCGGTATTCCCGGAGATGAATATGAATTGATTCTGGAATTGAAGTTGCTGGCGGATGTCGGCTTGGTCGGTTTACCGAACGCCGGAAAATCCACGCTACTTTCCGTTATTTCGGCAGCGAAGCCCAAAATTGCCAATTACCCTTTTACGACGATTGATCCGGTGATTGGCATGGTTCAATATGATGATGTCAGTTTTGTCGTCGCGGATATTCCCGGATTGATTGAAGGTGCGCATGAGGGCGCAGGTCTCGGCATGGATTTCTTAAGACATATAGAGCGTACGCGTTTGCTTGTTCACGTTGTTGATGTATCGGCAGAGGATGGCGGCGATGCCATCACGGACTTTGAGACCATCAGTTCCGAGCTCGAACAATATGATGCATCGCTCAAGGATCGCCCGAGAATCGTTGTCGCCAACAAGATTGATCAAGCCAGCGAAGAACAAATTTCTGCGTTTTCGGAATATGTGAAAAACAAGGGGTTCGAACTGTTCCTAATGAGCGCGGCCATTGCGGATGGGACGGAGCCCTTAGTTCAAACTTTGGCAAGAATGGTGCCACTACTCGCAAGACCCGAATTAACGATTGCTGTCGAAGAAGAAAAACTCTATAAATTTGAAGAAGAGAAGCTTTTTGAAATCAATGTTGTTGATGGCGTTTATTGCATCGAGGGCGCTTTTATTCGGAATCTTTCGGATTCGACGAACTTTGATGATCCGGATTCATTGAATTATTTCCAACGCATGATGCGCAAGCGCGGTATTATTGATGCGCTCGAAAAGAAGGGAATTCAAGAGGGGGATCCGGTCAAGATGTACGATATAGAGTTTGAATATATTAAGTAATGGTAAAAGTATTTGATTTGCTTTTATTTTTGTAACAGAAACGCCATTTTTTCGCATCGTGAAATCTATATAATGAGTGTAAAGATTTACGGAGGTAAAGTTTATGCAAAAGTACATTTGTGATTTGTGTGGCTACGAGTATGACCCTGAAGTTGGCGATCCTGATAGCGGAGTCGCTCCTGGAACTGCTTTTGAAGATATCCCGGATGATTGGCTTTGTCCTGTTTGTGGTGCCACAAAGGATTCTTTCAGTCCTCTTTGATTCATCTGTAGTCCTCCTGTAGGTGACGTCGGACTTAGAATCATAACGAATTTCATTCAAATGGATCAATTCGATGAATTGGTCCATTTGTCATGTCGGGTGCATTGGGGAATGAACGTGTTCTCGGCAAAAATCTCTGCGTTGCTCTTTTTTTCGCTTCGGGGTAAAATGTGAATACTTAAAAATACGGAGGTTCATATGGCAGTTCAGGCAATCAATGACGGGATTTTTTGTATTGATATTCAGCACCCCGACCGCAAGATGTTTGATTGTATCATGCCCACAGAGCACGGTACGACTTATAATGCATATGTCGTTAAAGGGCAAACGAAGTCTGCGCTGATCGATACTGCCGATCCGGATTTCACAAAGGAGTTTATGGATAGCGTTGATCGTTGTGAGGTCAATGTGATTGATTACATTATCATCCTTCACACCGAACAGGATCATTCCGGCTCTCTGCCGGTCCTTATGAAGAAGTTTCCTCGCGCCCAGATTGTTGCGACGGAGGCAGTGGCGAAGCTTATGCTTACCCATCTCCATATTGCGACGGATAAATTTATGATTGTTAACGAAGGCGATCAAATTGAATTGGGCGGAAGATCATTAACCTTTTTCAAGATTCCGTTTGCGCATTGGCCGGATAACACAATGGTTTATGAGTCGTCCACACGCACATTGTTTTCGAGTGATTTATTTGGTTCTCACTATTCTTCAGATAAACTCTTTGCGACGAACAGCCACGAGATAAAGGTGGCCGCTCGCGCTTACTATGCTGAGATTATGATGCCTTTTGCGACGCAGGTAAGGAAATACACGGAGAAAGTCATCGAGATGGCACCTTCAATTATTGCGACTGCCCACGGCCCAATTTGGAATCAGCCTTCAGTGATTCTTCAAAAGTATATGCGCTGGACTTCGGATCAGGTTGAAAAGACGGTTGTCGTTCCTTATGTCAGTATGCATGGCAGTTCTGCTGTTATTGCCGAGCGGCTGTGCTTGAGGCTGGCGTCCAAAGGGGTCTCTGTTCTTTCGCGTAATCTCGGAAAGAAGCCGGATAGCCTTGTGGTTCAGAGCGGACTCGTGATGAGAGATTTGGTCACGGCAGCAGCGGTGGTTTATGTCCTACCGACAGTGTTGGGAGGGCCGCACCCTGCGGGTTCCTATTGTGCGATGCTCATGAATGCAATGCGCGTGAAGACGCCATTTATCGGGTTGCTTGGATCATATGGTTGGGGGTCGCGTGCTTCGACTATATTTGCAGAGATGACATCCGGATTGAAGAAGGCGGAGCGCTTGTCCGATGTTCAGTTCGAAGGACTTCCTACAGAAGATCAGCTCGCTGAAGTAGATAAATATGCAGATGATCTTGCGGCGAAAATTATGCAATTGGGTGATCGATTGATTTGATTATTTCCGAATCATTTTTCACAAGAAATGAGTCCGGTTACGCGTAATTCGACGGTGTTGTCTGGAGTTATGTCGATTCGGATAATTGATTGATTAAAGTGGCGTATATATCGGAAGTGGCTGACTTCCAGCGGGTACACATCTGCTCGGCGATTCTCTCGGTTGGCGCATTCAGCGTAATGTTCGCGACGATGCGTTCGCCTTCTTTGAGAATCATATGGACGTTGTAATGGCCGTCTGCGTCCGGCTCAAAGTATGCCCTAATCTCCGTGGACTTTTTGATGTTGATGACAGATTTACTTGCCTCTGCAGTTAGATAACTCAAAGCTGCAGTCGGCAATGTAGGAAGTAAGCGGTTGAGGACGGATTGGCCCTCAGGAGTAATATCACAGAGAGCTACGGGATGTCCGGAAGCATTCTTACGAGTCTCTCCTTTGCGGACGGACTCAATCATTAGATGATCGCGAAGCAATTCATCCTTAGCCTGCGAGAACATGAAATAGTCCATGTACAAAGAGTCAATGGACTGTTTCATTAAATCCGTCGCACTGATTCCAGGCAATTTCTGGAGTATGTACAATATGATCAGTTTGGCGTTCGGAAGCTGGCTGTTCGACACGTTATTACCTCTTATCCATTTATCTTAACATTATACACGTAACACATAGAAGTCGTGGGCCTAAGTCTTATAATTATTCGATAAAACATAGTCGATTTTATGGCATAATTGTCGCTTTTTGCCGAATATCAATTAAAATCACTTGCTATATATTCACATAAACAGTTTGGAAATGCTATACTAACGCAAGGCAGATTTTGGAAAAGAATGGAGACGACTATGATTAAACTGGACATTAAAAATACCGCAAATTTTGTTTCTGAAGAAGAGATTGATAATTTATTACCGCAAGTAAAGCTTGCTCACGAATTGCTCCACAAAAAAACCGGTCCGGGCAATGACTTTTTGGGTTGGCTCAATCTTCCGAGTGATTTTGATAAACAAGAATTCTCACGCATTCGAAAAGCATCGGCAAAAATTCGAAAGAATTCTGATATTTTGTTGGTTGTCGGCATAGGCGGCTCATATTTAGGCGCTCGTGCTGTCATTGAGCTATTGTCGCATTCTTTTGCGTCGATTGCCGGCAAAAAAATCAGAAAAGCGCCGCAGGTTATTTTCTGCGGAAATTCAATCAGTGCGACCTATCTTTCGGATTTAATGGATATTCTCGATGGTAAACGCGTCTCTGTGAACGTTATTTCAAAGTCCGGCACAACCACTGAGCCTGCAATCGCATTCCGAATTCTCCGTGCGTACATGGAGAATCGTTACGGCAAGGAAGAGGCTAAAGAAAGAATTTACGCGACGACTGATAAAGCGCGCGGTGCATTGAAAGGCTTGGCTGACCAAGAGGGTTATGAGTCTTTTGTTGTTCCGGATGATGTCGGCGGGCGCTTTTCGGTGTTGACGGCTGTCGGGCTATTGCCGATTGCGGTAGCCGGAATTGATATTCGCGAACTCATGCAGGGTGCAAAAGATGCAGTTAAGACATTCAAGACCGTTTCCGTTGCGGAGAATGCTTGTTATCGTTATGCGGCAGTTCGTAACGCTTTGCTAAGAAAGGGTTTCACGACCGAAGTGATGGTCAATTATGAACCGTCTTTTCATTTTATGACAGAGTGGTGGAAGCAACTGTTTGGGGAATCTGAGGGCAAAGATCAACGAGGTATTTTCCCTGCAGGGGTCGACAATACGACGGATCTTCACTCTATGGGTCAATATATTCAAGATGGTCAACGTATGTTGTTTGAGACGGTCGTGCATTTTGAAAATGCTCGCCGAACATTCGCGATCCCCAATGATCCTGCTAATCTTGATGGGTTGAATTTTCTGGCCGGAATGGACATGAATGAAGTGAATTTTAAGGCGATGCAGGGGACGGTTTTGGCTCATGTTGACGGAAAAGTGCCAAACATAATTTTGGATGTTCCTGAGATGAATGCTTACTGGCTTGGGCAATTAATCTATTTCTTTGAAAAGGCGTGTGCTATCTCCGGATATGTATTGGCGGTTAATCCTTTTAACCAACCCGGTGTCGAAGCGTATAAGAAAAATATGTTTGCTTTGTTGGGCAAGCCTGGCTATGAGGCTGAAAAGGTTCAGCTCGAAGCGCGTTTGTCCGGAAAGGCTTAAGTGATTATTGATGACGCAAGTTAAAGTTTGCGGACTTCGAAGAGAAGAGGACGCAAATATTGTGAATGCGTGCATGCCGGATTTTGTAGGCTTTGTGTTTGCGCCATCGAAAAGACGCGTCAACGCACAGGAGGCAAAGCGCATTCGCGACCAACTTCATCCTCAAATATCTTGTGTTGGTGTTTTCACCCAGACGACTGTTGATGAAATCGTCTCAACCACTATTTTTGTGGGGCTTGATGTCATTCAATTGCACTGGGATACAAACGAGAGCTTCTTGAACGATCTCTTTGCGGCCTTTTCGCAAGCTTCAATTTCCGGTGTCAAGATTTGGCAAAGAATTCCAATCCCCTCGCAGGAATCTCAAGAGGAAGAGTATTGGAGGCGCATTCACAATATGCCTCATTTATCTCGATTCGACGCTCTATTATTTGATATTAGTGTCGAACATTCTGACGGGGGATCGGGCATTGCGTTTCCGTGGGATATCGGAAAACGTTTCTATGATAGTCTGATACTTGAGAACAGATGCATATTTATTGCCGGAGGTATCGGTCCCATTAATGTCGAAGATACAGTCAGACATTTTTCACCATATGGTGTCGACGCATCCAGTTTGCTCGAGACAAACAGTTATAAGGATTATGATAAGGTGTGCGATTTTGTACGGGTTGCGCGCCAAGCAGGGAGTGACTCATGAAAGAGAATAATGCCGACCATCGCGTCGAATTAAGCAGGGGCGATTTGCTGGCCGTTGAAAACCCGGCTCGTTATGTCGGTGGTGAGTGGGGCGAGGTCATCAAACCTGAAATGCAGCAGCAGTTGCAGGCTGAAGGCTTTACGTCATATGTGAGGTTTGCTTTGTGTTTTCCCGATATATATGAAATAGCGATGAGTAACCTTGCGATGAAGATACTATATAAGGTGCTCAATGATTTGGACGGTGTCGCCTGTGAACGCGCTTTTTCACCGTGGAAAGACATGGATCGTTTGATGCGCGATAAATCATTGTCGCTGTTTTCATTAGAAACAAAAAGTCCGCTTCGAGATTTTGATGTTCTCGGGTTCTCTTTGCAGTACGAAATGTGCTTTACTAATGTTTTGCAAATGCTTGATTTGTCGGGTATTCCGTTTCTCGCCTCAGAGCGGTCAGAATCAGATCCGATCATTATTGCCGGAGGGCCGGTGGTTTATAATGCTGAGCCCATTGCCGAGGTATTTGACCTTGTCTTTTTGGGCGAGGGCGAAGAAGTTCTTGTTGAGTTTATGGATTTGATGAAGGCATATAAGGCCTCTTTTCAATCCACTGAACCAATGAGCAAAGCATTTTTGATTCGTGAAGCCTCTAAGCTAAAGGGCGTATATGTGCCGTCGTACTATAAGTTTGATTACAATGAGAATGGTACGATTAAGAGTATCGATACCTGCGTCGAAGGAGCGCCAAAATCCATCCAAAAGCGCATTATTTCTGATATGGATGGTGTCACTTTTCCGACCAAACCAGTCGTTCCTCATACCAAAATTGTTCACGACCGCGCTTATCTTGAATTGTTCAGGGGCTGCAGCCGAGGCTGTCGCTTTTGTCAGGCGGGCTTTGTATATCGTCCGGTTCGCGAAAAGAGTGTAGATACGCTTTGCGGGCAGGGTTTTGAAGTTGAAGCGGCCACCGGGTATGATGAGATTGGTGTGTTGTCCTTGTCGACGAGTGATTACTCTGCGTTACCGGATTTTCTCGACAACATGGTTTCCCCTTTTGAAGAAAGGCACACCAGTCTTTCATTGCCGTCATTACGATTGGATTCGTTTTCTTTAGAGTTGATGGAAAAAGTGTCCGGCACCCGTAAAACCGGTCTGACTTTTGCGCCGGAAGCCGGTACGCAGCGCCTACGAGATGTGGTCAATAAAGGCATTACGGAGGAAGATATTCTATCTTCTTTAGAATTGGCGTTTGCCGGTGGTTGGCAAAGAGTTAAGCTATATTTTATGCTCGGACTCCCGACGGAAACGATGGAAGATGTTTTGGGCATAGCTCAATTGGCCAGACGTATTGAAAAACTTTTTTTCGAAGTAGCCAACCGCGAGGGTCTGAAGCGTCGTAGACCGGATATCGTTGTTTCGACTTCGATGTTTATTCCAAAGCCTTTTACGCCGTTTCAATGGGAGGCCCAAGACAGTATAGAGTCATTACGTGAGAAACAAAGAGTTTTGGCCGAGGCACTGAAGAGTCGAAATATTAAATACTCTTGGCACGATCTCAAGACTTCTGCTTGGGAAGCGGTCTTGGCTCGAGGAGACCGTAGATTACTCAAGGTATTGATTGATGGGTATAGGCAAGGGCTTTTCTTTGATGCTTGGGACGATTGTTTTCGATTTGAAGACTGGATGAGTATACTTGAATCGCACGGTTTGAGTCTGCATTTCTTTGGCCCAAGACCGCGCGATATTGATGAGGTGTTACCTTGGGACCACATTGACATCGGCGTTCGCAAAGACTATCTTCTTCGCGAGCGAGAAATGGCTTATCGTGGAAAAACGACAGCACCGTGCCACGGCGGATGTAAAGCTTGTGGTGCTTCGGAATATAATGTGGGGGTATGTCATGCTTGAAAACGAACGGCAACTTGCCATGACGATGAAACCGCATCGCGTTGCACACATCCTTCGAGCAAAATTCGCTCGAACGGGCGGTATTGTATACATTGGTCACCTGGATTTGATGCGAACGTTTGAACGCGTTTGCCGTCGCGCTGGATTTCCGCTTTTGTATTCACAAGGGTACAACCCCAGACCGAACATGGTTTTTGCGTTGCCTCTCGGCGTCGGGGTAGCGACGACTTCTGATTATGTTGATATTTCTCTTGAAGAGCGGATAGAGATTGATGAGTTCATAACACGATTCAATTTGTTTTGCCCAGAAGGTCTTCACATATCGGAGGGCGGCTATGTGCCTTCCGGCTCCGGCAGTTTGATGGCTGAGGTTTCTGCAGCGACGTATCTGATTTCGGCCCCGCATATTTATAGTTATGCGGAGAGCCTCTTAAAAAGGAGTTCCGTTCTTGTGATGAAGCGCTCGAAAGGCAAAATGAAGCAGGCCGAAATACGTGATTTGATCCTGAATTTGGAACAAGAGAAATTGGTGTCAGAAGTAGATACAATTCATATCACAGTATTGGCGGGCTCATCTCGAAATCTTAGGCCGGATTTGTTTTTGGAGGCAATGGCAGAGTTAGAAGGTTATCCTTCAGAAGATAAGGACAATGCCATGGTCACCCGAACAGGGCTTTTCAGGGGTGAGTTTCCGAATCTTGAGCCATTAAGCAAGTCGTATTCCTGATTTATTTGTTCGATTAATTGTCTCAAGATATTTTGGACTACATAGTCGTATCTTCTCAAACCATTTGACACGATAAAGTTACAAGTCATCCGTTGGTTGTAATTTTCGGCTGAAAACGATAAAATGTTTGCAAATCAAACTATTTGAATCGGTATGGGAGGCGCTTGTGTTGAACCCCTCGGATCAAGATTTCGCAAAAAGCCTGTTGCGCATATTTGATAACGTGTTATTGACAGAAGAGAAGGCTCTATCCAAGGGTTATTTTTCCGATCTCTCGATTGCGGAGCTGCATACGCTTGAAGCAATCGGTCCTTATGAAGCGCGGACGATGTCTGAAACAGCGGCTCGGCTTGGCATTACGACCGGCACATTGACGGTGGCCATTGATCGCTTAGTCCGCAAGGCATATGTTGAACGATATCGTGACTTGAAGGATCGAAGGGTCGTTCGAATTCGTTTAACTCGACAAGGAAAGCTTGCCTATCGGATGCATGCGAAGTTTCACACGCTTTTGGTTAAGCGGCTTTTAGATCCCTTAGGTGAGCAAGAAAAAGAGCGGCTGATTCGCTTGGTAAAAGATATCGACGAATTTATCGCAGAACAGTACCACAAATACAGTGAAGAGGAAAAAGCCTTAAAGGCAAAGGATTCAGGAGGAAAAGAACCATGAGACCAGTCGAATCAGATCACAGTATCTCAGAGCCGGACCCTGATGCGGATCGAGAACGGGTGTCCGATTTAGAAGATCTTGCAGAGAGACAAAAGGAGCGCATATACGATAGTCTTATGCAAATGGTCACCGAGTTGACCGGACTATCTCCGACAGATATCAAACCGGAAACCGAGATTGTTGCTGACCTGGGTTTTGATTCACTTCAAATTTACGAATTGGTTGTTGATCTCGAGAGTACTTATGAAATTCGACTTTCTGATGATGATCTCGATAAGGTTTTGACGGTCCAGGATGTCGTTGATTTAGTTTATTCCGGTTCAAAGTAAGACAACACAGGGGTGACTAATGCATTTTGTTTTCATCGTTAACGCTCGATCCGGAATGAAAGCTGCTTCCGAACTTGAAAAGGCGGTGCGACTTCAAGCCGAGAGCGACAAGAATGAGTACCACTTTTTGAGAACAGAATATGCCGGCCACGCGAGAGTATTGGCTGAAGAATATGCAAATCGTTATCGTAGTGATGCCGTAATTTTTGCGTGCGGAGGCGATGGAACGGTTCATGAGGTGGCTAACGCGCTAGCGTTCGGACAGACGCCGGTGGGTGTTATTCCAATGGGCACCGGAAATGATTATGCTCGGACAGTTCTGCCTCAAGAAATGTATAATAATCCACTTTCAATCCTTCAATCGTTGCACCGAAGAGAAGTTAAGCACATTGATCTATTGCGTGTGGATTGTTATAACTTGCTGTCAGATCACATACCGGAATTGAGTGTTTACAGTGTAAATATTACTTCTTTTGGCTTAGACACAGCGATTAATGATACGGCGATGTCTATGATCGATAAACACCCCAAAAGTCGGTTTTTCAAAAGAAACGCCTATAATCTGGCGATAATTATGTGTTTTTTACGAGGTTGGCGATTCAGCTTCAGATATTCGTTAGAATTGGTAGATAAGCTTGAAAACGTTGACAGTCAGTGCAAATATACGCTTGCGAGTATCTGCAATGCACGCTATTACGGAAAAGGGTTTTGTCCGTCGCCGAATTCGCAAGTGGATGACGGAGTGCTTGAAGTATGTATTGTAGATGACCTCACTCGCAGAAAAGCCTTGCCTCTAATCGGCAAATACAAAAAAGGACTGCATCTCGGGCATCCGAGTGTGCATTCCTTCAAAGTGACAAGCGGTGTGATTGTATCTACAGACGTCAATCGGCCGTTGCGCGGCAATTATGACGGAGAAAATTTCTCGGCCAGCCAGATTCGGTTTGAGGTCATTCCGGCTTCTCTGCCATTTGTTTTCTTTCCATCTCACGAAGCCAATCCTGAATTGCAGAAGTAAGTTTGTGAGCATCTTTTCCAAATGTTTCAGGAAGTATGACCGGACCGAAATGAATGGTCACTTTCTTGCGCCGCTTGTTGGCTTTATCCCAAGTTTTCGGTTTTTTCATGTGTCTCGAAAAGACGTCGTAGCCACCACTAATATAAACCGGTAAAACGGGGACGTTGGCCTTGACCGCCAT
>LSQX01366561.1_pt1 | contig 15309 bp, 12 predicted proteins | sample 654561 | NCBI WGS metagenome assembly LSQX01 (sample SAMN04489861, study PRJNA283612) | anaerobic digester metagenome | isolation source: 4 biogas reactors fed with cattle manure at either 37C or 55C with and... | place: Denmark: Kongens Lyngby | collected 2014 | reverse complement strand
TAGCTGTTTTTGGCTACACCGGAGAAATCTCCGTTTTGACTAGGATTGCCTCCTGAAAAGCGGGCCAGCATAATTCCTCGGTCAATCTGACTGATGATCTGTTCCAGTGGTTTGTCACCAGGTTCAATTACATAGCATCCACCGCTGTTTGGACCGCGTTTGAGACCAGTTTTATTTGCGCCATAAAGGCTGAGCAGGAATGTCTGCAGGATCCCCTGATCAATAATTGTACAGTTTTCCGCTTGGTAACCGTCGCCAGTGATAAAATACCCATCAGCTATTTCCGGCGAAATCGGACGGGAATGGATAGTTAAACGGGGATCAGCCACCTGTTCACCCAGTTTATCTTTATAGACACTGGTTCCAGAAATTAACGCACCATCAAAGATTGTAATCCCAAATAGATAGCTGAGAAAATCAGCAAGGCAGTCTGGAGTTATGATTACATCACCGACAAATTTGCCGGATAGTGGTTTAGTTACAATCTGCTCGCTGGACTGGGCTAGCAGAGTGTCAAGGCTGCCGCAGTCAAGCAGCTCCTTATCGAGATTATCAGCTGCGAAGCCAGTGTAGTTAAAGGACGAACTGTTTTCCCCGTCATTACCGGAAAACATGCTGCTGAAACGGTAGATACCTTTGTTTGTAGTAAAGTCGACTCCATTGGTATTAGCAACAAAACTGGAACTGTATGTAAAGTCGAAATAAGCGTTTTCCAGCATAATGTTGGGATACTTTGCTTCAGCAGATTTAAGGAACTGCTCCAGCCTCGCATACATCAAATCTTGATCTGGTTCCTTGGGCCCAGAACTAAACTCTTGAGCAGGCTGGTATTCAGCGATCCCGTGGGCTGGATCCGGTTCGCTCGATTCAGCAATCTCAATTACCGTTTGGATTGCCTGATCAATTGTTGCCTGATCCAGTTTGTTTACACTGTAAGAACCACTTTGATTATTTTTAATAACATAGATGCCGAGGCTGTTGTTAAAGACAGTGCGAATTAATGACATGTTTCCAGCTTCAACGTTCATTTCATACTTAGTGCTTTTAACCAGCGAACAGTTAGCATGGTCAATCCCTTTTGCCTTCAGCTGCTCCAGTGTGTATTTAAGAATTCCCCGCTCTGTCATTGTTACCGCCCTCCAATATTTACTCGACATTTAATCGCTGGACCGCCCATTCCTACAGGCATAGGCTGTTTCTTACCACACATTCCAGATACTAACCATTTCATATCGTTCGAAACCATGGTCACCGTTTTTAATACATCAAAGGCGAGACCGGAAATGGTTGTATCTAGTATGGCACGGCCGAGCTTGCCGTTTTTGATCTCATAACCCAAAACGACACCAAACATGAACTCACTGGTGGTATCGGCCTGACCATTGCTGGGACGAATTAGGTAATACCCGTCTTCGATGGAGCTGATCATAGCTTCTAAAGTGTCGTTCCCGGGTAAAATTGCGGTATTGCGCATGCGAATCAATGGCTCATCGGAGAAAGCCCAAGCCCGGGCATTTCCGGTTGGCGCGGTGTTGAAATGCTGTGCACTTTCTTTGTTGTGCAGATAACTTTTGAGGATACCCTGCTCAATAATTACCGCATCCTCAGCTTTGGTACCTTCATCATCAACATAGATCGGCATTGGACATGTTTCTCCGAGAGCATGGTGAGCAAAATCAACTAAGGTAACTAGAGGACTAGCAACCTGCTGATTCATGACCTTGGCAGCTACAGATCCTCCTAATACTAGATCTGCTTCAGTGGTATGTCCAATAGCTTCGTGGGCCAAGATTCCGCCTAATTCTGCATCAAGAATGCACTCTTTGATACCTGGTTCAGCATAGACTCCCTCAAGTTTGCGGCGCAGATGCTCATACAGCTCATCGATTTGCGGATACAGATCTGCAGGGTCGTCAAACACATCTTCAAACTGGCCCCGATCACCAAAAACATCATACAACTCAATTGGCTTGCCATCCTTTTCCAAGGTAAGGCTGACCGACAGCAGGGAACGGGGGTGGAGAGAATAGGAGTAGGAACCATCAGAGGTTAAGAGCTGCTTTTCCATATCCAGACAGTTTAGTCCAACATAGCGGCTGACCAGATCCGGATATTTTGCTGCTATGTACTGGTCAACCTGCTTGACAAAATCGATCAACTGCCTTTGGGTGAGCCGCGGTTTGGTTGTGGAATAATCATGTTCAGCAGTAATTGGTGCAGAAGGTAAAGGTGCTTTCTGCTTGTTCTGTTTGCTGTCTAAAAAACTTGCGTTATTTGATGCAGCCTTAATTACCTGCCGAATGCTGTCTTCGTCAAAATCCGGGCTTGAGGCAAAACCCCAAGATCCCTTTTGATATACCCGCGCAGAAACACCGCTGGATGCGCTTTTCACATTCCTGGTATTACTGCCCTTGAGAAATCCAATTGAGATACTGCGGTTCTCCTGCACCCTTAATTCTGTATAACCTGAAAATAACGGCGTGAACTTACCTAAATCAAGTAACTGCATAGTCTAACCCTCCTTACGGCATAAAATTATTACATCTACTTTAGCCATTAATTGGCAGCAATCCTTTTATATTTGAATTTAGTGGTAAAAAATGTTGTTTCTGTGGGTGTACATAGGATATAATCAGAGCAAAGTACGGCAGAGGTGATCGCAGTGGAAGTGTTGAGAATCAGGTTAACCGATCAACTCCAGGGTGAAATCAGTGTGCCCGGAGATAAATCCATCTCTCACCGAGCGGTGATGCTGGGAGCTTTGGCTGAGGGTGAGACAAGAATTACCAACTTCCTTGCCAGTGATGATTGTCTCCGCACAGCCGCTTGTATGCAGCATTTAGGCATTGAAATCGAGTTTAACGGCGGCGAAGTTGTTGTTTACGGCAGGGGTTTAGAGGGATTGTCGGAGCCGGACGATCTGCTCGATGTTGGTAACTCCGGCACTACAATCCGCTTAATGAGCGGTATTTTGGCCGGACAGAGCTTCAGTACCTTCATCTCTGGTGATGCCTCCATTAGGCGGCGGCCGATGGACCGGATTACCAAGCCCCTGCGGCTGATGGGAGCGGAGATTATTGGCCGCGACCAGGGAAATTTAGCACCGCTGGCAATTCGCGGGGGCAATCTAAAGCCGATTACATATCGCACTGAAGTAGCTAGTGCTCAAGTGAAATCTGCAATTCTTCTTGCTGGATTGTTTTGCGATGGGTGGACAGAAGTAATTGAACCTGCAAAGTCGCGGGATCACACTGAAATTATGCTCCAGGCTTTTGGGGTACCGGTTGAAGTTGATGATTTGAGTGTAAGGGTCAGGGGAAAACAGCCCCTTCAGGGCTGCGAGATTGCTGTACCGGGAGATCTTTCTTCAGCGGCGTATTTTATTACCGCAGCGTGCCTGGTACCGAATGCGGATTTATTTATTACTAATGTGGGTTTGAACCCCAGCCGCACCGGAATTATTGATATCCTCACCATGATGGGTGCAGATATTCAAATCGTTAATCAGCGGCGGAGCATGGGTGAACTGGTTGGTGATTTAAGGGTGAAAACCAGCCGCCTGAAAGGGGTAACAATTGGCGGTGAGCTGGTAGTACGGGCGATTGATGAAATTCCTGTTCTGGCCGTGGCTGCAGCTTTCGCCGATGGAGTGACCGAAATTCGGGATGCAGCAGAGTTAAAAGTGAAAGAGAGTAACCGAATCGCAGCCATTGCAGCTGAACTGCATAAATTAGGCGCTGATGTTAGTGAACTGTCCGATGGGATCAGAATTAAAGGTGGAAAACCTTTAACTGGAGCTGTAGTAAGCAGTCATCATGATCACCGCATAGCTTTAGCTCTCGCAGTTGCAGCACTGAGGGCGGAAGGAGAAACCCAGATTACTAACGCTGATTGTATTTCAGTATCCTATCCTAGGTTTCTCCAGGATCTGGTCCAGATAGGAGGGGTTGTAATTGACACTTAAGTTTGAACCGAGCCTAAAAGCACAGCGGTTAGATGTTAAAACGCCTTCTGCATGCTATCCAATTTATATCGGGGCCGGATTAACAGCCGATATAATTCATTATCTTAATTTAATGCCTAGACTGAGTGAACTGAATGATATACTGTTGATCAGCAACGACCTAGTTTATCCCCTCTATGGACAGAGCTTAGAAGCGCAGCTTTTGAGCAGCGGCAGAAACGTTTATCGCTACATCCTGCCCGATGGCGAGGTGTATAAAACATGGGATAGTGCGGAAAAAATTTTAAGTTATGCTTTAGAGCATCAACTGTCAAGACGAACTTTGGTAATTGCCCTTGGCGGCGGAGTGGTCGGGGATTTAGCGGGATTTGCAGCATCGATCTATTTACGGGGAGTGCCCCTTGTGCAGATTCCTACTACCCTGCTGGCTCAGGTTGACAGCAGTATAGGTGGTAAGACCGCGGTGAATCATCCCCTAGGCAAGAACCTAATCGGGGCCTTTTACCATCCTCAAATGGTACTGATAGACACAGACGTCTTAACAACTCTGCCCCAGCGTGAACTGCTGGCTGGCCTTGCGGAAGTAATTAAGTACGGGATAATCTGGGATGCCCAGCTTTTTGATTTTTTAGAGGTTAACAGTGAACAGATTTTAAACCGCAATCCTGCTTATCTTGCACCAGTGATCCGCCGCTGCTGCGAAATCAAAGCTGAGATTGTGGCTAAAGATGAACGGGAGCAGGGACTGCGGGCAATTCTAAATTTTGGTCATACAGTTGGACACGCTCTAGAGCGGGTGACGAATTACTCTCAATACCGCCATGGTGAAGCTGTGGCAGTAGGCATGGCAGCAGCAGCTAAGCTTAGTGAGTTGGTTGGTCTGCTCAGCAGCACTGAAAGCAATCGGATTATTGAGCTTATCAGCAGGTACAGGCTGCCAACCAGGCTGCCGGCAGTACCGCATCAGAGCATTCTTGATGCAGTTAAATACGATAAAAAAGCAGTAAAAGAGCAGGTCTTTTTTGTTCTTTCTCAGCGAATCGGCGAGGCAGTGGTTGTCAATCTTTTTGAGAAGTATGGAACTGAAGTCCTTACCGAAGCGCTGTCTTTGATTGAATAAGTATAAGAGCATCTAGATCATGCTTCGATTTCTATAGGGCACCAATCATTAGTGGTTGGTGCCTTTTTATATTGCGGCAACTGTAATGTTATTAAAAAGTAAAGAAGGATAAATTTTAAAAAAATCACCTAAAGCTATTGTATTTTTATGCAGTCGTGATATATAATTATGCCAATTATTCAATATGGAGGTTGTAACCATGTTGAAAGTTGGCGTTGTAGGTGCCTCTGGATATTCAGGGGGAGAATTGTTGAGATTATTAGCCCGTCATCCAAAAGTGAAAATTGAAGCTGTTTCTTCAAGAAGCAATATTGGCCAGTCTTTGGCAGAGGTAACTCCTGCTTTGGCGCTGCCAGATCTGGAACTAAGGTTTGTAGCTCCAGAGCAGATGGATAACTGCGATCTTGTCTTTTTAGCAGTGCCCCATGGGGTGGCCAGCAAAATGGCCGGCGGCTTGCTTAATGCAGGCCAAAAAGTGGTTGATATCGGAGCGGATTTTCGGATCAAAGATCTTAGTGTTTATGCAAAGTGGTATCAACAGCAGCATGGAGCACCAGAGTTAATAGACCAAGCGGTCTATGGTCTTCCAGAAATCCATCGCGACAAGATCAAAAATGCCAATCTTATTGGTAATCCTGGCTGCTATCCCACCAGTGTTATTTTAGCTTTAGCGCCGCTTTTGCAGGCTGGTGCAGCAGACTGCGGCACTATAATTATTAATTCCCTGTCAGGTGTATCAGGTGCCGGACGAGGCTTGGGAGATCTGTATCATTATTCCCACTGTGAGGGCAACCTGGTGGCCTATGGTGTTGGTTCCCACAGACATGTTCCTGAGATTGAGCAGGAGCTTTCCAGCTTGGCTGGTGCAGAAGTTAAGGTCTCCTTTACACCGCATCTAGTGCCCACAGTGAGGGGAATTTTGACCACAATCACTTTAGGTGTCAAACAGGTAAATTCAACTAATGAGCTTGTGGATCTATATCGGGAGTTTTATAAAAACGAATACTTTGTCCGGATTCAACCGCCGGGACGTCTGCCCCAGACAAAGCATGTGCTCGGCTCCAACTTTTGTGACATTGGTGTGGTTTACGATCCGAGGGTTAAAAGAGCTGTGGTAGTATCAGCGATTGATAACCTGGGCAAAGGTGCAGCGAGTCAGGCTGTTCAAAACATGAACATCATGGCGGGATGGAGTGAACAGCTGGGGATTGATTATCCAGCATTATATCCATAGGGGGAGATGATGTGAAAAGAATATCAGGCGGAGTTACCGCTGCGAAGGGATTTAAAGCGTATGGAGTGCACTGCGGGCTGAAAAAGGCGAAACTTGATTTAGCTGTAGTAATCAGCGAAGTTCCGGCAGCTGCTGCAGGCGTATTTACCACAAATTTGGTTCAAGCAGCACCTATTAAGATAACAAAAGAGCATTTGGCTCTTGGAGGGACAGCCCGGGCTGTAGTGATCAACAGTGCTAATGCCAATGCATGTACTGGTTCCCAAGGTATCCTTGATGCCAAGGCTATGGCAGGTGCTGTAGCGGAGCATCTAAACTGCAGTCCCGAGGAAGTGTTGGTCAGTTCAACGGGTGTGATCGGTGTGCCGCTTCCCATGGATAGAATTATGGCGGGTATTACCAAGCTCATGCCTAACCTGAGTCGGGAGGGCAGCTCTAGGGCTGCTGAGGCAATCATGACTACTGACACCTTCCCCAAAGAGTACGCTGTGGAGTTTGAACTTGGGGGCAAAACTGTGCGGATAGGCGGCATGGCTAAGGGTTCCGGCATGATTCATCCCAACATGGCTACCATGCTGGCATTTATTACAACAGATATCAGGATTGAGGGTTCTCTGCTTCAACAGGCGCTTAAGGAAGCTGCGGACAGAAGTTTCAACATGATCTCGGTGGATGGTGATACCAGCACCAATGATATGGTTGTAATTTTAGCTAACGGCCAAGCAGAAGCCCGGGAAATCAAGGATGAGGGGCCGGATTATGAGCTGTTCTGCCGCGCTCTCAATGAAGTGACAGAAGAGCTGGCTAAGCTGATTGCAAAGGACGGCGAGGGAGCCAGCAAATTTGTGGAGATCCATGTTAAAGGCGCTCCTAATCAGTCGGCAGCCCGCACTGTAGCGAGGAGCATTGCCAGCTCGAACTTGGTTAAGGCAGCGGTATTCGGGGAAGACGCCAACTGGGGAAGAATTTTGTGTGCTGCTGGTTATAGTGGTGCAGTCTTTGATCCAGATAAAATAAGTGTTTTCTTAGGCCAACTCAAAGTGGTAGAAAACGGCACAGGCACTGCCTTCGATGAGGCTAAAGCTGCTGGGATTCTCAGCAGTGATGAGATTGTGATTACGGTGGATTTGGGAGCAGGAGACGAGGAGGCTAAAGCCTGGACCTGTGATCTGACCTATGATTATGTCAAAATCAATGCCAGTTATCGGAGTTAGTTTGGGAAGGAGGGAGATTGTGACAGGTTTTGATAAAGCAGCAGTGTTAATTGAAGCACTGCCTTATATCCGCAATTTCTATGGAAGTACCATTGTGGTGAAATACGGCGGCAACGCTATGATTAATCAGCGTCTGAAAGCAGGTGTCTGCCAGGATCTGGTGCTGTTGAAGTATATTGGTCTTAATCCCATCATTGTCCACGGCGGCGGTCCCGAGATTTCCGATATGATGGAACGCATGGGCAAGACACCAGAATTTGTTAATGGTCTGCGGGTTACCGATGCCGAAACAATGGAAATTGTGCAGATGGTGATGATTGGCAAGATCAACACAGAGCTTGTTACACTCCTAAATAGGTATGGGGGCAAGGCGGTAGGCCTCAACGGAAAAGATGCTAATTTAATACAAGCGCAAAAACATGGGGGTGAAGTAGACCTCGGCTTTGTGGGGGATATTATCGGGATCAATTCTGAGCTTCTGCATACCCTGAGCCGCGATGGTTATATTCCGGTGGTTTCTTCGGTGGGGGTGGGTCCGGATGGTGAGAGCTATAACATCAATGCAGACCGAGCAGCTGGCTTTATAGCTGGTGCCCTGAATGCCGAAAAATTGATTATCCTGACTGATGTGGAAGGGATTTTTGCAGATCCGGGAGATCCCAGTACCCTAATCTCTCAGCTGAGCATGGCGCGAGCGCGGAAGCTGATTGCTTCCGGACAGATCAATCAGGGCATGATTCCCAAAGTTGAGGCTTGTATAGAAGCCCTGGAAAAAGGAGTAGGCCGCACCCACATCATTGATGGGCGCCAGCTTCATTCGATTTTGCTGGAGATCTTCACTAATCAGGGTATCGGCACCATGGTTGTTAAAGAAAATGGTGAGGAGGATGGAGATGACTAACGAGCAGGCAGTCTCTTTAACTGATCAATTTGTACTGTCCACTTACGGACGCTGGCCAATTGCTGCGGTTAGGGGCGAAGGCTGCTATTTGTGGGATGGGGATGGCAGACGTTATCTGGACTTTGTCAGCGGGATTGCCGTGGCTAATCAGGGTCACTGTCACCCAAAGGTAGTGGAAGCTATCAAGCGGCAGGCTGAACAGTTAATTCACTGCTCCAACTTGTTTCATATCCCAGCTCAAGGCCTTTTAGCTCAGAAACTTTGCTCAATCAGTGGGCTGGATAAAGCCTTTTTCTGCAACAGTGGAGCTGAGGCTAACGAAGCTGCCATTAAGCTGGCGCGCAAGTGGGGGAAAACACAGAAACAAGGCGCCTATGAAATCATTGTGGCTGAGCAATCCTTTCATGGAAGAACCATGGGGGCCCTTTCTGCTACCGCTCAATCTAAGTACCAAGCTGATTTTGAGCCGTTAGTACCGGGTTTTAAAACAGTTAAATTTGGGGATTTTGAGGATGTGAAAAAATCCATTAGTTCTCAGACTGCGGCCATAATGTTGGAACCCATTCAAGGTGAGGGTGGAGTTGTGCCTGCTCCCGATGGTTATCTCGAAAGTGTAGCGCAGCTCTGTGAGAAGGAAAACATCCTGCTTATCTTGGATGAGGTTCAAACCGGCTTTGGCAGAACCGGCAAGATGTTTGCTTTTCAACATCACGGAATCAGACCAGATATTCTGACCCTTGCTAAAGCATTAGGAAGTGGAGTGCCAATTGGGGCCATGTTAGTCGGTTCTAAAGCTGCGCAGATCTTTGCACCAGGAGATCATGCTTCTACTTTCGGGGGTAATCCTTTGGCAACTGCAGCAGCGCTGGCTGCAGTTGAAGTGATCGAAGATGGATTGGTTCAAAATTGTGCTGATGTTGGCGCTTACCTTTTAGATCAATTGGCAGCTTTGAAGAAACGCTATCCTGTCATACGGGACATACGCGGCCGGGGACTGCTGATTGGTGTGGAGCTGAACCAGCCTGCTGGGGATGTAGTCGCCGCCTGCAGAGAAAAGGGACTTCTGATTCTCACCGCAGGGCAGTATACTTTGCGCTTTTTGCCTCCACTTCTGATTACAAGGGAGCATGTGGATCAAGCTCTGGAAATATTAGCCAGTTCGCTGGAACTGTGCTGAATTCATGTTAAGTCCGAAAGGGTGTGAGTGTGTTGGAACGGCTTAATAAGATTCTGAAAGCGTCCATTTCCCAGAGTTTTCGTGGACGGGATTTTCTCACCCTCCGCGACTATACTCCAGAGGAACTCTGGCATATTCTTAAGGTAGCTTTAATCATGAAGGAAGTGCCGCGAATTCCCATTCTCCAAGGTAAGATTTTGGGCATGATTTTCAGCAAATCCTCTACAAGAACGAGGGTTTCCTTCGAGGTGGGGATGCTGCATCTAGGTGGAGCACCCCTTTTCTTAAATCAGCAGGATATTCAGCTGGGACGCGGCGAAACCATTGCGGACACGGCCCGTGTTCTCAGCCGCTACTTAGACGGAATCATGATCCGCACTTATCTTCAATCCGATGTGGAGGAACTGGGCTGCTGGAGTGATGTTCCAGTAATCAATGGCCTGACAGATCTGTTCCATCCCTGCCAGGCAATGGCGGACTACCTGACAATATATGAGCATTTCGGCGCGATTAAAGGTTTGAAAATTGCCTTTATTGGCGATGGCAATAATGTAGCTAATTCACTAATGTTAGGTGCGGCTAAGTTCGGGGCTGACTTTATGCTGGCATGCCCTCAGGGGTATGAGCCTGATGCGAAGGTGGTAGCGTGGGCTAAGGAAGCGGCGGTTCTGACAGGGTCCAGTGTTGAGATTGTCCATGACCCTAAAGCAGCAGCGTCAGGGGCCCATGTGCTTTATACTGATGTGTGGACCAGCATGGGTCAGGAGGCTGAACAGGAAGAACGGATCCAGGCTTTTGCTGACTACCAGATCAATCAAAGCCTGCTGGAGCTGGCGGTGGATGATTCCATCGTGATGCACTGCCTTCCTGCTCATCGGGGAGAAGAAATTAGTGATGATGTATTGGATGGACCCCGTTCAAAGGTATTTGACGAGGCAGAAAATCGACTTCATGTGCAAAAAGCTATACTAGCACTGCTAATGCAGGATTAAGACCCGGTTATTGGACCGGGTTTTTAATGTGGCTTGACACTTTGTGTCCCTAATGTTAGTATGGTACTAGACTTGTCCCTCCCTTTGCTTTTTAGGGAGTTTTTTTATTCAGATTGAAAGCAGGTGAAGGTTTATGTCTGGTAGACGTCATTTGTTTACCTCAGAATCAGTTACAGAAGGTCACCCCGACAAAATCTGCGATCAGATCGCTGATGCCGTGTTGGATGCTATAATCGAGCGGGATCCTTTTGCCCGTGTTGCATGTGAGGTTGCAGTAACTACTGGCCTGGTGTTGGTGATGGGGGAAATTACCACTGAATGCTATGTAGATATACCTGCATTAGTTCGGAATGTGGTGCGGGAAATCGGTTATGATCGGGCTAAATACGGTTTTGATGCCGATACTTGTGCAGTGCTGACATCCCTTGAAGAGCAGTCATCGGACATTGCCCTTGGCGTAGATCAAGCGCTGGAAGTTCGCAGTGGCGAAACAGATGAGATTTCTAAAACTGGTGCAGGCGATCAGGGAATCGTTTTTGGTTTCGCAACTAATGAAACTCCCGAACTAATGCCTCTGCCAATTGCTTTGGCTCACAAACTTGCTCGGCGGCTAACTGAAGTGCGCAAGCAGGAAATCATTCCCTATCTGCGGCCTGATGGTAAAACCCAGGTTACAGTAGAATACGAAGATGATGTACCGGTTCGCATTGATACCGTAGTTGTTTCGACTCAGCATCATCCGGATGTAACTCACGAGCAGATTTCTAAAGATATCTTGGAACATGTAATTAAGCCTATAATCCCACAGGAACTGTTGAAAGACACCAAGTATTTAATTAATCCTACCGGTCGATTTGTAGTAGGGGGACCGCAGGGTGATGCAGGGGTAACAGGGCGCAAGATTATTGTTGATACTTACGGCGGTATGGGACGTCACGGCGGTGGCGGATTATCTGGTAAAGATCCGACTAAGATTGACCGTTCTGCAGCTTATGCAGCTCGTTATGTAGCAAAAAATATTGTGGCAGCTGGTTTAGCTGATAAAGCAGAAATCCAAATTGGCTATGCCATTGGCGTTGCGCGACCTGTATCGGTTAGGGTAGACACTTTCGGAACAAATAAAATTCCCGAAAGTGAGATCGAAGCCTTAGTCAAAGAGCATTTTGATCTGCGGCCTGAAGCAATCATCCGCAACCTCGACCTGCGCCGACCAATCTACCGTCAGGTGGCGGCTTATGGTCACTTTGGCCGTACAGATTTGGATCTGCCCTGGGAGCGGACAGATAAGGCTGAAATTTTACGAAGAGCAGTAGAAGCAAGCAAAGCTTAAGCTTGCTTCTTTTATAATTTTAATTGACAGATAAATCAGTTTATGGTATTATAAGGTTGCCCAGGGGAGTAGAAAAGGAGTGGTATGAAGTGACTTACTCAACCCGCGTTCTAGCTCTCTTGATCTGTGCAGCTTTCTTAGGATTGGGGCTATTACCATTGTTAGGGGCTGCTGGGCAGGCCTCGGCAGAAACAATACTAGTAAGCTACACGGTCGAACCTTATCTACTCCTTGAGTTAACTACTCCAAGCATTGTTTTCCCTCCAGTAGCTCCTGGCGAGATTGTAGAACAAACAGTAGAAGCAGTTGTGAAAGCAAATGTACCGTGGAATTTGAGAATCGTAGGCATCCAGACCGCTTCAACACAGGATGGCAGTATCATAGAAATAGCTTCTCGGCTGCTTGTGAAAAACCATCTTGATTTTTGGGAACAAATTACTGCTGTAACATCAAATGTCGTCCTAAATCATCCTCCAACTGACAGCAGTGGAATTCAAGTGCAGATTCCGCTGCGGCTGGAAGGGGACTTTAATGATCCACCGGGAACATACCAAACAGAACTTCAGCTGATCTTAGTTCCACAAATATGAGAACAGCTACATATGTTCTTGCGGCTGCAGTTTTACTGCTGATCTGCGGCCAGCTTCAAGCTGCCGTATTGGTATCCCCGGTGATTATTGATGCCTGTCAGGTGAAAGCAGGTACCGAGTTTGTGATTACGCTTACCAACATCAAACCTGAGTCCCAGATTGTTTATCTAGACTGGGGTTGGTTTTCTCTGCATACTGACGGTACAGTTGAGCTTGATACTGCAGTTGATATTGCGGTGAATTACTTAGATGCTGTCTCAACTTACTGTTCACTGGATCCTGGAGCTTCTAGAAAAATCACAGTAAAAGTGATCAATCAGGATTTTACAGCTATCACACCAGTGCTCTTCCTCAGCCTCACTAAAGACCAAATTCAATCGCGGTTAGCTGTGCTCTTTGTCTTAAGCACTGCAGTGGCTGATCAACCCTTACAGGTGGAGCAAGTTTATCGTTCAGAATCCGGCTGGCAGATTCGGGCGGTCAACCCCAACTCAGCTCATGTATTTTTCACCGGAACAGCAGAAATATATCAGGCGGGAGAGGTTGTAGACAGGATTCCCCTCGGACGCTATCTCCTGCTGGCTAATTCTAAGCGGGACATACCACTGCCAGCAAATCAAGCAGCAGATCGGATTGTGGTCAGAAGTGCTCAGCTGAGGAACGATCTGGTGGTGCTGCCGTGAAACTGCTTATTTTTTGGATCTTGTTCAGTATAGGAGCGATGGGCAGCCTCAGAGCTGCCCATCCTGTTTTAGAAGTTGCTGAAATAGTTCCTCACCGTTTTGGAGCCCTGCTGCAGCCGCTGCAGCTTTGGACTGTTCCAGACTGTGCATGGGAGCTGCGGTGCATTAGTGAAGAGCTGGATGTTTTCTGGGTGGATCAGCATCAAACTTGGCATTCGGCAAAGCGGATTTGTGGTTCAAAGAATAGTTTACTGCAGACACTGCAGTTGGCAGTGGAACTGCCCTGGTTAAGTCCGGGAACCTATACTGCTCAGGTTGCACTTGAGATGGTTGAGGGGAGTGGCATTGTACTTTACAAAACTCGGGAAGAGCTTTGGCTGCTGCCTTTAAACAGCAGTGAATTTGTTTTGCGGAGCAGGACAGGGGATCTGCGGTTGGTTTCAGATCAATGGTACTGCGCTGCTTTGGCTGCTGACGCTGAGCTGTATTATGAGGACTATTTAGTCTGGCCTGCAGATGAGGCAGCAGTTAACCCGCGAGTTCAGTCTCAGACTGTCCCCTCTGGTGGAGTTCAACTAAAGTGGCGCCAGGCAGGTTTTGCAGCTGAGATAGGAGATTGCTTTGCTGTTACCCTGGAAGTGACAGCCGGTTTTGATGCGGTGCTGCACTTAAGTTTTAGCGATGGACTGATTCCCCTGTTTGAGACGTGGCGCGCTGGAGAGCGTGCTCTGGAAGTAATCCCTGCAGAGGACGGCTATTTGGTGCCGCTATCTTCTGAGCTGCATGTCATTCATGGCTTAGTGATGGCTGGCTTTGCGGAGAGTGGAGAGCAGCGGATTCGGGCAGTTATTGGAGAACAGGAAGCGGTTTTAAAAGGAGAAATCCAGCGCGGCTGGTTTGGTAAACAGGGAAAAGTAGTTGTTTATGTGAGTGAAGGCGGCAGGCCTGCCGCAAATCACCAGTTAATTCTGCCGACAGGAGAGTTGGCAGCAACCAACAATCTCGGTTGTCTGAGTTTCACGGTAGAACCTGGGTTATATCGGATCATCAGCCGTCAGACTGGTCAGATCCGCTGGTTTGAAGTAGGAACCAGCCAGTTTTGTTTTGTAAATTTTGAACTAACAGATCGGGAAACAAGGGATAGGGGAGTGATTTGGGATCTATCTATCTCGCCAAAATTGGCATGGAATTTAGCTGTGTTTGGACCCGATTTACTGCTGAATTTCAAGCCGGAACAGGCACTTTCCCTGAAAACAGCGGCTGGAAATATTGGCATTGACTGCTCCTTAGGCAGCGATCATACTGAACTAAAACTAATGTACATCCACAGCCAAGAACCAGTTTTGATGCAGTGCGGCTCCTGGACTTGGCGGCAGACAGGACAGAACTGGCAGGGGGAGTTCCGCACCAACAACCTGGTTTTAAGAACTGATCTGCGCAGCAGTCGGGGTGAGATTCAGTTTCTTGGATTTGAATCGATCCACATTGATCCTTACTGGCGGATTAGACTGCAGCCATCCGCTATTTCTGCTGAGACTGCAGCGGCAAACTGGCGGCTGGGTATCACTGCAGCTTCAGATCGCAATTTTGGCATTAAGCTGGCTCCAACAGCTGGCAGGTGGCAGCTGCTGCTTAATCATGACAGTTTAGGTGTTTCTGGAACATGTGGTGTACCAGGCTGGCACTGGCAGCTGCGGCTGGAAACTAATGGCAGAACAGTGCTGGGCTTAGGATTCCAGGATCGCCAACATGAATTGGAAATAGAAATTAAGCAAGACGCAGAATCGATAACCAGTGGATTGAGACTGCAGCGGTTGTTTCAAGCTGAATGGGGACGAGTGGCAGCAGGTTTCAGCAGCTACCGGACTCAAAATGCATGGTTTGCGGAAACTGTGCTCTGCACAGATTTTCCAGTCACCGACAGCATAAGCTTCCATATAGATTGGTGCGGACACTATGATCCCCGCGGCCTAAAATCGCTTTTTGATCTAGGACTCAGCTTCGATGCCAGCGCAGCTTTTGCTAAAGTTGGATGGAATCAAAAACAGGGCTGCTATTTCCGATTAGGCTTATCCCTTGCAGAATAATCGAGTAGGTAACCGCT
>LSQX01372138.1_pt1 | contig 15310 bp, 11 predicted proteins | sample 654561 | NCBI WGS metagenome assembly LSQX01 (sample SAMN04489861, study PRJNA283612) | anaerobic digester metagenome | isolation source: 4 biogas reactors fed with cattle manure at either 37C or 55C with and... | place: Denmark: Kongens Lyngby | collected 2014 | reverse complement strand
CACCGTTAGCAGCACGAGAACCGTAAAGTGCGGAAGCGGCAGGGCCTTTGAGAACTGACATCGACTCAATATCCTCAGGGTTGATGTCCATCACACGGTTGGAAGTGGTGGTGGCACTCCTGTAGGAGCCGTCGAATGCTGAGTTACCGACAACTGTAGATGAGTTGTCATAGATGATACCGTCCACAACGAAGAGAGGCTGGTTGTCCTTGCCTTCTGATGCGGAAGTACCGCCACGAAGAATGATCTGTGCTCCTGAACCGGCAGCACCTGAAGACTGGGTGATATTGACACCGGCGATCTTTCCTGAGAGGGAGGAGATCGGGTTGGCTGTCTTAATCTTCATCAACTCTTCAGACTTGAGGTCTTCCACTGCGTATCCGAGGGATTTTCTCTCCTTCTTGATACCCAATGCTGTAACAACAGCGTCCTCAAGCAATAGAGCGTCGTCTTCTAGTACCACATCAATCTTTGCTCTTCCGGACACTGCTACAGTAGCGGTCTTATAGCCCATTGATGTGAATTCCAAGGTGCCATTCGTAGGAACCGAAATTGTGTAGAAACCATCAATGTCAGTGGCTGTACCGGTTTGAGTGCCGTGCACTACCACATAGACACCGACGAGCGGTTCACCGCTCTTGTCAGTCACCTTACCGGTGACATTGATGTTCTGAGCCCACATTGTTCCCGCTGAGAGAACCAATGCGAACATTGCCATCATCAGATGGCGTAGTTTTCTGGAAACGAACATAAATAGATTTATTGATTAATTAAATGTATGATTTAGGTTAAATATCTTCATCTAGAGGATGATGATCATTGTTTTTTCATTGCTTGTTCTATAGATACGGCAACTGCCACAGTTGCGCCTACCATAGGATTGTTACCCATCCCGAGGAACCCCATCATCTCCACGTGTGCGGGAACGCTGGACGAACCTGCAAATTGAGCATCAGAGTGCATGCGTCCCATGGTGTCTGTCATGCCGTAGGAAGCAGGACCTGCTGCCATGTTGTCAGGATGGAGCGTTCTTCCGGTACCGCCACCTGATGCCACTGAAAAATAGTTTTTACTTTGCTGTACGCACTCTTTTTTGTAAGTGCCGGCAACAGGATGCTGGAAGCGCGTGGGATTTGTGGAGTTACCGGTAATTGAAACATCCACTCCCTCTTTGTGCATGATAGCAACGCCCTCGCGTACATCATCCGCACCATAGCAGTTGACCTTAGCGCGGGGTCCGTTGGAGTAGGACTTTCTTTTTACCTCCTTAAGTTCGCCTGTGTAATAGTCATAGTCTGTTTGAACATATGTAAAACCGTTGATCCTGGAAATGATCATAGCGGCATCTTTTCCAAGTCCGTTGAGAATTACACGCAAAGGCTGCTTACGTACTTTGTTGGCCATTTCAGCGATCTTGATGGCTCCCTCTGCAGCTGCGAATGACTCATGACCGGCCAAAAATGCGAAACACTTGGTCTCTTCACGGAGGAGGCGTGCAGCGAGATTGCCGTGACCAAGTCCAACCTTACGGTCGTCAGCCACTGAACCTGCTATGCAAAATGCCTGAAGCCCCTCGCCAATAGCTTCGGCAGCATCAGCTGCATTATTGCAACCTTTCTTAATTGCGATAGCTGCACCTACAACATAAGCCCATTTTGCATTTTCAAAGCAGATTTTCTGTGTCTGTTCACACTCGAGGTAGGGGTCAATTCCATACTCTTCGCAAATCTTGTTTGCCTCCTCAATGGAGGCGATGCCATAAGATTTCAACACTTTGTTGATTTTGTCAATACGACGGTTCTGGCTTTCGAATTTTACTTTACGTATCATATACTATTATACCTCCTCTATTTTTAATCAATTCTGGGATCAATAAATTTGACTGCACCTTGTTCTTTTGTAAATCGGCCATAGTGTGCTGTAGCCTTTTTGAGTGCTTCGTTGGCATCCATACCCTTTTTAATAAGGTCCATCATTTCGCCGAGCCGTACAAATTCATAACCGCATACCTCGTCATCTTCATCAAGAGCAATCTTGCTCACATAGCCCTCGGCAGTTTCAAGGTAGCGAACTCCCTTGGCTTTAGTTGAGAACATTGTACCGACCGTGGAGCGGAGTCCCTTGCCGAGATCTTCCAGACAAGCACCAACTATGAGACCGCCCTCCGAGAAAGCTGATTGGGTGCGTCCGTAGACAATTTGTAGAAAGAGTTCTCGCATCGCTGTGTTGATTGCGTCGCACACCAGGTCGGTATTGAGAGCTTCCAGAAGAGTTTTGCCCGGAAGAATCTCACCGGCCATTGCAGCGGAATGTGTCATTCCCGAACAACCGATTGTCTCAATAAGTGCCTCTTCTATAATACCCTTTTTAACATTGAGAGTGAGTTTACAGGCACCTTGCTGAGGTGCGCACCAGCCAATCCCGTGTGTGAAACCAGATATATCTTTTACCTCTTTTACTTTTACCCATTTGCCCTCCCCGGGAATGGGTGAAGGTCCGTGGTTAGGTCCCTTCTTTACAACGCACATGTGTTCTACTTCGTGTGAATAAATCATAATTTATATCTAATGTTTAAATTGTTTTAAAACCGGTTGTTCTTGTCCGGGTGTAATAATAATTTGACAAAAATCGCGTGAATTTTGAATAATACAAATCGTTACTAGATTATTCGAAAGGAGTTTTCTTAGGTTACCGGAAACGCTCTCGTTTGATGTTTAGAGCGGAATACGGGGTTCGAACCCGCGACCTTCGGCTTGGNNACGCTCTGCCAACTGAGCTAATTCCGCAAAATCAAGACACAAATATAAAAATAATCGCCTGATTGTGCAAATCACTTCCAAAAAAGAACATTTCTTGATATTCTGCCATTTTTTCGTACTTTTGCAGGATTAATTGCAAAATACCCTACGATGATTACCAAACAGGCAATTGAAGCTTTTAAAAAAATTGAAACTCCCTTCTATTACTACGATGTAGAGCTTCTCAGGAAGACTCTGGATATCTATAAGTCCCAGATCGAAAAATATGGTTATCATGCCCATTATGCACTGAAGGCCAATGCCAATGATCGTATTCTGGACATTATCAAGGGGTATGGTCTTGGTGCTGACTGTGTGAGTGGAAATGAGGTCAAACTCGCCGTAAAGGCAGGTTTTCCCGCTAATAAAATCGTCTTCGCCGGTGTGGGTAAGTCGGATAAGGAGATTAAAGCAGCGCTAAATGCCGGTATCTTCGGATTTAATTGCGAGTCAATTCCTGAAATAATTGTAATCAACGAGCTTGCAGGCAAGATGGGGAAAAAGGCAAGGATCTCTCTGCGCATCAATCCTGATATTGATGCGCATACCCATAAATATATCAGTACCGGTCGCAAAGAGGATAAATTCGGTATCAGCCCCTGGATGTTTCAGGATGTTGTCGATACTATGGCACAATGCGGGAATGTCGAGTTCATAGGCCTTCATTTTCATGTGGGTTCCCAGATAACCGACCTGGCCGTATTCAAACACACCTGCAAGAGGGTAGAGGAGTTGCAGAAATGGTTTATCGATAAAGGCCTTTTCATTAAAAATATTAACCTTGGTGGTGGTTTGGGTATCGATTATAATAACCCTAATGACAATCCGATTGCTCCTTTAGAGGAGTATTTTAAAATTATAAATGACAACCTCATTGTTCGTCCCGGACAGAATGTCCATTTTGAACCCGGCAGGGCCATTGTTGGCCAGTGTGGTCATCTAATCTCGAGGGTTCTGTATGTGAAAGTCGGACAGCGTAAAAAATTTGCCATTCTTGATGCCGGTATGAACGATCTGATTCGTCCCGCCCTTTACCAGGCGCACCATGCAATAGAAAACCTTACATCCACAGGCCGTCTCCTCAGATATGATGTTGTCGGACCTGTATGTGAGTCCAGTGATAGTTGGGGCAAAAATATCCTCCTCAACACTACGAAACGCGGTGATCTTGTGGCGCTCCATTCGGCGGGCGCTTACGGACAGGTGATGGCGATGAAGTATAACCAGAGGGATCTGGCCAAAGCAAATTATAGTGATGAGTTGGGAGTGTAGTGTGTAGTGTGAGTTGCGAGGTGCTGGGTGCCGGTTACGGGGAGAGAGTATTGAGTATTGAAAGTATAGAATAAGAGTATAGAGAATATGTTTGAGAATCTGATAGAAAGGCTTGAGAGTTCTTTTAAACTTATCAAGGGACAGGGAAGGATAACGGAGGTCAATATCTCCGAAACACTTAAGGATATCCGTAAGGCGCTTCTTGACGCCGACGTAAGTTATAAGATAGCAAAGACATTCTGCGACGAAGTAAAGCAGAAAGCACTCGGTCAGGATGTATTAAAGGCAGTTCGTCCCGAACAGATGATGATTAAAATCGTCCACGACGAACTTGCCACCCTCATGGGAAGTGAGGCATCAGATATCAATGTAAAGGGCAGTCCGGGCATTGTGCTGGTGGCAGGTCTTCAGGGTTCCGGTAAGACCACATTCTCAGCCAAACTGGCACTCAACTGTAAGTCAAAGAGAGGTATCCGTACGCTTCTGGTGGCTGGTGACGTCTATCGTCCTGCAGCAATCGATCAGTTGAAGGTACTTGGAGAGCAGGTGGGGGTAGATGTATATACAGAGGATGGAGTCAAGGATCCCGTTTCGATTGCAAAGAATGCTGTGAAAAAGGCACGTAGTGAGGGTTATTCGCTTGTAATTATAGACACAGCCGGTCGTCTTGCAATCGACCAGCAGATGATGGATGAGATATCGGCCATTAAGAGTGCCGTCAATCCCACCGAGATTCTTTTCGTAGTTGATGCGATGACAGGCCAGGATGCTGTGGAGACTGCGAGGGCGTTCAATGAAGTGCTCGATTTTGACGGGGTGGTACTGACCAAGATGGATGGTGATACCCGCGGTGGTGCGGCTCTTTCTATCAAGGCAGTTGTAAATAAGCCTATCAAGTTTATAAGTGCCGGTGAGAAGATGGATGCTCTGGATGTCTTCCATCCTAAGCGTATAGCTGACCGTATTCTGGGTATGGGTGACGTAGTTTCTCTCGTAGAGAAAGCCCAGGAGCAATATGATGAAGAAGAGGCCCGTAGGCTCCATAAAAAGATGGCTAGAAATCAATTTAATCTCGATGATTTCTACCAGCAGATTCAACAGATTAAGAAGATGGGTAACATCAAGGATCTGGCTTCGATGCTTCCTGGCGTTGGTAAGGCTATTAAGGACGTGGATATCGACAATAGTTCCTTTAAGGGAGTAGAGGCCATCATTCTCTCGATGACCCCCTACGAAAGGGAAAATCCCTCCGTACTCAATGGTAGTCGCCGCAAGAGGATTGCAGCCGGTAGCGGCACCTCGCTGGTGGAGGTTAATCGTCTGCTCAAGCAATTTGAAGGTACACGCAAGATGATGAAGAATTTTTCATCCAATGCAATGGCCTCGCGAATGATGAGGAAAAAACGCAGATAAGAATTCAAAGCAATGATACTACTTGACGGAAAGGCCACATCAGAGGCCATAAAAAAAGAAATCGCTTTACAGGTTGAGCAAATTATCGCTTCGGGAGGCAGAAAACCTCATTTGGCCGCTATTATAGTTGGAGAGGATGGCGCCAGCAAGACCTACGTCGCTTCAAAGGAGCGCGCTTGTGCACAAGTAGGATTCAATTCTTCGGTGTTCCGTCTTCCGACAGAGACGACTGAGGAGGAACTTTTAAATCTGATTTTCAGACTCAATGAAGATGNNGACGAGCAAAAAGTAATAGCCGCAGTGGATCCACGCAAGGATGTTGACGGATTTCATCCTGTAAATGTGGGCAGACTTTCGCTGGGACTCCCGACCTTTGTTTCAGCGACTCCTTATGGTATAATGGCTCTGCTTGAACACTACAAGATCGAGACTCGTGGAAAACATTGTGTAGTACTTGGCCGCAGCAATATCGTAGGTCGTCCGATAGCCAATCTGCTTTCCCAAAAAGGAGAGCCTGGGGATTGTACGGTTACCATTTGCCACAGCCGCACAAAGGATTTGGCGGAACATACACGCCGTGCAGATATTATCATTGCAGCACTTGGAGTCCCCGAGTTTCTGAAAGGAAATATGGTCAAAGAAGGGGCATTAGTTGTGGATGTAGGCATAACCCGAATCCCGGCCGATAATGAGAAAGGTTATAGAATTGTGGGAGACGTCGCTTTTGACGAAGTATCTCCGAAATGCTCCTATATCACTCCTGTGCCCGGAGGTGTTGGCCCCATGACCATCATCTCTCTGTTACGCAACACACTGCAGGCTTACCTGATGTCGCGGTAACTATATTTTTTCGTAATTTTTCCCTCGTTGAGCACAAGCGTCAACGGCATAGTGCCTTCTGTAATCCTGATAAACGGGGTAGCATCCAGGAATAAATATCGATGATAGTCCAATCCTGAATTTTCCAGAAAAACAGATGGGTCACGTTCTATACTTCCTTGTCCGAAAACAACCGTAAGTTCTCCATTGCTAAACTTTTCCTTACCACGGAGGATTGCAATTTTCTGTGCAGCCATCAGACAATATTCACAGGTGATGCTTAAAAAACATACTACTTTCTCGCCTTCGAGTAGATCTGATGGCAGTAATCCCTGTGAGAATGCATCTTCCAGGGCTTTTTCACTTACAGTGGTACTTTGACTGTATTGATCATACCTCCAGTTGTCGGGAGGAGAGAGGATAAATACCGCCGCAATGGAAGCGGCAATGACAAGAGCGTACCAAAGTGGCTTCCAGGGGATGCGAAACGAGTTCAGACCAGCACTCAGACGTAGCAATATAAGCAGTATTATATTTTTTAGAAGGGATTGCCAGGGATTCATATCCACTAATTCTCCGAAACAGTGGCAACTGTCTCGATTGCCGGCAATGACCAGTCCGATGAGAAAGAGGCTGAAGAGAGTCAGGATCAGAAATGATGCGAAATATATTACCTGCGAATGCATGTTGAGGATGAGCAATATGCCAAGGGCAAGTTCCATTGCAATAATAGCTCTGGCAATAAAATAGGAGAGGCCCAGTCCAAACATTCGGAACCCGAATATATAGATTTCAAATTGGTCAATTGATATGAGCTTGGCCAATGCTGAAATGATAAACAATAGGCCCAGCAATACTCTTAGTGCATATTTAAGTCCCGGCTTCATAGTTTCGTAGGCTTGTGAATTGCTACAAAAAGAGGGTGACCTTCCGATCACCCCCAGATTAATCTTTGTCAATTTGTTAGAAGAGCTGAGGAAGGCACTTTGACTCAACCTTCGTAGCAACGAGAGGCACACTAACCATAGTATTATAATCAGAGCATCTTTCGCCGTCCCCAAGAATGACGTCAGTCCTTTCATAAACCACCTCACCATTAAGTTTGGCTACGCAGTGGCACTTCTTCGAACAACCGGCGCAGAGGAAAAGGGTTCCTACTGCAAACAAAAGTAGTAACTTCTTCATTGTAATAATTCTTATTTAAGTACGTTAATTAATTCCCCACAAATATCGGTCCAGACTACTGGACAGGCACAAAAATAGTCTTTATTTTTAACAAATGAAAATAATAAATTAATTTTGACGAAAATTTGGAATTTAAGAAGATGAAAACAGCAAGAACGGCAAGAATAGTCATTGCAGCCCTTTTCTTTATTGTCATAACCCTTTCATTTATCTCTTTTTCGGCCGGAAAACTGCCTTTTTCACCGGCGGTGGAGAAATTCCAGTTTGGCCCTGCTCTGATGGCGCTATTTGTAGGAAGCGCACTTCCTATGATAGTACTACTGTTAGTGACGATCCTTTTTGGAAGGGTATATTGTTCCTTTCTTTGTCCTCTGGGCATATGGCAGGACATAGTGATCTGGATTGCCGACCGTTTCAAGAGCAAAAAAAAGCGCAGACATAACTATCGTCCCGGTCACAATACGCTGAGGTATATAATCCTTGGAGTGGTGGCCGCTGCTATGATAGCCGGTATTTCATATCCGTTTGCTTTTTTGGATCCTTATTCGATATTTGGCAGAATCGTTACCTCTTTTAACCCTTATACCTCATTTGCTATTTGGTCGTTTGTGGTGGCGTTTCTATTCTTCTGCCTGATCTCCATTTTAAGCGCTTTTAGAGGCCGTCTCTACTGTAACACCATTTGCCCTGTGGGCTCCTTCCTTGGGTTGGTAAGCAGCCATTCGATGTTTCGCCTCGCTATTTCTGATAAACAGTGTGTAGAGTGTTCTCTTTGTGGCAAGAAATGTAAGGCTGAGGCACTGGATTGCGTTACTAAAACTATCGATTACTCACGGTGTGTGATGTGTTTTGATTGCACAATATCCTGTAAACAGAGGGCAATAACGCTCAAATATGCCTGGGGTCGCGAGAAATATGATGCCAAAGCTGATAAGAAAGCCTCAGGAGGCAAGGGTGCCCCCGAAAGCGCCGGTCGCAGAAATGCTCTGATAGCACTCGGTACTCTGGGATTGGTGGCCGCTTCCAGAAAGTGGGGTTCGAAATTCCACTCTTCTCCGGCCCTAGATGCTTCAGGTGCGCCTGCAGTACACTTTCTTCCCCCCGGAGCTTTCAATCTGCAGCATCTCAAGGAGCATTGCACGGCATGCCATGCCTGTGTAGCTGCCTGTCCTCCGAAGATTATCAGACCTTCGATCTCCCAACACGGTATCGATGGCTTCCTGATGCCTTTACTCTCCTTTGATGAGGGTTATTGTCACTTTGACTGTAACAAATGTTCCAACGTTTGTCCAAATGGTGCGCTGATGCCTCTTACACTCAATGAGAAACGTTCGGTGAGAATAGGTATGGTCAAGTTCGTTGCCAAAAATTGTCTGGTGTTCCGCAATGATCAGGTCTGTGGCAAGTGTGGTGAGGTGTGCCCTACAGGTGCAATTCAACTTCAGGAGCACAAAAGGAAGCCGGGACTCTTCTATCCGGTGATCAAGAGCGATTTATGCATCGGTTGTGGGGGATGTACCAGCGTTTGTCCCGCAGAACCTCTGGCAATGGAGGTTCATGCTATTGAGCGTCAGATACCTCTAAATAGGGTCGCTATTTCTGATTCTCTTCTTTAAGAAGATGGGGACGCAGACGGCGGGTGCGTTCGAGTGCCTGCTCTTCCTGCCATGCTTTAATGAGTTTGGGATTTCCGCTCAGGAGTACCTCAGGTACTCTCCATCCATTGAATTCAGCCGGTCTTGTGTAAATAGGCGGTGCCAGGAGTCCGTCCTGGAAAGAGTCGGAGAGGGCCGAGGTTTCATCGGTTATAGCTCCCGGTAATAATCTTACAACGGCGTCGGTGATGATGGCAGCGGGGAGTTCGCCTCCGCTGAGCACATAGTCTCCCACAGAGATTTCGAGGGTTATAAGATGTTCCCTAATGCGGTGGTCGATACCTTTATAATGGCCGCAGAGAATGATTATATTCTCTTTAATAGAGAGCGAGTTGGCGATTTTCTGATCTAAAATTTCTCCGTCAGGAGCGGTATAGATTATTTCATCGTACTCCCGTTCTCCTTTGAGTTTTTCGATAAGGTTGAATACCGGTTCGATCATCATTATCATTCCTGCATCGCCTCCAAAACCGTAGTCATCGGTCTGGCGGTAGTGCCCCTTGCCATAATCTCGTATGTTGTGGAGATGGATTTCGACAAGCCCTTTTTCCCTCGCCCTTTTGATGATAGAGTGGTTCAACGGACTTTCAAGCAGTTCCGGTACGACCGAAAGGATATCTATTCTCATTTTTTTGTGCTCTTGTAGTGCAAAAGTAGCATTTATTCCACAAATTCCGTTATATTTGCAGGATATAATAATTATATAATTCAATTACATGAGTGAAGATCTGAAACCAATTGTTCCTGAGCAACAAGATGAAGCTCTGGAGCAATCTGTTGTAAACGCTAAACAGGTCGCTGAAGATAAGGGCGACATATCAAAGGAAGAAATTGTACAACCGGAAAAAGCAGTTAAAGAGGCTCCTAAGGCGAAGGCTACCAAAAAGGTTGCAAAAGCAGAAGCTGCGGAAGAAGCCCCAAAGGTAGAGGCCGCTGAAGAGGCTCCTAAGACGAAAGCTACCAAAAAGGCTGCAAAAGCGGAAGTTGCGGAAGAAGCCCCAAAGGTAGAGACCGCTGAAGAGGCTCCAGAGGTGGAAGTAACCGGAGAGGCCCCTAAGGAAGAAGTCGCTGAAGAGGTTCCTAATGCGGAGGCTGTTGAAGAGGCTCCAGAGGTGCCCGACTATTCGGAGATGGGTCTGAAAGAGATTCTGGAAGTATTCCAGACGCTTCTGGACAAGGGAGATATGCAGCTGCTTTACAAACATGCCGATTCCATCAAAGCTACGTTCTACAAGACTCTCCGCAAGGAGAAGATTGCAAGCGGTTTTATAGCTCCATCAGAGGATGTGGTTAGTGATGGTACGGAGAGTGGTGAGGTTGTTTCAATCAACCCATTTGCTGAGGTTGAACGTGGATTTAAAGAACTTTACAACAATTATCGCACTATGCGCAACGCCTATGCGCGTGAGCAGGAGCAAAATAAAGAGCAGAATCTTCAGAAAAAACTTGAGATTATAGAGCAGATTAAGGTGCTCGTAGATAGACAGAGTCAGGAGGATATGGGGCAGATTTTTACAGAGTTTGGAGACCTCCAGTCACAGTGGCGTGCAACCGGACAGGTACCGCAGGCACGTATGAGAGACCTCTACGAGTCGTATAACCACAATGTGGAGGTATTCTATGACAATGTAAAAATTCACAAGGAGCTCAGAGATCTCGATTTCAAGCGCAATCTCGCTGCAAAAGAGGAACTTTGCGTAAAGGCTGAAGCTCTTGCCGAAACCGAGTATGACAATATTGTAGCAGCATTTAGAGCACTTCAGAAACTCCATGAAGAGTGGAAGGAAATAGGCCCTGTTGGAAAAGAGCACAGAGAAAGCATTTGGGAGAGGTTTAGGGAAGCAACAGCTACAATAAATAAGAAACACCAAGCATATTTCGATTCTCTTAAACAAAGCCAAAAGGAGAATTTTGAGGCTAAAAGTGCACTTTGTGAGGAGGTGGAAAAGATTGTTGCAATGGATATCTCTGACTCAAGAACCTGGAATAAGATGACTAAAAGTATCGAAGACATCCAGGCAAAATGGAAAGCCATAGGCTTTGCCTCCAAGAAGGACAACGTTAAGGTATATGAGCGTTTCCGTTCAGCTTGTGACAAATTCTTCGAAGCAAAGAAAGCATATTACTCACAGCTCAAAGAGCAGATGCAGGAGAATCTCAAGTTGAAAATAGATCTTTGCGAAAAGGCAGAAGCAGTTCAACATAGTGAAGAGTGGAGGAAGACTACCGATTATCTGATCGAACTTCAGAAACAGTGGAAAGAGATAGGTCCCGTATCCCGTAAGCGTACTGATCAGGTTTGGAAACGTTTTCGCGCCGCTTGTGACGTATTCTTCAACAATAAGGAGAAACATTTTGGCAAACAGGAAGCTCAGTATGAAGCTAACCGCCAACTCAAACTCTTACTTATCGAAGAAATCAAGGCATTTGAACTATCCGATAATAAAGGTGAAAATTTCGAGGCTCTTAAAGCATTCCAGAACAGATGGAACGAGATAGGTTTTGTTCCTTTCAGAGAGAAGAACAAGCTGCAGGATGCATTTAAGAGAGCTATAGACTCGAAGTTTGATGAAGTTAGAGCTCAGAATGACGATTATCGTCCGAGATATGGCAAATATTCTTCCGATGCCAATTTGAGCAGGGCTGAGAGAGGCCTCCGCACGGAAAGGGATCGTCTTATACAGAAATATGTCAAGAAGGAACAGGATATTGCCACATGGGAAAATAATATGGGCTTTTTCTCCAAGACCAAGAATGCAGAAACTTATCTTGCCAAGATGAGGAAAGAGATTGAGGTAGCCCGTGAAGAGCTGGCAGAGCTTGAGGAGAAGATCAAAGCAATTGATTCACAATTTGAGCAGAGAGATGAGTAAGGGAGAAAACAGAAGTACAATCATAGGATTTGCCCTTATCGGCATCATATTACTTCTTTTCAGCTGGTACAACACCAAGCAGTTTGAGAAGCAGCAACAAGAGAGATACATAGCAGATTCAACCGCAGCAGCCCATGCTCTCGAGAGTGCACGTATGGATACCACCTATCACGGGTCAGCAACTGAGGACGCGCAGATTCCCGGTGAGGAAATGCCGTTGTATCAGGATTCCGTGCTACACTTCGCCAGTCTGGCAGATGCGGAGTACTATACCCTGGAGAATGACAAAATAAGGCTTGTCATCTCATCCAGAGGAGCACAACCTGCAGAGGTGGAAATTAAGAATCATTACACTTACGATAGCTCCGCTTTAATACTGATCAGGGATGGAAAGAGCTCATTCGAGTATGAGATTAATACCAATCAGTGGCTTAATACAGGTGATCTGACCTTTTCTCTGGTTTCACAGAGTAAGAATAATGTCATCCTTCGTCTCTATTTCGCTGCGAACTCCTACATAGAGGCGGTTTATTCCCTCGCAGAAGAGAGCTACATGGTGGACTACAATCTCAGATTTGTAAATATGGATGGTATACTCGACAGACGTACCACCCAGGTGCGACTTCACTGGCACGCTGATATGCCACATCTTGAGAAGGGTTATAAAAATGAGAAAAACTACTCTGCCATCGCTTTCCGTTTTTCAGGTACCAATGATGTAAAGAATCTCGGCATGAGAAAAGACTCTGCCAAAGAGTCATTCTCAGCCAATCTCCGCTGGTTTGGATTCCGGCAGCAATTTTTCTCTGCTATCCTGGTTGCGGAAAATAATTTTGTGGGCGGTACTCTTGAAAACAAGTTCTATCCGGAAGATGTTGCGATCACTTCAGGCGATCTGATGAGTTCTTCAGCTGAAATGGTACTTGATTTAGATACTCAAAGTAAAGATTTTTCCCTTCCTTTCAAGTTCTATTTCGGTCCCAACCACTATCCGACACTCAAGAGCTATGATGAAGGATTCGAAAAGATGATTCCTCTTGGAGGTAAGATTATCGGGCCGATCAACCGCTATGTCATCATTCCTGTATTCAACTGGCTGAGCAAATATATCGCGAGCTACGGTCTGATTATTCTTATTCTGACCATTTTAATAAAACTGGTGATTTCTCCTCTGACACTCAAGTCATATAAATCTTCAGCAAAGATGAAGGTTCTCCAGCCTGAAATTCAGAAGATCAATGAGAGATATCCAAAGCAAGAAGATGCGATGAAGAAGCAGCAAGCCACTATGAACCTTTATAAAAGGGCCGGTGTGAGCATGTTTGGAGGCTGCCTTCCAATGTTGTTGCAATTCCCGATTCTATTTGCGATGTTCCGTTTCTTCCCGGTTTCTTTCGAGTTGAGACAACAGAAATTCTTATGGGCGGACGACCTCAGCGGATATGACTCCATCCTTGATTTTGGGTTCAACATCCCCCTATATGGTGACCACATTTCGCTTTTCGCACTCCTGATGGGTGTGTCGATGTTCTTCTACTCAAAGCTGACGATGACTCAGATGGCGGATAACCAGCAAATGCCTGGAATGAAGTTTATGCAGACGTGGTTCATGCCTATCTTTATGGTAATGATCTGTAACAACTTCTCCGCAGGATTGAGTTACTACTATATGCTCTCTAACTTGATTACCATCGTTCAGACATTGGTTATCAGGAAATGGTTTGTCGATGAGAAAAAGCTCCGTGTACAGATTCAGCAGAGGGCCAGCAGTAAAGAGCCTCAGAAGAAATCCAAATTCAGACAGCGTCTCGATGAGGCATACAAGATCCAGCAGGAACAAATGAGACAACAGCAAAAACGTAAACGATGACCATCGGGGAAAGAATAGAGAATATTTTGAGCCAATTACCGGCTTCTGTGAAGTTGGTAGCGGTCTCCAAACTCCACCCTGTGTCGGATATTCTTGAGGCTTACGCTGCAGGTCAGCGTGCATTTGGTGAGAGCCGTCCCCAGGAAATGGCTGCCAAGGTACCCTTGCTTCCCGATGACATAGAATGGCATTTTATTGGGCCTCTACAAAGTAATAAGATCAAAATGATCCTACCCCATGTTGCACTCATCCATTCAGTAGATACTGAGCGTCTTCTGGCGAGGATAAATCGTCAGGCTGCTCTTTCCGGTAGGATAGTGGATTGTCTTATACAGTTACATATAGCTATGGAGGATACTAAACAAGGTTTTCCGGTGCAGGAAGCTTTGGAACAGGTACCTCTCTTCCGTGAAAGGTATCCAAATGTGCGTATCCGCGGCCTGATGGGAATGGCCTCTTTCGTGGAAGATATGGAGCAAGTGAGGGGAGAGTTCCGCACGTTGAAGTCTGCTTTTGATAAGTTAAAACCGGAATTCCCTCACTTTGATACCCTTTCTATGGGGATGTCCCAGGATTGGACAATCGCAGTTGAAGAGGGGGCTACAATTGTGCGTATAGGCAGCACCATTTTTGGTTCCCGTTGAAATTGATATTCTAAAAAAAATAACTTTACTTTTGTAAGTTACGTGACCATTAAATGTGATTTGCAATGCATACGGATTTGATAGGAAAAGATCTGAGGTATGGTCTGATTGGCAGTGGCAGTTGGGCAACTGCAATAGTCAAGGTATTGTCGGATACAGGCAATAGAGTCAACTGGTACATACGAAATTCAGATAATATTGATTTCATAAAGGAATTTGGTCGAAACCGTTCTTATCTCCGTTCTGCGGCGTTGAAAATAGATATGCTTGAGATGAGCGACGATATCAATGAGGTGGTTTTCAATTCCGATGCTGTGATTTTCTGTATTCCCTCCACATATTTTCTAGCTCAGATCAAACCACTCGACAATGAACTTCTTAAGGATAAACTTATAATATCGGCCACCAAGGGATTTGTATCTAGTGAACATTTGACGATTGCGGAATATTTTCACAGGGTAGTGGGCATACCATTCGATAGAATTGTGGTTTTGAGTGGTCCTACGCATGCTGAAGAGGTGGCGATGGAAAAACTCTCTTATCTTACATTTGCAAGTAAGCATATTGAAGTTTCCGGCAAAGTGGGTGAGGCCTTCTCATCTCACTATGTAAAGGTTGTATGCAGTACAGATATATATGGTGTGGAGTATTCTGCTGCAATGAAGAACGTATATGCCGTTGCCGTAGGTCTTTGTCACTCCCTGGGCTACGGAGATAATTTTATTTCCGTGCTGGTGACAGGTGCTTATAATGAGATGGTGCATTTTCTCAACTCTACTCA
>LSQX01281085.1_pt1 | contig 15311 bp, 13 predicted proteins | sample 654561 | NCBI WGS metagenome assembly LSQX01 (sample SAMN04489861, study PRJNA283612) | anaerobic digester metagenome | isolation source: 4 biogas reactors fed with cattle manure at either 37C or 55C with and... | place: Denmark: Kongens Lyngby | collected 2014 | reverse complement strand
CGGTCAATATATTCAAGAGCGCGTGCGCAATTAACCTTCATGTCAAGGTCTTCGGTAATCGTATCTTCACTATAAACAATATCCATATATGTGAGCGGATTTCCGTCGCGGTCAGTGTCAATTGTTTCGTGTATCGATACTTCACTTGACAGCTTCTTTTGAGAGCGGAAATACATGAGTATTTCATTTTGTATGCACTTCGCCGCATATGTGGCGAAGCGGGCGCCGTTTTCAATATTAAAGGTGTCAATAGCTTTGATAAGCCCTATCGTACCGATTGATATAAGATCGTCTTGGTTTTTGCATGTCTGATAATATTTGCGCACTATATGTGACACGAGCCTAAGGTTATGCTCAATAAGACTCGCGCGCGCCTTGCTGTCACCTTGTGATACAAGCTCGAACAGCCTCCTTTCCTCATCCGGAGGCAGAGGAGGCGGAAAATTCTGTGGCCCTGAGACTCCGAGAATTACGGATACGAGCGCCGACAGTGCATTAAAAAGAATTGAAAGCATAATTTTCTACCTTTCTCTCTGTCTTTCTATTTTGCCACCTTTTTGTTTTAGCATCATATAATAGCGCTAATAACACATTATATGATTGAATGCTTGGCCTTGTGACACCGCGCGATTTAAACAAGGTATAATTTTCTACTTACATTTGTTATAAATTAAAACAAAGCGGTAAATATTAATATATGAATCGTCGGGCGTGCCCGGCGAAATAAGAAAAGCTGAACAAAAAGGACAGATATTATGGTAATGGATAAAATTGCGCTCGTTCTTGTTATAATCGGCGCATTAAACTGGGGCTCTATCGGCCTTTTCCGCTTCGATTTCGTCGGCTGGATTTGCGGCGGCACAACAACAATGCTCGCGCGCATCATTTTCACGATCGTAGCGCTTGCTGGGCTTTGGTGCATATCGCTTCTTTTCCGCCCGACAGAGAGTTTCGTGGCAGATTCACGCAACGAATAACGCATATTAATAGACCTGATCCGCTTATTATATAAAAACGGTTAAGGGATTTTTATCAAATTTAACTAAAACTCCGAATTTTGCAGGAAACTTATTTATACCCCATGCGTGTTGACTTTTACGTGCGTGGGGTATAAAATTATGTAAATTTATTATGATAAATCATTTGTTTGTACTTAGGAGTAAGCTATGCCACGAGTCTATAATTTTTCTGCAGGTCCATCAATGCTGCCTCTGCCTGTGCTTGAACGTGCAGCAGCAGAAATGACTGATTACCATGGATCTGGTATGTCTGTTGCCGAAATGAGCCACCGCTCACCAATCTATGAATCGATTATTCATGAGGCAGAAGCAACCCTTCGCAGAGTTTTATCGATTCCGGATAATTATAAGGTCTTATTCATGCAGGGCGGCGCTACACTTCAATTTGCGGCCGTTCCGATGAATTTGATTGGCAAGACTGGTAAAGCGGATTATGTTATATCCGGTCAGTTTTCGAATAAAGCTTACAAAGAAGCAACAAAATACGGAGACATTCGCGTGGTAGCGTCATCTGCGGAAGAAAATTTCACGTATGTGCCATATATAACACGCGCCGATATACGTGACGACGCATCATATGTGCATATATGCTATAACAATACAATATATGGTACGCGTTATAATTACATTCTCGATACCGGTGACATACCGCTTGTCGCCGATATGTCATCTTATATATTGTCAGAATCTCTTGATGTCACCAAGTTCGGTTTAATATATGCCTGTGCGCAGAAAAACATGGGTCCAGCAGGTGTAACAGTCGTCATTGTGCGCGAGGATCTTTTAGGAGGAGCTCTTCCCTTCGCCCCGTCTTTGTTGGATTATAAAATAACAGCGGATAACGATTCGATGTATAATACCCCGCCTTGTTATTCTATTTATATGATGGGGCTTGTGCTAAAGTGGATTGAAGAAACAGGCGGCCTTGCTGCAATGAAGGAACGAAACGAGCGTAAAGCTAAGATTCTTTATGACTACCTTGACTCGCAGGATTACTATATCGCCCCTGCTAAACCCGAGTTCCGCTCGATGATGAACGTAACTTTTGTCACAGGCTCTGCTGACCTTGATAAGAAATTCGCATCTGAAGCTGAAAAAGCAGGTCTTGTCAATCTCAAGGGCCACCGTTCAGTCGGCGGTATGCGTGCATCTATTTATAATGCAATGCCTGAAGAAGGTATTGTAAAGCTTGTCGAATTCATGATGAAATTCGCCAAAAGCAATAAAAAGTAATGGAGCGAATAAAAATGAAAAGAATCAAGCTTTTAAATAAAATTGCTGAGGTCGGAACTAATATCTTTGACCGTACAAAGTATGAAGTTTCCGATAGTGTCGAGGATCCACATGCAATAATGGTTCGTTCGGCTAACATGCATGACTACACATACGGCCCGTCGCTGTATGCGATTGCCCGTGCCGGTGCTGGCGTTAATAATATCCCCCTTGACCGCTGTGCTGAAGCAGGTATCGTAGTTTTCAACACGCCGGGTGCAAATGCCATTGCCGTTAAAGAGCTTGCAATAGCTGCGCTTATTCTTGCCTCACGAAACATCATTGATGGTATCGAATGGCTTAAGACAATTACCGATGACGACATTTCAGCCGCCGTTGAAAAAGGCAAATCTCGTTTCGCCGGTGTTGAGATTTCAGGTAAGACGTTAGGTATAATCGGACTCGGTGCGATCGGCGGTATGGTCGCAAATGCTGCTCACTCACTTGATATGAATGTCATAGGTTGCGATCCGTACATATCGATTGAGGGCGCATGGCGTCTTTCCCGTTCAGTATCAAGAGCCGCATCGTATGACGAAATATATGAAAAGAGCGACTATATTACTCTACACGTTCCGGCGACAAAAGAGACAAAAAACATGATAAACGCCGAATCCATCGCAAAAATGAAGGATGGCGTTCGCATAATCAACCTTGCACGCGGTGATCTCGTCGACTCTGACGCGATGATAGCGGCTCTTGATTCCGGCAAGGTCGCCTGCTATGTCACTGACTTCGTTGATAGAAAACTGCTTGGTCATAAGGGCGTCATAGCTACGCCGCACCTTGGTGCGTCAACAGCCGAGAGCGAAGACAACTGTGCTGTTATGGCAGCAAAACATCTCATTGAATACCTTGAGCTTGGCAATATTAAAAACAGCGTCAACTACCCGAACGTATCATTGCCCCATACGGGAGATTTCCGCATATGTATCCTCCACAGAAACGTCCCTGCTGTCCTCTCAAAAATATCAACTGTCATAAGCAGTGGGAACTTCAATATAGAGAACATGGTCAATGGCTCCCGTGGGGACTATGCGTACACGCTTGTTGAAATCAATGGAGCATTGCCAAAGGAATATATAGATAAAATTGAGGATATTAATAACGTTTTCCGTGTAAGAGTTATCGAATGACTTAGTTTTCACAACAAAAATAAAAAATCCGAACCTTATCTTTAGGTTCGGATTTTTTATTGGCTGCGCTGTGATTATTAAAAATAAATCATAATATAATATTTCCCTACGCATAATTATAATATTCGTATTATAACAATGGGAATGTATTATACCAATATTTTCATCGGTTTTCGTTTTGTGCTACTGCATAATATGAAGCGACATGCGGATAATAACAGCAGGAAGAATAATCGTGGAGGAATTATCCATATGATGTCGCGTGCTTTTACGAGAGTAACAAGGGGTATTATTATTGGGCTTGTCATAGGAAGCGCCATTGGTGCTGTCGCCGCTGCAATGATGAGACCGAAAAAAAGCTGCTTCAAACGCAATGTAGGACGTGCGCTTGAGGCTGTCGGAAACATGATACAGAATTTATCTGACTGGATGTTTTAATAACTTTAGTTGTTTTCGACAAAAGGCTCCATTTGCCATATGGCAAATGGAGCCTTAATTGTATTATTTCATAAATAATACCGTTCGACACCAGATTATGACATTGTACGCGCCGTTTGCATTTTAATATTTATTTAAACAGTAATAATAATCAACAATATAAAAAAAGCGGTAAACATATACCACGGAAAGGAAGGCCGGTAAAAGTGAGAAGTACAAAAGCACAAGCAGTAATTGTACGCGATGGCAACACGCTTTTGATAACGCTTACTGGTGATATTGACCATCACAGTGCAAAGCGTTTACGGGGGGAAATTGACGGGGCTTTTTACCTCCACCGACCCAAACGGGCAGTTATGGATTTATCCAGGGTTGAATTTATGGACAGCGCAGGGCTGGGACTTATACTTGGCCGTCTGTCACGGGCGCAGGAGCTTGGCAGTAAGCTGACGCTTCTCTCCCCATCACCGCGCGTGATGAAGATACTCGACCTTGCGGGAGCTGGTAGGCTCATAGAAATACGTCAAAACAATGGTAAGGGTGCGTAATAACGCTAACAAATTATAACAGCGCCTTCGGGCGAATTGGAGGTTATATGAATAAACGTATTGACGCAAATGTTAAAGAAAAAAGAAAATCCGGCAGACCCCCGGAAAAATTAAAAAACGAAATGCGGTTTGAGCTGCCAGCACTTTCTATTAATGAGGGAATAGCACGTGCAGTAGCTGCCGTTTTCATATCGCAGCTCGACCCGACATACGAAGAGTTGTCTGACCTCAAATGCGCTGTCTCTGAAGCGGTGACAAATGTTATTGTTCACGCTTACAAAAATAAGACAGGTTATATCTACATAACGATGAAAATATCGGGCGAGAGAACTATACGCATAGAAGTAAGAGACAAGGGCTGCGGCATTGAGGATATAAAAGCGGCGATGCAGCCGCTTTACACGACAGACCCTGACGGAGAGAGAAGCGGAATGGGCTTTACGGTAATGGAAAACTTCACAGACCGACTATATGTCATAAGCCACCCTGGCCGCGGCACTAAAGTCACGATGATAAAGACACTCTCCGATGCCCGTAATATTAAAGGGGGAGATTAAAAACGTCAGCCGACAAAACAGAGTGCAGATCGATATTTAGTGAAAATACCGCACTTGCAACCGGCGCACGGCAAGGTTGTGTGGAAGATGAGGCCGAGCTGATAAAAAGAAACGAGGGGCTTGTACGCAGCATAGCGGCGCGCTTCACCGGGCGGGGCGTCGACATGGAAGACCTCGTTCAGCTTGGTATGATAGGAATGATACGTGCAGCCCGCAGCTTTGATGATGAGCGCGGGTGCGCGTTCTCAACGTATGCCGTGCCTTTGATTATGGGCGAAATCCGCCGTTTCCTCCGGGACGACGGTTTAATAAAAGTGAGCCGGGAACGGAAACGCCTCGGCTCACGGCTGCTTTATGAGAAGGAGAAATACTCCTTAAAATATGGATGCGACCCGCGGATATCGGAACTCGCTGAAATTTGCGGAGTATCCGTCGAGGAAGCGGCGGAGGCGCTTTGCAGCGCCACGCCGCCGCGCTCACTGTCTGAACCGGCATATGAGGACGGGGATGCGCCGCTGTCAGATTTGATACCAAGCCCTGATGGTATGTCGCGAGAAACTGAGGTGATAGCGCTGCGAGAAGCTGTGCGCCGTATGCCGCTTCTTTGGCGAAAAATAGTGGCACTTAGGTATGACCGCGATTTGTCACAGGATGAAACAGCACGGATTCTTGGTCTTACTCAGGTTAAAATTTCACGTGAGGAAAAGAAAATATTTGAATATCTTCGCCGCGAGCTTAGCTGAACTGCGAGTTGTAAAGTGATGCGTAAAATCCTTTTGCAGCAATCAGCTCATCGTGGGTTCCCTTCTCCGTTATGCGCCCATCACGCATAACAAGAATAATATCAGCATGGCGCACTGTCGAAAGACGGTGCGCTATTATAAAGCAGGTTTTGCCGTGCATAAGCTTTTTCATTGCATCTTGAATTTTGATTTCAGTGCGCGAGTCTACGTTTGATGTCGCTTCATCAAGTATGAGAATAGACGTTTTGGGCAGCATAGCGCGTGCAATAGTAAGCAGCTGTTTTTGCCCTTTAGAAAGATTTATGCCGTCCTCTGTTATAACAGTGTCGTACCCGTCCGGCAGGCTTTCGATATATCCGTCGATATGAGCGGCCTTTGCCGCCGCAACTATTTCCTCTCTTGTAGCTCTTTCTTTACCATAACCTATGTTTTCAGCAATCGTACCGCCGAAAAGCCATGTGTCCTGAAGAACCATTGTATATGATTTGCGCAAGCTTGAGCGCGTGACGGCGCGTATATCATCACCATCTATACGAACAAATCCGCTATCTACATCGTAGAAGCGCATGAGCAGATTTATTATCGTCGTCTTTCCGCTGCCTGTAGGGCCGACAATTGCCACAGTCTTACCTTTAAGCGCTTCAAAGCTGATGCCGTGGAGTATTTCCTTGCCCTCTTCGTAGGAAAAGTGAACATCATCTGCCACAACGTCGCCTTTAACATTTTTAATTTCTTTTGCACCATATACATCAGCCGCTTCCGTTGGCTCATCAATCAAACGGAAAACTCTCTCAGCAGCCGATGCCGCTGATTGAAGCTCACTAATTATGTTGGCCATTTCATTTATAGGCCCTGAAAATTTACGCGAGTAAAGAATGAATGTCGATATGTTGCCGAGCGAGATTTTACCAAGCAGATATAAAATTGCTCCGAACATACTGATGAAGGAAAGCGATAAATTGTTTATAAAGTTTACGACAGGGCCGATCATAGCGCCTTGGTAATCGGCGTTATAATAAGCTTCAATGGCTTCTGTGTTGCGCTGTGAGAAGCGTTTTATCATGACGTCCTCACGGCAATAAGCCTTGATTGTTCTGTGCCCGGACAGTATTTCTTCGGTAAAACCATTAAGCTCGCCAAGCTTCGTTGAACGACGGTGAAAAAGCGGCCGGATTTTTTTCGATTTATATCTGGTGAATAGAACCGACATTGGTATCGTTACAACGAATATTAATACAAGTGTCGGTGATATTGTCAACATCATTATAAACGAGCCGACAACAGTAATAAAGCTTGAGCAAATCTGTAACAAGTCAGCTGAGAGCGATGCGTTTATTGTATCGATATCGTAAGACATCCGGCTTATAATATCGCCCGTTTGCGTTTTATCAAAAAAGCTGACAGGAAGTGACAGAAGGCGGTTGAACACCTGTTCCCGCATTGTGGCGACTATTCGCCTTGATAAGTTTATCATTGTCACAGATAAAACAAATGATAAACCCGATGAAAGCGCGTAAAAAGCAGCCATAAGTCCGCAGTAAATGAATACGGTTTCAAAATCGACTGCACCTACGCCGGGCTCGATTGCCTCAATCGCTTTTCCGGAGAGCTTCGGACCAACAAGCGCCAGTAAGTTTGACGTTATCATTAATAAAAAAGCAAGTAGGACATGCCACTTGTATTCATACATGTAGCCTAAAAGCCGTATAAAAATAGAAAATTTCTTTTTCTTCGGAATGGCGGGGCCCTCGTTAATATGGCGCATATTCACAGGATTTCTCGGTCCTCTAATCAAAAATCGCACCCCCCATCTGTGACTCTGCTATTTCACGATATATGTCGCATGATTTCATAAGCTCATCGTGTGTACTCGATGCTATAATTTTACCATCGTCCATGACAATGATGTGCTCTGCTGACATAATTGAGCTGACTCGCTGGGTTACGATAATTTTTGTCGCATCCCGGTACTGCTCTGCAAGCTCACGGCGAAGCCGTGCGTCCGTTTTATAATCAAGAGCGCTCGATGAATCGTCAAGAATGAGGATTTCAGGATTTCCGGCAAGAGCACGGGCTATTGTAAGCCGCTGTTTTTGCCCACCTGACAAATTAGCGCCCTTAATATCAAGAATGAAGTTATATCCGTTCTCTTTATTATCTATGAATTCGCTCGCTTGCGCAGTTTCAGCTGCCCTAATTACCTCCTCATCACTAATGTCACGCCCGAATTTTATGTTTTCCATTACTGTATCGGCGAAAAGGAAATCATTTTGCAGAGCGATACCGAACATTGTTGACAGCTCTTCCCTTTTTATCGTTCTGATATCGCGTCCGTTTATCTTAATAATTCCCCCGGAGGGGTCGTAAAAGCGTAAAAGAAGCGATATTAGCGTCGTTTTACCGCTGCCGGTTGCTCCGATAATGCCAAGAGTTTCACCGCGCATCAAGGCAAAGGATATATTGCTGACGTTGTCCTTTTTGCCGTTATATGAAAATGAAACATCGCAAAATTCAATATGAGGTATTGCAAGAGCGTTAACTTCACTCTCGGGTTTTACGCTACTTTTATCTGTATTTTCAGTTTCATCTTCATTCTCGGGGTCAAGGTCTTCTTCAGTCAACACTGATAAATCATCCGGAGCTTCAAGCACACGTTCGATACGCTCCATAGATGCGGCGAATCTCGTATATGTTATAAAAATTCTCGTAACCGAGAGCATAGCATTCAAAATATACGTGAAGTACGACATCATGGCTATAATCTTGCCTACTTCACTTACGCCGGCGTTGACCCGTATGGCGCCAACGATAATGACAACCGTAAGCCCAACGTAAAGGAGTAAGTTCATTATTGGGTTTGTTGTTGCCATTGTAATCCCAGCCCGCTTTTCCTTTTTCATCAGATCAAGGGTGACATCGCGGAAGCGCATTTTTTCATAATCTGTTTTCGACAAAGCTTTAATAACGCGTATACCCTGTATATTTTCGCGAACGACCTTAACCATAACGTCAGTCGCAGACTGTAGATTTGTATAAAGGGGGATACAGCGCTTTGATATAAAAAATACCGATATTGTTAATAAGGGGAGTGTCGCTGCAAGAACGAGCGTCAACATTGGATCCATCATAGACGAAAGAATAAGCCCACCTATTAAAAGAATAGGTGCGCGCACGCCCATACGCTGCATCATTCCTGTAAACTGGTGGACATTATATGTATCAGTGGTCAACCGCGACTCAAGCGAAGGTATTGTAAATCCATCGGTTTGCTTACATGAAAGGTATGATATTTTTGAAAATAAATCATAACGCAGCTGACCTGTTGTGTCACGTGCGACGCGCGATGCCATGCGGTTTGCGATTATGTTGCTCACAACAGCGTAAGCTGAGCATATAAGCATGATGCCGCCCCAAAAATATATGAGGTGAAGATCTTTTTTCGGCACGATGTTGTCAATTATATGCTCAAGTATGTATGGGATCATGAGATCCATGATCGTTCCGCTGAATTTTATGGCAAGTCCCCCTACCATGCGAAGATAATATGGTGCTAAATATTTTAAATATGTCTTCATTTGCCTTTCCTGTTACTTATAAATCCATTATATTATAGAATATTACCCGTGCTATGTCCAGTTATTTGACATGGCACGGGTAATATTTTAAACTTTATTTAAAATGATATAAATCGTTAATACACTGTTCACATATTTTACGTCATATATAATTGGGTTTACATCAGTATTTCATACTATATTTTGCACCTGTACTTTTTACATTACGCTAAATATTCTTTACTTTTTACACTTTTCAGGTACTCTCTTCTTTTTGTTATCACACTGATGATGTCGACGGCGCAGTTGTATGCCGCCGCGTCTTGAGCACGATATAAAATGGTATATAAAAACTTTCAACATACGATTTCTCTTTACCTCCTGTCATGACAATAGTGGCGCTGTGAAAAGCATTTCCCTCAGCTGCACATATACGGGGAAAAAGTCCTTAAGCGGCAGCGGATTTGTTCCAAGCCCGCATTCAATTGTAAATGAAGGCCGCCGAAACTCTTTGATGAACCAGTCAGTCAGCCCGCCGTATGCGGCTGTTCCCTCAGGCTCTGATAATTTGTAGCCGCTCATACCGGAAAGAGCTTTTGCTATTTGACGAGAGCGTGGAGTCGTCTCACCTCCGCTTGTATAGAATATTTCCTCGCCCTGTGAATGAAGTGTTATGACCATTGACGGCTCTATCTGTCGTATGAATGATACAAGAGACGCCGTTTCAGGTTCCGATTCAGGGTATTCACCGCTGTATTTTGTCGGCCCGCCGCCGAAAATACCAAGCTCACGCTCAAGCATTTTGTATTCGGTAAAACCGGCATTGTAATTGTGGTTTAAGTCCACCCCCCTGAGATTCGCCTGCCAATTTGAAAAATCCTCACTGCCCCCATTCATCGATATGAGCCTGTCTTTCATGACGAAATCAGGGTCAACACCATACCGCTGAAGCTCCACTCCGTCACAGTTGAGCATAGGCACGACATAAATGGTGCGGTTGTTGAATAGAAACGGCATACTGATACTGTAAATACGTCGGCACAGCTTGTACGAACAACAATATTCACCGATAAAACGAAGCAGGATTGATGTCGTAATCCATTCCATTGCGTGATGGGAACCGACATATAAAACGTTTTTCATTGCTTTTTCAGCGCCCAGCCGAACAAACGGTATGCTTCGCCCTGCTATCGTAGTTCCAATGACACCGCGTGCAAGAAATGGGTATCTTTCCTCACAGGCGTCAAGGTAATCCATCATAACCTTATAATCTATAGGTGTTTTCATATCGAAGGGTGCTGTATCGCATGAAATGCCACCCTCGAAATCCGGTCTTTCGTTGTAATCCATAAAAATTACTTACCTCCGTATATCATTACATTCAATGTATATGAGAGGTAGGCAAAATATAGGCTCGTTTGCATTTAAAATATATTAGGCTTTATTGTTTTGATGTATCATGCTATAATGAGATACATCATTTTTACGCAAAATACAAATAATATAAGGCATTGGTGGTTAAGTATGTCAAGTAAATTAAGTAACATAAAGGAAAATGAAAACACACGCACCGAGAAAAGCGGAAAACAGCGGGTCATAAATAGTAAGGAATTTGGCACTGTTATTATAGGCGTGTCTGTTGCTTTAATTTTTACGGTTTTATTCCGAATCATCACTGCTTTATACAACGATCTTGCCAGCAATGATGTTTTTTCAGAATCAGTTTTAACTATTATACTTGGCGTTATAGTATCCGACATTTCTGACGAAGTGATATATGGCCTTGGCTGTGCTATTATAATAATCGCTGCATTTACAGGCAAAAAGTATATAGCAGTTATAGCCACCGCGCTCGTTTCTATTGAACTTTTTATTGATTATTCAGCTTCATATGTCATTGACTACCTCACCGTTATGATACGGGGCACTGAAATTTTTATTGCTGTTTATCTTGCCTTAAATTTTGTTCTGCGCTCTATTATATACGCTTTGATAGCAGCTATCAGCCTAAAAATATTCAAGAAAAATACCGATTTGATAAACACTCCTCTTCCGGTTATATCAAAACGCCATCCAACAAACATAGCAATATTATGGGCTGTAATCATCAGAATGGCGATATTTATTGTATATGAGTTATATTCAAATATCACAGGCTTCATCGAATACGGCTTTGACTTAACAGTTAAAGACGTTGTTTCAATAATTGGCGCATACCTTGAAATTTTAATACGTGCAGCCGTTGATTACCTCATCATTTTTGCCTCTTACACACTCTTATCTTTAAGAAATATTGATAAAAAAACACCGGCTGAACAGAATAGTTCTTAAACTAAACGCTTAACAGCATTTGTAAATGTATTTGAGAAATTGACGTTATGCTCTAATTGTGATATAATTTTCTTATGCTGAAAAAAGCATCCTTGCCTTTGGAGGACTTTAAGCTTGATTAGTGCTTTGCGCGAAAAAATCAATAAGGCCGTCTCGGAAACCGGTTTCGGCCTTTTTTTACGTCGGTACGCGTATCTTTTTATATTTGCATTTAATTTAATTGTGCTTGACCTTGTATTTCGCATCGTTTACCGCGGTGCTGGATACTACCTTTTTCTTGTAAATAAAATACCGATACTATTTACGCTTATGTGGTGCCTTATACTAACGGGCATTGCCTGGATTTTACCCGGGATCATCAAGCGTATATATATCGTTCTGATAACATCTTTTTATGTCATTCTTGTGCTTGTGCACTGCGGAATGTATAGCTTTAAAAACAAGTTTTTTTCTTTCGCCGATATGATGTTTGCCGATGACGGCGCCAGATTTTTCTCTTTCGACTATATCTACATCAGAAAAATAATGCTGCTGCTTGCCTTTGTCTGCATCGCAGCATCAGTTTTTGCAGCTATTATCGTACCTAAAAAGGAAAAATATAAACCAACGAGGATTATTTCAAGCATTTTAGCGGTTGCTATTGGCATTGTGGGAATATTCATGATTGAGGATGCCTGGCTTTCCGATTATGTTTCCGTTAGCTGGGATAGTTATAGAAAAGAAAGCGACCTTTACCAGAGTTTTACGGATACCGGCAACTGCATGCTGCTCACCGGGCTTTACCAATATACAATGCGCGATTTTTATTTATCGGCGAACCTTGAAAGTTTATTCAACAATAATAAAGAAGCTGTTTTGGAAGTGACAGAGTATTACGCACAGCGCGAGCTTGACCCGGACAATGAGATGACGGGCATATTCAAGGGTAAGAACCTAATCCTCATACAGCTTGAGGCTATTGACACATGGATGCTTAACGAAACAGCTATGCCTAACCTAAGTAAAATAAAGTCCGAGAGCATTGACTTTATAAATCACTACGCTCCGCTGTATTTGTCAGGCGGCACGTTCAATACTGAAATAATGGTCAATCTCGGCTTCATTCCCCCGTTTTACGGCAGTAAAACAGGTGTTTATACAGGCAACTATTTCCCATATTCAATAGCTAACCTGTTTAAAAAAGAAGGATATGCCGCAAACTCTTTTCACAACAGCCGCGATCAGGTCTATTCTCGCGGTTTGGTCTACGAAAATTGGGGCTATGATAAGTTTTACAGCGGCGAGCGAATGGGCATGCCCAATATCGAGCTTGACTCCGACCTATTAGCTGGATTTAATCTTATGACAGCAAAAGGTACGGGCAAAAAATTCTTTAGCTTTATTATAACGTATTCGGGTCACGGAGCGTATATCGGCTCAGTGATATCGAGACTTCACTATGACAAGTTTGCTGCTTTGTACCCCGAGGGTACCGATGAAATGTATATACACGCTATGGCTCACGCGTATGAAACAGATCTTTTTGTCGGAAAGCTTTTTGATGCGCTAAAAGAAGCTGATTTGATTGACGATACAGTCGTAATATTCTTTTCAGATCATTATAACTATTATGTGCTCGACGATTCCCTTGTCATGAAGTATAAGGGCGTCTACGACGAACATCTTATAAAAAATGTTCCTTTCTTCATCTGGTCTTCTGACATAGAACCCATGACTGTTGATAAAGTTACGGCAACTTATGACATCCTCCCGACAATTGTCAATATGTTTGATCTTGACAACGACGGACGCTATTATGCCGGCAACGATGCCTTCTCAGACAGAGGCGGTTATGTAATCTTTGAAGATTTGTCGTGGTACGACGGCAAAACTTATTATAAAGTCTCGGATGAAAATCAAAACATCGACGATTTTATAAAAGCTCGCAACAGTGAGATTGCAAAACGCGTTCCATTCAGCAACCGTATACTTCTTTTAGACTATTTTAGAGCTATAAAAAATAATTAAATTTGGTTAGTAATGTTTTAAAATATTTATATTGCATAAAAGCAAAAGAGAGGAGCCATTGCAAAACAGCTCCGAAAAAAAGAGTCCAGACGGCTGAAGAAACAGTCGAAAGGACTTTTTTTGCGGTAAGAACAGCACCGTTAAAAATACTTAAGGAGATTCTGTGACATACAACCGATCATCTGATGCAGAAACTGTTCCGCCAACGTCGCTTATCATCTGTTTTCCTGTTGTTAAAGGAACATTTTTGAAAGACTTAGTGACACTTACTTCATCGGATAGTATATTAAAATCTTGCACGATGTAATCCATAGAGCCTGAATCTGTTGCCGTAAATTTCAACGTGTAATTACTGTCTGCTCGTGAAATTATATATTTCTCATCACCGATAGTATAAAGAACGAGTGTCTCCTCTGCATTGTTGATATAGTACGGCTCATTATTTATGAATTGCGCAACGAGCTCGCCGGTGCTGTCTATTATATCAACATCAACAGGACATAAAATTCCAGTGAGATAAAACTTAAACAACGCCGAAGTCACACTTTCACTTTTAGTGCCACCAAGATACCCTTTTATGTCAGGCGATCTTTGTTGCGTCAAAAAATCAAGGTATAGAAGCGAGTTATGGGAAGCAAAAATACTGGAACTAGAAGCTTCTTTTGTAAAGGAGTATGTGTTGCCATATTTCCCCCATGTATCTGTACTCGTAAGGCTCAGCGGAACCTTGGGAACCAAATCCAAAGTGTTGCAAATATTAAATATACTGTTGTATTTACCACTTGGATTTCGCGAGGATACACTTGCTATCGTAACATTGGGGGTTGCAAAAGTATAGGCATATACGCTGCTTTGAGAGACACCTCTGTCAATGAGTTCGGCAGCAAGTAAATTTGCCACAGCCGCACCATAGCTGTGTCCAGTAATAAAGTTCTTTGTTTTACCATTTGTTGAAATTGGCTCTAGTTGTGACATGAGTGTTTCCATGGCCAGCATGAATCCAGCATGTCGATTATCTCCTAACGCAGGAATAAATCTAAAGTCAGTTAACCAGCCTGCGAAACTTTTCGAACCGCGAATTACAATGGCGACAATTATGTCACCATTCTCCTTTGTTTTTGCTGCAATCGCATATGCAGGTTGTAAGTAATTATATTGATTAGAATACTTATTAGTTGTTACGGCGAAGCCCTGATTTTCAAATGAATCTAGTATACATTTTTCATCATATGCAGCGGTTGCGAATGCCATGGCGAGTTCCGCAAATTCGGGATCATATGTAGTAGATGATTTGTTTGCAATATACCATTCCAATGGATGTAAAAAAGTTTTTTGTTTTGTTTTACCGTTTTCGTTCTTATAATAAACAGATATTGTTTCTAGGTAGTGTAACCTTGTTGCTCACAAAAGGCAGTACAGACTCGTTGCTGCCCTTTTATGGACTGCTCCGTCTGCCTGTCGCTACTATATCTCATGTATAAAACAACTTTCATCGTTTCAACTCCTCTGTTTGTCGATACAACTCAATTTGGTGCATATGGTGAAAGTAAAAACGGTTAAAATTCTGCACCATTCTTATATTCCTCCTTAAAAGACAAAGCACCGATTAGGGTTACCCCCGTCGGTGCTTTGACGTTTGTCCGAATACCAATCCAAAGAAGAAAGGGTTCGGATTATACTTTAATGGTGGGCCATCAGGGACTCGA
>LSQX01201151.1_pt1 | contig 15311 bp, 13 predicted proteins | sample 654561 | NCBI WGS metagenome assembly LSQX01 (sample SAMN04489861, study PRJNA283612) | anaerobic digester metagenome | isolation source: 4 biogas reactors fed with cattle manure at either 37C or 55C with and... | place: Denmark: Kongens Lyngby | collected 2014 | reverse complement strand
CCACTTTGATTGTGGATTCGGTGCAGGAATTGCGACAAGTCCTGTTAGCGCAACAGCCACTGCCAGGCAACCGACTCACTAGCAGCACCTAGTCGCGCAGACCATGTGATGCTAATCGCGGTCGAAGAAGCGGAGGCACTGGGTCTATACTATAGCCTATAGCCTAGGGGTTCAGTTATGTGTTGATACACTTCCACACCCTGGCGCTTAAGGTAATGGTATATGTCGGGCAGATCCCAGCTGTTTAGGGGGCCGAGCATTATGGGGACTCGCTCTGGCCTGTACAGCCTCTTGCGTATGATCCGCTCGAAGCTAGGCGGTAGGGGAGAGAGCCGCAGCTGACTTACGGGTGCCAATGCACCAGCTAAGGCAGCAAGCAAGGCTCCTCTGCCCCGACCTGCCAACACGACCCGCTCTTTGTGTGAACGTTCAATCAGGTATTCTATCCCCCTTAACACATCAGCCACTTGCATACCTATTATGGAAGTGCCCAACATCTGCGCATCACACTGCAAACGGTAGTCCGTCTCGAAGAAATGAAAAGCCTCTGTGCCCCAGGTGGTTATTCCATGGGGAGTAATGCTTCTCGTGGCGACTGCCCCAACGCCCCTGGGATCAAAGAGGAACACCCATCTACCCTCGGCAACCAACGCAATTATTGTTTCCCAAGCTTCCTCCACTTGAGAGGTGCCGTGCTCCAAGAGGAGCAATACTGGTTCTTTGCTGTTGTCTGCGCTATAGGCGAGTAAACCGCTGACTATAATCCCTTTTTCACTCCAGAAAAACACCTTTTCCCGGATAATTCCATCCTCAACCTCGTCTTTTTGAATGATCCGAGGATACTTTGGTCCCTCGGGTTTTGGATGGGCCAAGGTTCGCTCCAGCAGTCGTGGATTAAAAGCCCACTTTTGCTTGCGTTTTTCCAACTCCGCAACCATCAGGTCGTGGATGGTAACCGCATCGGGATAGTCTCCCACAATCTGACCGCTCCTTGTGCAGTTTAGCTCATGTGTGGCACGGACAAAGGGGTCGTCTGTGCGAAAACTGGGCTCAAGACCCGTCAGATGTACCCGAAACCAGTTTACCGCTGCTTCCCTGAGCTCAGGTACAAAGGCGTGGGTGCCGGGAGCAATCTTCAGTTGCAGTTTATCCGCCGCACCATAGAGTTCATAAATCCTGCGAGCCGTCTCGACAGATTCCACAGTACCCTCGACGTTGAAAAAGTCCGATTCAACCGCCCCCACAAGAACCGGTCGGGGAGAAAAACAAGCGAGGAAATCATCGTGATCGGGGCTATGTACAATGGCTTCAAACAGGTTCTGTTCCATGTCATGGGCTTGCCCGGTAGCCAAATAGGCTCTCCTAGAAGTAATGTATGTGCAGGGCACAGCAGCCTTGATCCTTTGATCCAGCAGCATCATGTAACTAGTCTGTGTTCCGCCACCGCTGGTCCCAGTCATACCAATGCGGTTTTCATCAACTTCAGGCCTAGCACAAAGGTAGTCCAGCGCTCTTATGAGGTCCCAACAGAAGTACCGTGCGAGGCTCATCCCTAGGAGAGAGCACTTGATGCCGGCGTAAGTGTGCTCTACGATGGTGCTTTCGACGTCTTCGTGACCATTTCTCCAATACTGAAACCTCTCCCCCTGGCCGATAGGATCCACTGCCAGGACAGCAAAACCGTTATTGACAAGATCCAAACAAACCTTTTGATAGGCCGGTGCAGCTTTTGCGACTTTGCTGTGACCAGGAGCAAAGAGGATGCCGGGAACGGGCCCGGTAGACGCCGGGATCTCAGGTAAGTACAGATTACACGTAACGTAGAAACCCGGTAGGCTTTGGAAGATAACCTTTTCTATGCGATAGCCATCGCCTTCAATCACCCCCGTAGTCTCGGCCTTAAGGTCTGTCCTGGGACCAGGCAGGCCCCCGATTACCTCCAAAAAATGATCGAGAACTTCCTTCCGGTACTTCTCAAAATCTTCCCTGGTGCGAATCCTCTGTTTCTCAACGTCTTTCGCGGCGATAGCTCTCTCTGCTTTGGAGCGGAGATAATCAATTAGCTGGTTTTCAACGTCATGGTACCCGTCTAGGAAAGCTGAAAAACCCAGCAATGCTGTCCTCCCCTTCCTCCCTTTGTTGCACCCGTCTGCGAACCAATGGTTCCAGTGATATCACTTAGAGTCCCTTCACTCGATGCCTATACGCCTGGTAATATCTCTGATTCTCCTCGTCACCACCGGGGATGTTCTGACTTATCCATATCGGGGGCTCGATACCCCTTGAGGCGAGGATCCCTGCGGTTTCAACGACCAGTGAATTCACAATGAAGGCATGGGCAATGGTGGAAAGCGGAGCCACCCTCGCCTTGCAGCCCGGGATCTCTACTGAGACATCTCCGAAGGGTACATGGGTATCGATGAAGATATCTGCCACGTCTGAGAGACTCCGATTGCTGGGGTGCCGCGCCGCGTGACCGTGGGGCACTTGATCGCAAAACTCTTTAGACGATATTCCGACAACAACTGCTCCCCGGCTCTTCGCTTCTAGGGCAGCATCAACGGTCACCGCGTTGATTCCCGGTATGCTGATAATAATCAGCAGATCGCCGTCATTGACCTCGTAGTACTCAATCATTGTCTTGGCATAGCCCGACACCCGCTCGACTATCTTCACCCCGAAAATGAGGCTCATGCCCTGATCCCATATAGGGTTAATCGGCACCAGACCTCCGCTTCGCATAAACATCTCTTCTGCTCCCATGATGGAGTGTCCGCCGGTACCGTACACATGTATGAGCTTATCCTCAGCGATCTCATCGGCCATCAACTCGGCCACCTCCAGGATGCGATCCATTTCCTGTTCCCTGATCGCCCTCAGAGTCCTGCCTACAGCCTCAAGATACATGTCGGTATACTCTCCGCCCCTCACACCTCAACCTCCAGTCATCTCTTGCTCCTTGGGCCATATACAGTTCGTCCCATTCCGCTTGCTTGCGACAAACACCATTCAGTCAACTCAAACGACAGTCTAGCGATCAATACCCACCACCCGGGCGGCAGTCTTGTAAAACACCTGCTCCCTCTGGAAAGATGATAGCTCCAGGTCCGACAACTGGCGCAAAGCTAGTTTCAGTCTTTCGCTCCCGCCAAAGGGATAGTCGCTGCCAAACATGATTCGGTGTGCGCCAATCCTGTGCACCATCTCAGCCAATGACTCCTGAGTCAAGCCGCAGGCGCAGATCGTGATGTTTTGGTGGCGTTCGGCTACCCTAATGGCATCCTGCCACATATCTCTAAGACCACCGTGGCCTAAAATGATCTCGGCTTCGGGATAAAGGTGGGCCAAGTAGCCAAAGAGAAGGGGCTGGGCGTAAGGCGGAGTCCCGTCGTGGAACACTATCGGCAGCTGCAGCTCTATGGCAGTTTCCACGACCTCCTGAACCGTATGGTCAAGTGGGGAAAACGCCTGAAGCCATGGGTGGAGCTTGACGCCCTTCATACCCAGGTCATACTTAGCTCTTTTCATTTCGTCTAGGGCCGCCCTCCCATCCAGAGGATGAACAGTCATGAACGGAAAAAGCCTGTTTGGGTAGTTTTTGGCCTTCCGAGCCAACTCTGTGTTGCATTGACAGTAGTCACCGGTAAAGCCTTCGAGGGTGTAGATCAAGGCACCGTCGACACCAGCCGCATCCAAATCAGCGATGAATCTACCTACATCCCCATCTATCAGATGGGTGTGTCCGTCAATTATCATGGACATCATTCCCACACCCCGGTCCAGGCCCGATTAGTCTCAAGATGCTTCTTCCTAATACCCACCCTTGAATATCCGGAGTAAGGTCAAGCAAGGCCATTTTCTCCAGCTCCACTCCATAGGATGAGTTTGGGTAATTCGTACCAAAGATAACGCGCTCTGCGCCAAATCGCTCAATCACACGTTTGAGAAGTTGGCAGTTTTGGACTTTGGAAGTCTCCGCGAACAAATTACCAGCCACCTCCATTGCTGGAATCACTTCGTCCACGAAGTCTGCACTGCCCATATGCCCCATAATGAAGTTGACATTGGGAAAACGAACGGCAAGATCCGCCAGCTGCAGGGGAAGTGCTCCCACCGGCGTACCGGTATGACAGTACACTGGAATACCGTAGTCGGCCGCTACCTCGACCAGCGGCAAGACTACCTCATCGGTAATGCAAAACCCCTGGATGAAAGGGTTTAGCTTAAGGCCCCTTAACCCCTGATCCAGACTACGCTTTAGTTCATCTACAGCCGCTAGGCCGTACCAGGGATTCACAGAAGCAAAACCGATCAGTCTATCTGGGTGCTTCTTCACTGTCTGTGCGATCAAGTCGTTGCCTTCCCTGTTGTCTACCGCAAGAAACTGATCGACAGAGCAAACAACCGCTTGATCGATGCCATGTCTATCCATCTCCTTCAACAGCACTCTAGCGGAAACGCTCCGCCGTATGCCGTGGCCGAGGTGGCAATGTCCATCAACACGCAACATGTTCCGCACCTTCCTCCAATAGAATCAGAGAGTGTAGTTGACGAAGTCCCCTTGGCACGGCGGTCCATCACAGATCCACATTTCACGTTTCTTGGGGAGCTGGATATACGCATACCAGCTGGTCAAATACGGCGGAACATGCTGGCAAATCCCGGGCCGCTCCTCGGTCGCATGAATCCGGAGGAGCTCCGCCATGTAGTCCCATCCTTTTAGGGCTACCCTTTCGCGGTTTCCAAGAACTTGTGTGAGCAGCTCATACCGCCCAATGGAGTTTTCCTCAATCCCTTCGATCTTGAGCGGAATGGTGCCTTGCATACCATCCTCCACAAAATGGTTGGAGCAAAAAACGGCTCCTTCATCCGCTTCCCTCACAGCCTGCCTGTCAAAAGCTTTCTCTACCACTACACCGTGGCCAGTCTGATCTAGAAGTGCCACATTGATGCCTTTGCCGGCCATCTGAAACCTGACCATAAATTCCACTGCTTCTTCGGTGCTCTTGCAGTGCTGCAGAACAGGTCTAGGCATAACTAGGGCAGGGATGCCCGTACCATCCTGGCCTGGCATCACCGGCGCCGAAGACTGACCCATGGCCAATCCAGCACTGTTAATCCCCACTTCAGACCAGATCGTACCCACCCATCCCACGCTGAGAAACTCCTCGCCTCCCTCAGCCGGAGAGGTCCTCTGTAGTAGGTAGTACTTATAGTCCGAACCAATGTCGCTTGTCTTTCCATGTATCGGACCATCACTGGTATCAGCTAATACGATGTTTGTGCAGTATATCGGTAAATTGGTAGGACCGGGGAAGAAGTTTAGCGATAATATATCGTTAAACTCGATCCCCGCTCCGTCACCTATGCCCCGCAGTTCCTCAAGCAACTCTGGAAAGATGTCCGCCAGATAAGCAGTCATGTTCTGGCGAAAGGCACCGACTCTCTCATTAAGACTTGCGTCAAACTTGCAGTACTCGCGAACCGCTTCGTGAATCAATCGGGCGAACTTGCGGCCGTGAGTAAATCCCCGTTCATACGCCTCTCCTACGAGCACGATTTCATGCACTGCCAACCGACGCCTCCCACCATCAGATCTTCACACCAGACGTATTAGCCCTTGACTGCTCCTAAAGTGAGCCCCTCAATAATGAACCTCTGAAGTAGCAAGTAGATAACCAGAGATGGAACCATCATGATGACAACGCCTGCAAACAGAGCTGCCCAGTCCGCAGTGTAGGTCATGGTAGTCTTCAGGTTGTACATTCCCAGAGACAGGGTACTGAGATCCGGATCTGTCAGCAGCACCAACGCCAACAGATACTCATTCCATAGGGTGATGAAGTTGAACATGGCTGCAGCGATCAATCCAGGAGATGCCAGCGGCAGCATCACTTTCCAATATACCTGAAACTCTGTACAGCCATCGATGGCAGCGGCTTCTTCCATTTCACTGGGAAGTGACCTGAAAAAGCCGGTCAAGACGAAAACCGTGAAAGGTAGAGATATGCCTATGTAGACGAGGATCAAGCCGAGGTGGGAGTCTAGAAGACGGAACTGCCGCAGAAGCATAAACAGCGGCACCAACAGCAATTGCACGGGAATACCCATACCTCCGATGAAGGCGTACAGCAACAGGTTGTTTCCGACAAAATTAACCCGGGCCAGGACATACGCTGCCATTGCGGCGATAAAGACTGTGGCAAACACCGAGACCAGTACAACCACGATACTGTTAAGGAAATAACTACCCATCTTGGCCACAGACCAAGCATGGACATAACTCTTCAGGTTGAACGGGTTGGGAAACCCCCAAGGGTCGGTGAATAACTGGGGATTTGTCTTGAGTGAGTTAAGCACGACCCATCCCAAGAGTAGTAATGTTAACCCGGTCCAGAAGTAGAGAATTACATACGAAGGAACCGAGTCACCCCACCTTCTCCGACGGCTGGCAGCTCTACTTGACGGATCAGCCCCCAGGGCTCGTTGACTGTTCAATCCCATATAGAATCCCTCCGCTTATGGCCTAGGATCATCAGCCTTTTGATGTCTTGGACTGTAGTTCACCTGCACCGCACTTGTCATCGCAGATCCTAGAATTCCACTGCTTCTCGTAGACCCAACCTTCTAATAACCGCACTGCCGACCATGACCAAGAACAGGAGTACTACGGCGATAGCCGTGCCATAACCCATGCGGAAGACGGCGTACCTCTCTCCGAAGGCCATACCATACATGTAAGTGGAGATAACTTGGGTAGCGTTCCCCGGTCCTCCCTGGGTCATGGCCCAAATCAGCTCAAAGGACTTCAGCGCACCGATCACCCAGAGATTCACGGCGATGATGAGCACATCCCATATTAAGGGCAGCGTGATCTTAAAAAACATCTGGGTTCTGGTCGCCCCTTCCACCCTAGCCGCATCATAGAAGCTCTCGGGAATCTTATCGACGCCCGATAGGAGCAGTACCATGTAGTATCCCATATACATCCAGGTCATGACGACAATGATGGAGCCCATTGCCAACGGACGGGTCCCTAACCATGTGCGGGTCAGACTGTCCAACCCCACTGCTCGGAGCAAGCTGTTAACCAAACCGAATCTTTCATTGAGGATAAACGACCACAAAACAGCAATGGCCACGGCGGGGACTAGGTTAGGGAAAAAGAACAGACCCCGAAAGAACTTCCTGCCGCGTATGCTTTTATTGCTCAAAACAGCTGTAAACAGGATTGCAAAGAAAAAGATCAATGCACCGCCGCCAAACAGGATAATGGCGTTATTGCCTAGTGAGATCCAGAAGACGTCGGTGGTAAAGAGTTCTTTGAAGTTTTCCAGCCCCACAAACGTCATGTGTCTCGTAAACCCACTCCAGTCATGTAAGCTTACCCAGAGAGCTCGGATAGCCGGATACACGAAGAATACGGCGTACATTGTCACAGCTGGTAGAAGGAAGCTGATAACCATCCGGCCTTTTCTCTTTCTTCCCACTCGATATCCCTCCATATAATGACCTGTCGATGCACGACAAACGGTGGAGAACAGGAAGGGGGGACTAGACCAAATGCAGAGTATTTGGTCTAGTCCGCCGCGTGTTACTTAACGTTATCTTTTCCGCGCGTAAAACTCCTGGGTAGCTTGCTCAAGCTCTTCGATAAACTCCTCGGGAGATACACGGCCCAAGAACAGTTTGTCGCCGACTTTCTGGTACACTACCTGGTAATACTCGTGCATAGTCTCAAGTCCAGCCATCTTGTGCACGATTTCGCCCGCGCGTTCAAACATGTTGGCTTGCTCTTCCAAGCCTTCCACAGGATTGCTGCCTAGTACTGCTGAGGGACTTAGGAGTGCCGCCTGCCGATTGGCTGCGTCAACCGAGGTAGCGAACTTGAGAAATTCAATGGCTTCTTCCTTATTCTTGCCATCTTTCAGGATCAGCCATGAGTTAGACCAAGCCTCTGCAATGGTCTGATCCACTTCAGAATCCTCAACTGCCGGGAATGCAAACATGCCCATGCGGAACCCTTCAGGTTTTGTCTTCGACATTTCGGAAGGAATCCAAGCACCGCACAGCAGCATGGCAGTGTTGCCCTGCACCCACTCCATCTGGGAAGCGGGCCATACGGAGCCTTCGTAACCCTTAATGAAGTATTCCCTATCGATCAACTCGCGTACCATCTGGGCTGCCCTCAGGAAATCCGGATCCTTCCAGGAGATCTTGCCTTCGGCTGCTGCCTTGAGCTTGTCAGGCCCAGCAATGCGCATGGCCAGCCAACTGAAGTACCAGACATTATAGAACGAGATGGTTCCGTCAGCCGACAAAGGTGTGATGCCGTTCTGCTTCAACGTCTCACAAACGTCCAGGAACTCGCTCCATGTTTCGGGAGGTTCCAGCCCCAATTGCTCAAACATGTCTATGTTGTAGAAGAACCCCGATGTGTATGTGGCCCGGGGGATCATGTGAATCTCGCCGTCGAATCGATTGAGTTCCAGGACCAGAGGAGAGAACGTGTCTTTCCACTTCATGTCTCGATCCCACGCTTTGGTCTCCAAGGCTTCATCCAATGGATAGGAAAGGCCCTCGTTGACTATTGCCAGTAATTCTGCATTCGACTGGTCAATAATGTCGGGAACCTGACCGGTTAGGATCCGAGGCTTTACTTTGGTGACAACCTGACGGCCAGCCCAGACGACCTTAACCTTGATACCAGTTGCCTCTTCAAATTCTTTGATTATTTCCGCCGCCCAGATCTGGAGGGGTTCGCCCTCGTTCATCATGGACCAGATCTCAAGCTCACGCTGCTTTGCCAGTCCAAGACTGGTCATCACAATCACAAGGACTAAAGCCACTAAAACCACGCCTAACGCACGATACTTAGTTTTCACCGAACTACCTCCTATGAAGTCGAAATCAGATTCAGCCCAAATCACTTACGGTTACGGCCTTGCTTCCTTGAGAAGCTGACGTCTCTATGGAGCCCCCATCCCTCCCTTATTGCAATATGACTGTCTTTCGTCCTTTCTTAATCCCGGTCCCACTGGATATCGTTCCATATGTGCCAGCCCGCCCATGGTCAACTCGGATCACCCATGATGATTCCTCCCAGTGTCTGGCGGAATCTCCCGAATCGAGTAGATACACCCAAACTTTCCTAGAGATGCTTGATCCGCGAGATGTTTCGCGACAAGAACTCCTTGTTAGCCTCATCCCCTCCCGGGAGATTCGCGCTAAGCCACAGAGGCGGTTCGATACCCTTCGCGGACAATACACTAACAGTCTGGGCAGTCAAAGCGTTCAGTACAAACGCTACAGCCACTGTGGAGCCCGCGGCAACCCTGGGTCTCACACCAGGCAAGGTCAGAAGTGCATCTCCTGGGGGAATGTGCAGATCGATCACGATATCGGAAACCTCAAATAGGTTCGCGTTACTAGGATGCCTAGACGGGGTGTTGGGAGGCACACCCAAAGAGAACTCCCTGGAGGTTACACCAATGACGGTTAGCCCACGCTTTTTCGATTCTTCGGCCGATTCTATGGTTAGGGAATTGATCCCGTTGACGTTGACTATAATCATCGCTTCCCCTTCTGCCACCCCATATGCATCCAAAACGGCCTTTGCATATCCTGGGGTTCGCTCCACGAATGTAGAGCGCCTAGCGCCATTCCCCAGCGACACTCCCGAATCCAGGATGGCGTTGATGGGCTGCAACCCGCCGGCCCGGTAAAACATTTCCTCGCCTGCCATATAGGAGTGTCCCCCAGTTCCGAAAACATGGATTAGCTTGCCCTGTTCCACACAGGTGGCCATTACTTCAGCCGCCTTAGCGATGTTCTCAGCCTCTTCAGATACAATGATCGACAGGATTTTGGTTACTTCAGCGTGGTAGGCCTTAACCGCCTCCATGACTGATGCCTCCTCATGTAAAACGCTTTTTCGTTTCTCCTCGACTTGATTTTCTTCACCTGTTGGTTTTATACTGCATTGACTTCATTCGCCGCCATTTTTGCTTTTCCTCTTTTTTCTCTACATTTTGTGCCGTCAGCTATGTTCTCTCAACGTTTTACCTTGGGTTTTTACACGTACATAAATAGACTTGCGTTTTGAAGCAGGTATATCCATAGTTAAGCAGAATATAATATCTCTAGTGTCTGGACAATAAATGCGTCAATATCTGTACAAAGGATGACATCTATGACGCACTCCTGGCAATTCCCCTTAATTGCTGCCATCTTTGCCGCAGCTGTCTTAACCGTGAATCGCGGCCTGCCCCTTCCTTATGCGCTAAACATCTGCGGAGGCCTCATCGCCTTAACGATCGGCCTCTCGCCTAACCAATTCTTAGATCTGGCCTGGGAGGTACTAACGCAGCCAGCAGCGATTGAGCTTTTGCTGTCAGTGTTCCTCATTAGATGGTTAGGAGACATCATGGACAAGTCGGGAAACCTTGCCCGGGCTTCGCGGCAGCTTGAGAATCTGATGGGAGATCGGCGTCTCGTATCGGCTGTGATTCCGTTGATCACGGGGCTGCTCATGGTCCCGGGTGGTGCTATCCTGAGTGCCCCTGCTGTGCAGCGACTGACAGACAACATGGGGCTTCACCCATCGAGGCAAGCAGCCATTAATCTCATCTTCCGTCATATTGGGCAGATCGTCTTCCCATTGTCAGCTTCTTTCCTGGTGCTGACATCTACGGTCGGGGTTAGTCCGGTGCGACAAGCCTTGTACCATCTACCAATAGCCTGCGCCATTGGTCTGTTTTCGTTTCGCTTCTATTTCGCTGACGTTCAGCGATGCCCGAAGTCAGCATCTAGCAATCCCAATAAGTATGCGGAGTTAAAGCCTTTAGCTGTCGAGCTTAGCCCTGTCCTTGTCGTCGTGGCTGTGTTCGCCCTTGTACACAAGATCGTATTGGCATTGGGCCTGGGTGCCTTGTGGGCCGTCTGGAGAAATCGTCTCTCTATTCAAGACGCCTTTGCTACATTTCGCTTTAAGGAAACCATGGATAGTGCCCTTCTTATCGTCGGCACCCTCGTAATCCAGGGCATCTTTCAAGGAAAGATGGTTCCAGCAGCGGATTATACCCGTTTTTTGGACACGTCGTTGGCGTCCTTGATCATGTGCCTTCTGCCGGCTGTTATTGGGTTTTTCACAGGCTCTGTGGTAGCTGGAGTGTCTTTGTCAGCACCTTTGCTGTCGCCCGTGCTGATTGCATTCCCAGACAAACACCTGTTTTGCGCGACTGTCTTTATGGCATCGTTTGGCGGTTATCTGGTATCCCCTGTTCATCTCTGCCTGTCACTCACGGCGGAGTACTATGGAGCTAGATTAGGTGAAGTCTACGAAGATTTTTGGCTACCAGCCGGGACGTTCTTGTTGTCAGCTGTCGTCACAAGCCTGTTGTTTATCATCTGATTGCTGATCACCGGACCCTGTGGCCCCTTCCTAGACCAAAGGCTCCTGAGAGAACAACCTACAGAAAAATACAATAAGGAGGCTCTTTGAATGATTGTCAAACCTTGGCGTGAGTTAACCTACGGACAACTAAGAGTTAAGGTATTCGAGAACGCTTTAGAGCTGGGCTTGGCCGCTGCTCACCTTACCAGTGAAACCATCAGCAGCCTGCTTGCTCAGCAAGACTATGTGCGACTCGTGTTTTCTACCGGAGCGTCGCAGTTTACCTTCGTAGATGGGCTTAAGCAGCAGCAGATCACTTGGAGCAAAGTCATCGGCTTTCACCTCGATGAATATGAAGGCATTGCAGCAACCCATCCAGCCAGTTTTCGCCTGTGGCTGAAAACCCGAATTGAAAAACCCTTTAAGCCAGCGGCCTTCCACTATATAGAAGGAGATGCGCCTGATCCGCAAGCCGAATGCAGCCGCTACGCAAGGCTACTAGAGAAGAATCCAATTGACCTTGGCTTTATCGGGATCGGAGAGAACGGTCATATCGCCTTCAATGATCCGCCGGTAGCCAACTTCGATGATCCCTTAAGAGTCAAACTTGTTGAACTCGATGAAATGTGTCGGCGCCAGCAAGTGGGAGAAGGATGGTTCCCCACCGTTGATGATGTTCCCAAACGGGCCCTTACCATGACTGTGCCAGCCATCATGGAATGCAAGCAGATTTTCTCAATCGTTCCGGACGCCCGCAAGGCTAATGCAGTCAAACAGGCTTTGGAGGGGCCCATCTCAACTGCTTGCCCGGCTTCTATCCTGAGGACACATCCAAATGCCACCCTGTTCCTCGATAAGGATTCCGCCAGCAAACTGAATCTATGACCTAGAGAAACCACTCTTGGCAGCAGCATCATGCCGCGGCCAAACTTGAAAACAACGATGACAACGCCCACTTTTTCCGATATGCATCGAATGGGAGGAAAACACCAATGGTATGGCCAACACATAATAACACCCAAAACGACGTCTATCTTGTTAATGGAAAGGTTGTGACGCCACATAGGATTGTTCAGCCTGGCCTAGTGCACATCCATGGTGAGACTATAGCCCGCGTCGTTGAGATGGGCCAGGGCTCGATCCCCGAAGGAGTCCGAGTGGTGGATGTCAGAGGGGCATGGATTATTCCGGGCCTGATAGATATTCATGTACACGGCGGCGGCGGTGGGGACACTATGGATGGTAGCATCGATTCTCTGTGCTTGATTGCTTCTACCCATGCCCGAGGCGGAACCACTGCCATAACCCCAACCACGATGACCACTTCTATCCAGAACATAACGGAGGCGCTAGAAGCTTTTGCTCAGGCACGGGATTCCACAATAGAAGGAGCTAGACTCCTGGGAGTGCACTTAGAAGGGCCTTATTTTTCCTATGAACAGAGGGGAGCCCAGGATCCCCAATATCTGAAGAACCCTGACCCCGAAGAATACCTCGAACTCTTGGACCGCTATCCATTCATTACTCGGGTATCGGCAGCACCCGAACTACCGGGAGCCTTGGAGCTTGGCAGAGAACTACGGAGACGACGGATCCTGGCTTCTATCGCACATACCGACGCCACCTACGACCAGGTGCTGCTTGCTCTGGATGCGGGCTACTCCCATATGACTCACCTTTATTCCGGGATGTCGGGTATGAAACGTGTCAACTGCTACCGAGTAGCTGGCGCCATAGAAGCCGGCCTTGTGCTGGATGAGCTTACCGTGGAGGTCATCGCGGACGGCAAACACCTGCCGGGCTCATTGCTCAAGTTGATCTATAAATGCAAGGGGGCCGATAGGATGGCGCTATGCTCCGATGCACTAAGGCCTGCCGGTCTGCCCGCGGGGCTATACTCAACGGGTCAAGCCAGCGACGACCGTGTGCTAGTGGAAGACGGTGTCGCTTGGCTGCCGGACAAATCTAGTTTCGCCGGGAGCGTGGTGACAGGTACACAGCTGTTGAAAACAATGGTGGAAATTGCGGGAGTTCCATTCCAGGAGGCCGTGAAGATGGCCACCATCACCCCTGCCCGTATTCTAAATGTAGACCATGTTATGGGCAGCCTTGATCCCGGCAAGTATGCGGATGTGGTCGTTATGAAGGAGGATTTTACTGTCCTTTACACCATCATCGGGGGCAAGACAGTCTACGTAGCCTAACATCAGTGCCTGTTCCGGTAAAGCGGACGTTAGTACCAAAGACATCCCCCTGCCAAGCAAAACAATTGTTCCTTCTAGGCAGTAATAGCGCAGGAGGAGTTCTCCTGCGCTGTATGGGATCAACCGATTAGCATTGAATCAGTCATGTCTGCGGAGATGATTCCTGTGAAAGGTTGCGATAGTGTGCGGATGAACACTGGTAATGCAAAGTTGGTCAAAGAGGTTAATAAGAGGCTGGTCCTCCAGCTGATAAGGCGGGAACGGGCCGTTTCAAGAGCAGATATGGCCAGAACCTTGGGCCTATCCCCCACAACCGTGTCGAGTCTCGTTAATGAGCTGATCAAGGAAGGCCTAGTATTGGAATTGGGCAGTGGAACGTCTCGTAGGGGTAGAAGACCCGTGATCTACCAGATAAACCCCACTGCCAGAGTTGTGGTGGGGGCTGACGTAGGCAACAATGTCCTGACAGTAATTGTGACTGTTCTCAATGGAAGAGTAATGGAAAAAATCGAAACTGATATCGATGGAGTGGTTGGCCAGGAGCTGGTCACGACCTTGTACCAAGAGATAGACCGATGTATTAGGGTCAGTGGTGTAGATCGTTCTCGTATTCTGGGAGTCGGTATCGCAAGCCCAGGTCTCATCGATTATGAAAGCGGTACGGTAATCCAAGCCGTTAATGTGGATTGGGCCAACGTGCCCCTTAAAGGCATCCTAGAGCATGAGTTGGGATTGCAGGTACATATTGAGAACATGAATAACGCAGCGGCGTTAGGGGAGTATTCTTGGGGCCTAGAACGGGAAGTAAGACGCTTCCTGTACTTAAACGTCGGTCAGGGAGTCGGTGGAGGTATCATCGTGAATGGCCGTGTACTCCAGGGTTCTGGCGTTAGTGCCAGTGAAATCGGCCATGTTATTGTGGACAGGAATGGTGATAAATGCCGTTGTGGCGCCCGGGGGTGCCTGGAAGCACTGGTATCGGCCAAGGCTCTGGAAAAACGGGGAGCTCAACTTCTACGGCAGTTCCCCGAAAGCATTTTGTTGGAACGTACGCGCAACCACTCTAAGCCTGTTAGTCTGGAGCTTCTAGCCGAAGCAGCCAAGCAGAATGATCCCTTGGCCGTCAATGTCTTCGTCCAGGCGGGCGAATGGTTAGGCATTGCTGTTGCTGGCTTGATCAACATCTTCAACCCAGACATTGTCATGTTAGGCGGTCGAGTCATTAGAGCAGCGGAAGAGGTGTTGATGAGCAAAATACGCAGCACCGCCCGGGAAAACGCGTTTCCGGCGTTATTCGAAATGGTCACATTCGTAACGCCACGGCTGGGACCTCTGTCCAGTGCCATGGGGGCTGTTTCGTTTGTTCTGCAGCAAGAGTTTGATCGGCCTCTGATTGAACTCGGAGATTTGGCATAGTAGAAGAAAGAAGTCAGATCGTTGCGAAACAGCTGCTTGCGCCTGCGACTTGAGCTTGAGCCCGGGCAAAAAGGTAGCGACCACCAGCCCTGGGCGGGATCCCAGCTCGGCCAGGCTCCGCCCGAGTTCGCCCAGGATGGGCGTATCCTTTTAGGGGAGCGGGACCCTGCGGCTGACCACCTGAAGGTAGGACTCCTTACAGGCGGCACCACCAAACCACGATCAGCCATGTGTGGGCACAATTGGTCCCAGATACCTTACACTCTCACCGGCTGCCTCTTCCGGGCTGGGCAGGG
>LSQX01033253.1_pt3 | contig 15311 bp, 13 predicted proteins | sample 654561 | NCBI WGS metagenome assembly LSQX01 (sample SAMN04489861, study PRJNA283612) | anaerobic digester metagenome | isolation source: 4 biogas reactors fed with cattle manure at either 37C or 55C with and... | place: Denmark: Kongens Lyngby | collected 2014 | reverse complement strand
GATACATACGGCATTCATGGACGATCTGAAAAAATTCGGTAAGAACGTTGCTGAAAAATTCAGTGACATGGAAGAGTCCACTAAAATCAATATGAGCATTTTCCAGGAGACGGAAAAGATTAACAAAATCTTTCATGAGATGGGCGCTGCTGTTTATGAGCAATATAAGGCGGGCAACGATGTGGGTCTTGGCGAGCTGTGCATGCAGGTTGCTGAAATGGACGCTAAAATTGCAGAGCTCCAGGCAAAGATCATGGAGATCAAAAACACTGCGAAATGCCCGGGCTGTGGCGCTGAAGTCAGTGTTGAAACCGTATTTTGCGCTAACTGTGGAACAAAGCTGAAATAAGCTTTTCTCCTGTTTTTTCAGCAGAATAAGATGTAGGGGGATATCATCCCTTGTTATTAACGGTTACCCTGTTCAGTGATATTCATAGCTGCGTGGGAAAGCCTGTTTGTGTATGCAGGCAATTTGGGTATACCAATACTATTTCAAAGGAATAAGAAGGGCGGTTCATTGAACCGCCTGTTTTATCAAATGATGGGTAATCAATCAATAAACGGAATGATCAAGAAAGAACTGCGTAAAAGCGCACTACTTATCAGAAGCGGGTTTTCTGCACAACAGGTGGCTGACGCAAGTGATCAGATTATGAATAAGCTGCTGAAGCATCCCTGGTACCGGCAATGCAGCACGCTTTTCATTTATGTGTCCATGGACAACGAGGTGTTTACCCACAAGTTGATTCAAAAGGCCATCGATGATGGGAAACGGGTTTGTGTTCCAAGGGTGATTCCAGGAAAGCACATGGAAGCTGTACCAATTTTGAATATGCACAGCGACCTTGCTAAGGGCTTTTTCAATGTGCTCGAGCCCGTAGCGGGTTTACCCTCTGTTTCACCTGTAGAAGTGGATCTGGTGGTGGTTCCCGGGTTGTTATTCGATCGGGAGGGTTACCGGATTGGTTATGGCGGCGGTTATTACGACAAATACCTTACCAGCATTGCGCAGCATTGTCATACTGTTGGTTTGATCTTTCAGGCATTGCTCATTGAAAAACTTCCCCGGGAAGCCCACGACGAGAAAGTGATGCTTGTGATAACCGAAAATGAGATGATTGGGTGATGTTTTGAATTCAAAATCACTGGCTGCCAGAACCAACCTGCTTGTTCTTTTCGTTGTGGCGATCTATCTGATGACACAATTAGCTGCCCAGTTCACCCTGGGGCAAGGCTGGTTGTCAAAGAACCTGTACCTTTTCCTCGTTGGCATTCAAATCTTTATCATTCTTCTACCCGGTTTGTTCTTCCTGCGTGTTCATAAGCTTCGTTCGGCAGTCTTCTTACATATCCGCAAGCTTTCAGTTACTGAGGCGTTTTTGATTGTTCTTATGGCTGGCGCATCCGGCTTTATTGCCTCTGTTCTGAATGCATATGCTGTGTCTGTGCTGGAAAGGTTGGGTCCTGTAAAGGTGGGGGGGATTCCAGCGCCGGAAAGCATCAGTGAACTGTGGCTTCAGATTTTTGTTTTTGCTCTTTTACCGGCAGTCTGTGAAGAGTTTTTTTTCAGAGGTATCATATACCGCTCCTTTGAAAGCCTGGGGTCCGGGGTAGCCCTGGGGGTTTCGGCCATTTACTTCGCCTTGTTCCATTTTGATTTACGAAACTTTCTTGGGCCGCTCTTCCTGGGTTTCTTGATCACCTGGTATTGTTACCGCACCAATTCCATTTTTGCCGCTGTTCTTGCTCATTTTGTCAATAACCTGTTGGCCGTGTTGGCTGGCTGGTTTGGCAGGGAGACTGTCGAGGCGTCCATGGTTTTGGACAAGGACACTTTAGGGCAAATGTTTTCATTGGCCTGTTTTGCCGGAGTGGTTTTATTCATTCTGATGAAAGCTTTTGAAGGGATCACCCGTAAAAAGGTTCCAAAAAAACTTCAGAACAGTTTTTCGGTATCTATCGTTTTGCACTGGCCTGTATGCCTGTTTCTTTGTACATATGTTATAATAGGTGTTGTATTCTTATCTTCCTTATTAAAACAATAGGCGGCTTCATCGATTAGGTATAGAAGGCGAGCATACTGAAATATTTGTATTTCCGCAGTACTAGTCGGTGGGTTGCTCAGAGCTGGATTTTTCCTGGTAAAATCCTCTGTTTAACGGGCTGCTCAGAGCTGGGTTTCCAGAGGGAAATCCTCTGTTTAACGGGCCGCTCAGAGCTGGATTTTCCAGAGGAAAATCCTCTGTTAATTAGAATGAGTTTTTTGCGATGAAATCATCAATGCATTATGCTTGAAAGGAGAATAAAAACATGCAGGTATATCTTTGTTATCCGGGTGGCAGGCACAAAGCCCTGACAATGAGCTATGACGATGGAACCGATCATGACAGAAGGCTTGTTGAAATTTTTAATCAATACGGCATTCGCGGTACCTTTCATTTGAATTCCGGGTTGCTGGGGCAGCCGGGAAAAATCTCCGCCGATGAGGTGAAGGCTTTGTATCAGGGACATGAGGTGTCAGCCCATACCCGTTCCCATCCGACCATTGAAAGATGCCCCAGAGAACAGATTGCCAGGGAATTACTCGATGACAGGACGGGCCTTGAATCGATTATGGGTTATCCGGTCAGAGGGCTGTCCTACCCCAATGGTTCTCACAACAGGCAAATCAGAGAGCTGTTGCCCCATCTGGGTTTCGAGTATGCGAGGGTAGTGCCGGATACAAAGGATTTTCATTTACCGGAAGATTTTTATCAATGGAAGGCAACCTGTCATCATAAACATGACCTTATTCGTCTGGGTGAAGAATTTATCAGGCTGTTCAAGAAACAATACCTGTATTTGATATATGTCTGGGGTCACAGCTATGAATTCGATCGTGAAAACAACTGGGAGCTTATCGAGCAGTTTTGCCAGATGGTGGGCAACAGGGAAGACATCTGGTATGCAACCAATATTGAAATTGTTGATTATCTCAAGGCCTATGATGCGCTTCAGTTTTCCGCCAATATGGATTTTGTTGTGAACCCATGGGCGTGTTCGGTCTGGCTGAGTGCAGGCGGAAATGTAGTGGAAGCAAAAGGCGGATGCTTGACAAGGCTGAAGTAGTTTGAAGCGAATGCTTCTGTTTGCTATAATACTTATATATATCGACGGAATTGTGAGGAACTGATGGGGTCATTTGTTCATTTGCACGTTCATACGGAATACAGCCTTCTCGACGGTGCCAACCGCATTGGCCCGCTGGTGGAAAAGGTGAAGGAAATGGGGATGGATTCCATCGCCATCACCGACCATGGCGTGATGTATGGCGTTATTGATTTTTATAAGGCCTGTAAAAAACAGGGCATCAAACCCATTCTGGGATGCGAGGTTTATACCGCAGCACGATCAAGGCTTGACAAGGACGCCCGGCTGGACGCCGATCAGGGGCACCTTGTTTTACTGGCAAAGAACAATGCTGGTTACAAAAATTTAATGAAGCTGGTTTCAACGGCTTTTATCGATGGCTTTTATTATAAGCCCAGGGTTGATATTACGCTTTTGCAGCAATACCATGAGGGGCTTATCGCCCTCAGCGCGTGCCTGGCTGGCGATATTCCCAGAGCCCTTGCAGAAGGCCGTTATGAGAGAGCAAAATCACTTGCGCTGCAATTCCAGGATATTTTTGGTCCGGGAAATTTCTATCTGGAGCTTCAGCACAATGGCATCGAAGAGCAAAAACTGGTGAATCAGCAGCTGCTGAAGCTTTCCAGGGAAACGGGTATCCCGTTGGTTGCGACCAATGATGTTCATTATTTGAACAAAGAGGACGCCAGGGCACAGGAGATTCTCATTTGCATTCAAACCGCCAAGACCATTGAAGATGAAGACCGTATGCAGTTCTCTACCGAAGAATTGTATCTCAAGCCACCTTCTGTCATGGGCGAACAGTTTCATTACTGCCCCGAGGCTTTGGAAAATACAGCTAAAATCGCTGAAATGTGCGATGTTCAGCTGGAGTTTGGCAAGCTCCACCTTCCGAAATTCGATGTACCCAACAACCGGGACGCCTTTGAATACCTTCAGGAGTTATGCCTGGAGGGCTTTCATAAACGATACCCCAACGGGAAGCATCTTTTGGAACGTCTGGATTACGAGCTTTCAGTGATCCGCCAGATGGGCTATGTGGACTATTTTCTGATCGTATGGGATTTTATCCGCTATGCCAAAGAAAACGGCATCATGGTGGGCCCGGGCAGGGGATCCGCCGCGGGCAGCATCGTATCCTATTGCCTTGGAATCACCAATGTGGACCCGATCCGTTATCAATTAATTTTTGAACGCTTCCTGAACCCGGAACGTATCAGCATGCCCGATATCGATATCGATTTCTGTTTCGAGCGACGTGGCGAGGTCATCGATTACGTGGTGGAGAAGTATGGCAAGGACAGGGTTGCCCAGATCATCACCTTTGGTACGATGGCAGCCCGGGGGGCCATTCGCGATGTGGGGAGGGCCTTGGCCATTCCATACGGCGAGGTGGACAAAGTTGCAAAAATGATTCCCATGCAAATTGGCATGACCCTGGAAAAAGCGCTGGGGCTTAGCTCCGAACTGAAACAGGCTTATGAAAACGACAGCCGCATTCATGAACTGATCAGCACCGCCCTGCTGCTCGAAGGGATGCCTCGACACGCGTCCACCCATGCGGCCGGCGTGGTGATATCCAACGAACCGATAACCGAATATGTCCCGCTGTACCAGAACGAAGGAAACCTGAGCACACAGTTCCCAATGACAACCCTGGAGGAACTGGGGATGCTGAAAATGGATTTCCTCGGGCTGCGCACGCTGACGGTCATCCGGGATGCTGTGCGGATGGTGCAGGAAAACCACAATATCAGCCTGGACATGGATCATGTGGATTTGAATGATCCACAGGTGTACAATATGATAGGCCGTGGTGAAACCTCCGGTATCTTTCAGCTTGAAAGCGCCGGTATGACCCAGTTTATGACGGAGCTGAAGCCCACTTCCATTGAAGATATCATTGCGGGAATATCCCTGTACCGTCCCGGACCCATGGACCAAATTCCGCGATACATTCGCAACAAGAACAACTCAGGAAATATCCCATATGCACACCCCATTCTAAAGCCCATTTTAAACGTTACTTATGGCTGTATGGTCTATCAGGAGCAGGTCATGCAGATCGTGCGAGACATGGCCGGTTATTCGTGGGGACGCTCCGATCTGGTCCGCCGGGCTATGTCCAAAAAGAAAAAAGAAGTGATGGAAGAGGAACGACAGAAGTTTGTTTACGGGCAAACCGATGACGATGGCAAGGTGATCATTCAGGGGGCAATCCGCAACGGTGTGGATGAAAAGACCGCCAACACAATTTTTGATGAAATGATGGATTTTGCCAGCTATGCCTTCAATAAATCCCATGCGGCCGCCTATGCGGTGGTTGGTTACCAGACGGCATGGCTGAAGTATTATTATCCCGTGGAGTTTATGGCCGCGATGCTGAACAGCTTTCTGGGGTCACCGGGAAAAATCAGTCAGTATGTACTGGAGTGTAAAAGGCATGGTATTCCTGTCTTACCGCCGGATATCAATGAAAGCGGGGAGGGCTTCACCGTTTCAAACGGGAAAATACGGTTTGGGCTGGCTGCCGTAAAAAACGTCGGAAGTCATGTCGTAAAACAGATGATTGCCGAGCGCCGAAAATCCGGCCCTTACAAAAGCTTTCCCGAATTGATCGAAAGGATGGAAGGAAAGGATTTAAACAAGCGATGTGTGGAAAGCCTGATCAAAAGCGGAGCCTTCGATTCTCTGAAGGTATACCGATCCAGGCTTATCAACAGCTATGAAAAAATCATGGACAATGTCTCCCAGCTGAAAAAAATGAGAATGGAAGGTCAGCTGTCCTTCTTTGACGCGGGGGGGAGTAACTGTGTTGAAATTTGCTGGCCCGAGCTTGAAGAATACGATTACAGGCTTCTTTTGGCAATGGAAAAGGATATGCTGGGGTTATACCTGTCCGGGCACCCTTTAAGTGAGTTTGAGCAGGACATTAAAGCTGGCGTCACGCACTATTCCACCAGCTTTATTGTGGAGGAAAAAGAGGAGGACACGGTTGAAAGCCAGGTTACCGATGGTGCATTTGCGCGGGTAGCCGGTATTATTGTAGATATGAAAACCATCACCACCCGCTCAAATCAGCTGATGGCTTTTGTCACCCTTGAAGACCTTGCCGGTCAGATGGAGGTGATAGTATTTCCCAACATGCTTGAGAAATATGCGGATTTGCTCAAACCCGAGCTGCCGCTTTGGGTGGAAGGGAAGATCAGCGTGCGGGAAGATGAAGCCCCCAAAATTCTTGTGGATTTTGTGAAGCCATTAGTCAAAGGTGAAAGGTTACCGGTTGGGAAAAGCAGCGCGGTGAACGCAGGTTATGGAAACGGTGGAAGCCGGGAAAACCATCATTCGCGGCAAGTAAAGGAGCCCAGTACTGTCAGGTATATTACAGATAGCGCTACCGGCACAAAAAAGCAAGCAATCAATGAGGTTTTGCAGGATAAAAATGCTTCTGTTTTGCAGGATAACTGTTTTATGATGGACTGTCTGAAGGTGCGCATTCCGCAAGAAGCGAATGCTCAGATTTTAACAGCGGTTACGTCACTGCTGAAGTATTTTGATGGAAACGTCCCGGTTTATCTATACCACCAGGGCCGGACGGAAAAGGGGTTCAGGGTCTCTTACAACCAAACCCTGCGCGCAGAATTGGTAGAATTGGTGGGGGAAATGAATGTTAAATATGAAAGAGTAAAGATTAAAACACAGTAAGGATCCCGGTGTGCAGTACTGTTGTCAGACTGGTTTTTCTTGCGTTTTTCAAGAAAATAATATATAGTAATGGCGAGGTAAAGAATTTATCGGATCGGTTGGGAAATAACCCCTTCACTGAAGAAAAGTTTTTTTATTCGCTGAAATAAAAGAATAATGAAAGAACGACAAACCCAAAATAGTAATACTGTATGACATGATTTCACTGCAAGAGCTTATTCCAATGAATAAGTATGCATGAAATATGAATCATTAAGTGAATGCAGTGAAATCATCATCAGATGATTTGGGGGCTGTTTGAACTTGATGGTTGCAGGGGGGATTTGAAATGTGGACTGTTGTATATATGGCACAAAATAAAGATATGGCGGAAAAGCTGAAAACGATCCTGGAAGCTGAAGGTATTTTGGTAAAGCTGAATCCCGTCAGCCAGAAGGAAAAAAACGATAATTATTTTGAAATTTCAGTTCCGGAAGGGGAAGTCGAAGAGGCACACGGCATCATTATTGAAAAAGGCTTCTGATTCAGAACATTTTATTACAGTAGAATACACCGAATACTCGCAGGTCATGAACAGAATAAATTCACTGCATAACCTCATGAAGTATCGTGAGTGGATGCAGTGAAATTATCGGATGATAAAGTAAAGATATACCATTCAACATGTTTTCATAGTACACAGTTGCTGGTTCAGGCCCGTGTGAAAACACGGGCTGTTACTTATGTCGCTCCTGTGGAACTGATCCGGTATTGGGTTGTTGAGCGTTCTAAAAATGAAGAAGTTGGTGAGAAGATGAAACAGATCAAAACAATTGGTGTTTTAACCAGTGGCGGGGATGCCCCGGGGATGAACGCGGCGGTTCGTGCGGTTGTGCGGGCGGGTGTTTTTTATGGTTATAAGGTTTTAGGCGTCAGAAAAGGTTATGAAGGCCTTTTGAATGGTGAAATCATCGAAATGAACCTGCGTTCGGTGGGTGATATCATTCACAGGGGCGGAACGGTTTTGCAAACCGCCAGATCCGCTGAGTTCAACACCGAAGCAGGTGTTCAGAAAGCAATTTCCATCGCTCAGGTGTTTGGGATAGATGCGCTGATTGTCATCGGCGGGGATGGTTCATTCCGCGGAGCGCTGGATCTGACCAAAAAAGGGTTCATCACGATGGGCATTCCCGGAACCATAGACAATGATATCGCATGCTCGGAATATACCATTGGTTTTGACACATGCATGAACACTGTGCAGGATGCCATAGATAAAATCAGAGATACCGCCTACTCCCATGAGAGGTGCAGCGTGCTCGAGGTCATGGGTCGCAAGGCAGGGTACATCGCATTGAACGTAGCTATTTCCGGCGGTGCTGAAGCGGTCATCTTGCCTGAAAAGGAATTCAATATCGACAGGGATATTATCAAGCCCATTATCGAAGGCCGCAATCGCGGGAAGAAACATTACCTTGTCATTATCGCTGAAGGCGTAGGCGGTGCGGTGGAGATTGCCCAATACATTGAAGAAAAAACCGATGTCAAATCAAGGGCTACCATCCTCGGGCACATTCAGCGCGGAGGCAGCCCCACGGTTTATGACAGGGTTATGGCAAGCCGCATGGGCGCACAGACGGTGAAACTGCTGAAAGAGGGCATTTTCAACCGGGTTGTCGCCTTGCAAGGGGGAGCGCTTGTAGATCTGGATATCCAGGAAGCTTTGGGGATGACAAAATCCATTGACGAAGATATGATACAGCTGAATAAAATTCTGGCGCTGTAACCGGGGAGAAAAATGGTATGGGTTCGGAAACGAAATTAATTGTTCGGTACCAGGAAACCGATCAAATGGGTATTGTTCATCACTCCGTTTACCCCATTTGGTTTGAATGCGGAAGGACCGATTATATCAAAAGCATGGGGATGTCCTATGGGCAGATGGAGAAAAACGGGGTTATGCTGCCGCTTTTAAGCATGAGATGCCAATACCGGTATCCATCCTATTACGAGGATGAAATCACTGTTCAATCAAAAATTCAAAGCTTAACACCAACAAGGATCACCTTTCATTATGATATTTACCGCAAGGGTCATGATAAACCTGTGGTTCAGGGTGAAACCGAGCATGTTTGGACCGATGACGGCATGAGGCCTGTGAACCTGAAAAAATTCAGGCCGCAGCTATTCGAGTTTATGAACAACTTGTATTTACAGGAAGGAAGCAATGAACAAAAACAAGAGTAAATGGCGACATATTCCCAATATCCTGACGGTGCTTCGGCTTCTGGCCGTGCCTTTGATGGCGGTCTGGATGCTCGCCGGGAAATGGACCGAAAGCCTGGTTCTTTTTTTGCTGGCCGAGTTGACAGACATCCTGGACGGGGCCATAGCACGCCGTTTTCAGTTTATATCCAATTTTGGCAAGTTGGTTGATCCCCTTGCGGACAAGCTTCTTCAGCTTACCGCACTGTTGCTGCTGTCGGTTGGGAACAGGCTGCCGCCTGTGTTTTTCTATATCCTTTGCGCCAAAGAACTTGCGATGGTTGTGGGTTCGCTGTTCTTCCTGAAAAAAGATATTGTTGTTTCCTCCAACTGGGTTGGCAAAGCAGCCGCAGCGGTTTTGTTTGCCGGTATTGTGCTGGCGTTCTTAAACATTGCGGCAGCAGCCTATGTTTTATGGCTGGGTGTGGGTGTTTCACTGGCTGCAGCAGTCGTATATCTGAAGGGTTACTTAAAACAAATCAAAGAAAAAGACGCGAAATAAAACAACCACCAGACAAATAAAAGAAGCGGGTTACCGCTTCTTTTATCGTACAATCTGCAATCTTTGTAAGCTCTTTGAGCGTTCAAAAGCTTCATTCCCTAGCATTTGTCTCTGCAGTCAAAGCCCTGGTTAAAGAACAGGCACAAGAAAATCAGAATGAAAAATAAAATTTCACTATTGTCAAAATTGCCGAAAAAGCCGTCTCCCATGATTTTTTCCCTCCTTTGCAGTAAGATCTCATCTTTTCCGATCTGCTGTGATTCACCTTAAACGTTATAGTCATGATTTGGGAAGTGTCTGAACCCCTGTACGTGACAGGGGTTTAAACACCAACTGTCAGTCACAACATCCGCGACCGGTGTCCCAGAACAGGAGCAGGAATAGGATGATGAAAAACAATATCTCACTGTTGTCCCCGAAGAATCCCCTCTTATCTCCCATGTTCTTAACCCCCCCTGAGTTATATTTCAATAACAGTGTATTCAGGTTAACGTAATGATGTTACAGGTTTAATGGGATAATTCAACAGTGAACAAATAAAGGTTCTGTTTTATTGGAAAACCCGGAAATGTGTTGACAATATGTTTTTGGACTTCCTCCTGTTCTAAAATATTTTTCTGTGCATACATTGAACCAAACTTTATTTTTGGGGGACAGAGTATGCAAGAAAAAACAGGAGGTCAGAGTGCGGCAGCAAAGGCTGGTTATGGAATCGCTTCGGCGTTGCTCATGGCATTTTGCATCACCATTCCCGTGATGCTGGTATTGGCCGCAGTATTAACCTTTACTGATTTCCCGGAGAAATATACGACGATTGGGGTTGTGCTGGCAACGCTGTCCGGGTTGTTTGCGGCCGGGTTCAGAGCAGGTATGGGTAATGAAAAAAACGGAATGCTAAGAGGAGGCTTGACAGGGCTGGCATATATGGTAATTCTGTACCTTGTCAGCAGCATCTGTTTCAAGGATTTTACGCTAAGCCAAAGAGCGATCATCATGATCATCACCGGTTTGCTGGCCGGTGCCGTCGGTGGTTTACTGGGAGGAAACAGGAAGGCAAAACCATTCAGCAGGCTCAACAGCTTTGGGGGTAAATCAGATTCATTCAGAAAGTATATGAAATAGTGCAGGTTTTCGACAATTGAATATATATAATTCTTTTGGTATAATGAGTAGCAGGTACGAAAAGCCTGTTACCCGTCCATTTGGTTCATTACCCCGGGTTACACCCGGGGTTTTTGCTGTAGCAGCATTACTCATGAAATCCGGGTATTTAGGGCTTGAAACACGCATGAACTCATGCATATACACTTTTTAGGTATCATCCGGTTTTACGGGCCGGCTCCCGGGAGGAGAAGGATGGAAAAGCAGGGCATGCTTCACCTTTATATCGGAAACGGAAAAGGGAAAACCACTGCGGCGGTGGGCCTTACCATTCGTGCTCTTGGTCAGGGCTTCAGGGTTTTGTTTGCTCAGTTTTTAAAGAATACTCAAACCGGAGAAAAAACCATTCTTGAGGGCTATCCGAACAAGTTGTTGTTCTTCAGGCCTAATCAACGGCATAACACCTTTCTTTGGAACATGACCGAGGAGCAGTTGGAACAAACAAGAGATGATATCCTGCTCGGATGGGAAAGCTTGAAACAACAGATGCAAACCGGGGGGTGGGACCTGGTGGTGCTGGATGAAATACTGGATTGCATCCAGTGCAATCTTCTTGCGGAAGAAGATGTTTTCAAGGCTATTGCCGGCAGACCCTGCGGTGTGGAGGTTGTATTAACGGGCAGAAATGCTTCTCAAGCTTTTTGCGGTTTAGCCGATTATATATCTGTAATCGATGCGTTCAAGCATCCATTTACAAAAGGGATCCCTGCCAGACGGGGAATAGAATTTTAACCATACCAGCCGCGGAGGAGATGTGTGGCAAAGCCGGTTCAAAATATCGGTTTTGGAGAAACCTCCACAAACCGTCCTACTGTATACATGTTGTGAGGAAACCGCATAAAACCATATTACTGATTTACAGGCTGTGATGAAACCCGCAAAAAACCGTGTAACTGATTGCAGGCTGTGAGGAAACCTGCAGAAACCATATTACTGAATGCAGGCTGTGAGAAAACCTGCAACAAAACCGGTTCGCAAATATCGGTTGAATGAATTTGAATTAGGAGATGAACCAAAGATGAGAAAAAAATACCTTCGTTTGCTGATTATATTGCTCTTAGCGTTGGCTTTACTGATGATTGTGTCGTGCAAACCGGATACGAAAAATCCCCAGAACGTTAAGCCCACGCCCACTTCGGCAGCAGCGCCGGAGAACCAGGCATCTGTCGGCCAGCCCACCACCGCAGCGGATCCGTCTGCTGTCCAGCCTACCGCTGCGCCGGATCCACTGGCAGTTCAACCCACAACTGCGCCGGAACCCCAAACAGCCGTACAACCTTCAACTCCGACACAGCCTCAGGTGGTACCTACCTCCATCCCTGTAGATTATTCCGCGGTAAAGCCCAATGAGATTGGGGAGATCCCCATTGTCATGTTCCATAATTTTGTCGAGAACCTGGAAGAAACCACTGACACCGAGTATACTACGTCTTTCAGCGATTTTGAGGCTCTGCTTGAAACGCTGTATGCGCAAGACTACAGGCTGATCAGCATGAAAGACTTTATCGACCATCATATATCGGTGCCTGCAGGAAAAATCCCCATGGTATTCACCTTTGATGACGGGTCGGCAGGCCAGTTCAACCTTATTGAAAAAAACGGCAGCCTCATTGTGAACCCGAAATCTGCAGTGGGTATCATGATGGCCTTCCACGAGAAGCATCCCGATTTCGGTTTGAAGGGGATATTTTACCTGAACATGGACAAGGAATTGAAGACCTTTGAAGGTTCAGGAACCCTTGAGCAAAGGCTCAACACCCTGCTTGGTCTTGGTCTTGAGGTGGGCAACCATGCATGGGGGCATTTCAACTTTTCAACCTCCAAAGATAAGGCGCAGATCCAGGAGAAACTGGGCAAAAATGAAAAGCGTCTGGAGGAAATTCTGCCGCAGGTTCAGTTCTATTCACTGGCTCTGCCCTTTGGCGGAAATGCTCCCGAAGCATTGGCCGATGCAGTGCAGGAGGGTGAATATGAAGGAACAGCCTATATCAATGAAACCATCATGGCTGTTGGGTATCTTCCCAGCGTTCCTTCCATTCATCAGGATTATGACCCGGGTTATGTCAGACGCATCCGGTCCAGCGGCAAGGTTGAAATCCAGTTCGATTTGGGTTACTGGCTGCCCCGGATGACCCGGGAAAGAATGTATATCAGCGACGGCGATCCTTTCACGGTGGCGATACCGAAAGGTAAGGAAGGAAAGTTGAATTCGGACAAGCTAACCGGTAAAAACCTGGTTGTATACTGAAAAATCAAGTAAACAGAAGGAATCTTTGTATAACTGTGAGCATAATTACAAAATAAGTGCGCTCTCATTTGCATTTATCAACTGGATAAGGTATAATGTGGTTATCCGCAAGCATTTGTGCCGCGGATAACCATTCAGGTTTTATTTCTGAACATTTTGCGCATGTAAAAACAACAACCCCTGCAAATCGGTTTAACGGCTATGGTGAAAAGACATTCCCCTGTTTTGTCATAATAAAAAACGCAGGAGGAAATAGTATAACCCAGTTGGTTTTCGCGCAGGGTAAAGTTTTTTGAATGCATGTTTTCATCGGGCTGGTCATCGGATAAAAGGCTTATGAAAACATTATGTTCTTATACCGTTTTGGTTTTTTATTATAGGGTTTGTAATTGTAATAGAACAGAAGAAAGGGAGTATCGGTGATGGAAGAAAGACAAGAGAAAAAGAGTGTTAAAAAGCAGCTTACAGATGCTGACGTGAAAAGAAAAGCCGTTAAGCTTGTGGTGGCCCACCTGAAGAAAAAAGCTGCCGGTGGTGAGTTCATGGGGATTGATTACCTTTTGGACTGGGTGGATGAAATTGAACATTTGTTAAAGCAGGAAGAGTTTGATATCCGTGAATATCATAAAATGCGTAAACAGTTTAATGATGTGATTGAAAGTACTCTGGATGCCGAGATGCGGAAAAAGTTAAGAGATTCCTGGTACAGCATGGGGAAAGCTCTTGATAAAAAGGCAAAACCTTATTGAAGCCTCCGGAGTACAACCGGAGGTTTTGTTTTTGTTTCGGCAAACATAGTTTCCGGGCAAAGCTAACAAAGCAATGTGAAAAGGACAGGTGAAATGCCTGTCCTTTGTTTTTGGTTAAAATATGAGTGAGGTGTAAAAGCTGAGTTACTTGCTTATTCCATCAGTTGTTCCCTTGCCCTTTGAATGGATGCCTTCACACTGTCAGCGGCGGGTCCGCCGGGAAGTCTTCTGCCGTTGACGCAGGTTTCCAGCGCGATGGCAGCATAAACATCCTCTTCAAACCTTCCGGAGAACTCCTTCAGCTCCTGCAGGCTCAGTTCATCAATGTTTTTGTTATTTTTGATGCAATAAGCTACCATCTTCCCGATAATTCCATGGGAATCCCTGAATGGAACACCCTTTTTCACAAGATAATCGGCGATATCGGTTGCATTGGTGAACCCGCCCTTTGCGGCATTCAACATTTTATCATTTCGAACCTTCATGGTAAGAACCATTTGCGTAAAAACAGGCAAGCACATTTTGACCGTATCCACACTGTCGAAGATGGCTTCCTTGTCTTCCTGCATATCTTTGTTATAAGCCAGCGGAAGCCCCTTCATGACGGTCAGCAGCGCCATCAGATTGCCATATACCCTTCCTGTTTTCCCGCGAACCAGTTCGGCAACATCCGGGTTTTTCTTCTGGGGCATGATACTGCTTCCGGTACTGAAGGCATCATCGAGCTCTATGAAGGAGAACTCGTGAGCACTCCATAATATGATTTCCTCACAAAAACGGCTCAGATGCATCATCAGGATTGACAACGCCGAAGCCAGCTCCAAAACAAAATCCCTGTCGCTGACCCCATCCAAGCTGTTATCGGTGATTCCGTCAAATCCCAGTTCTTTTGCTACAAAAGCTCTGTCGAGGGGGTAGGTTGTTCCGGCAAGAGCACCCGAACCCAACGGCATCACATTCATCCTGCGATAACAATCCTTCAGTCTGTCAACGTCTCTTAAAAACATTTGCACATATGCCATCAGATGATGGGCGAAGGTGATGGGCTGGGCTCGCTGCAGGTGTGTGTAACCGGGCATGATGGTATCCAGGTTTTTTTCGGCCATGCCGATTAAGCCCTGTATAAGCTTTTTCAGCTGTGATTGTATTTCGGTGGCCTCTTCCTTCAACAGCATCCGGATATCCAACGCGACCTGATCGTTGCGGCTTCTTCCGGTGTGCAGGCGTTTGCCCACATCCCCGATACGCTCGATCAGAATTTTTTCTATATTCATATGGATATCTTCCGCGCCGATCTCAAAGGTGACTTTTCCGTTTTCAATATCCGCCAGGATTTCCTGCAGGGTTTTATAGATCAGCACGGCATCCTGTACAGGGATGATACCGCATTCCCCAAGCATTTTCGCATGGGCCATGCTTCCCTGGATATCCTGCTTGTACATGCGGCTGTCAAAGCGGATGGAGGAATGGAAATCGTCCACCATTGGGTCGGTGGATTTTGAAAAGCGACCATCCCATAGCTTCATGGCAATTCTCCTTTAAAGGTAAGGGGACACGCCGCTGCTACGCGGGT
>LSQX01030718.1_pt1 | contig 15314 bp, 13 predicted proteins | sample 654561 | NCBI WGS metagenome assembly LSQX01 (sample SAMN04489861, study PRJNA283612) | anaerobic digester metagenome | isolation source: 4 biogas reactors fed with cattle manure at either 37C or 55C with and... | place: Denmark: Kongens Lyngby | collected 2014 | reverse complement strand
AAGAACTTTCAGGATTAGAAGATGACGAAAAATTAGAGATGCTTCAGGAGTATGGTATTAAAGAAACTGGCTTAGACCGACTAATCAAAGAAAGTTATAGACTACTGGGACTAATGAGCTTCCTCACAGCAGGACCTCAAGAAATTAGAGCATGGACCATAAAAAGAGGAACGAAAGCGCCTGTAGCAGCAGGAAAGATTCACTCCGATATCCAAAGAGGATTTATTCGGGCAGAAGTCATTTCTTATGATGCTTTGATGGAATCAGGTTCTGAAGCTCAAGCTAAAGAAAAAGGACTATTTAGAGTTGAAGGAAAAGAATATGTAATGAGAGAGGGAGATGTGGTGAACTTTAGATTTAACGTCTAAACCACATCTGGACTAAATAAAACTTCCCGTCTTAAGTGACAGGGAAGTTTTTATTTAGAATAGATTTTCAAGTGAAAGGTTATCATTTGCTAATTTTATTTGGTATACTAGTCTAATATATCTAATAAAAATAATGCAATATAGGAGGACAGCATGACGAAATATTTTCAAAAAATCACCGGTCCAAAATTTGTTGGATTAGTCATACTTTGGATCATTATCAATAGCGTATTGAGTCTTTTCGTAGCAGCGATAACCCCTCAGTATGCACTTCCAATCATGGGAGTAGTGGGGTACTTTATCCTGTATTATGCCTTCAAAATCTTTGGCCTAAACCCCATTGATATTAGGGATATAATTACTGAGCCAAAAGAGAAGATAGAGAAAAAGGTGATTTTATCCGTTATTCCTTTTCTTCTGGGTGGATTGACCTCAGTTTTATATGTTCTCTTTCTACAGGCTTTTATTCCTAGCTTGTATGAATCGTACTTAGACCAAAATCAATTGCTTGAGGGGATGAATTTTAGAGAGTTTCCAGTGGAAGTAGCTCTTCTATTTATTTCAGTGGTTATTTTAGCACCTATTGTGGAAGAATTTATCTTCCGAGGAGTGTTCTTTAATTTACTAAGCAAGAAAAGGAGTACACTATTTGCTTTAGTGGCTTCATCTTTGTTTTTTGGGGTGCTTCATCTTGAAACCATGGTACCCACAGCAGTAATCGGATTTGTTTTAGCTGTTATATATCATATAACGGGAAGCTTAAGACTGGTAATTGCAGCCCACATGGTAAATAATTTTATTGCCTTTACGCTCTCTGTATCCAATGTTTCTATAACAGAAAACTTAACGTTTCAAGCGGTGTTAGGCGGAATATTAATCATATTTTACATTGCTGGAACCATTTATTTTATAAGGTATACACTTAAGAATAAAGCTTATTTTCATAAAGAGACGCCTCTGTATAGGAGATCCGATCACATAGAAAAAATCCAAGATAATAATAGGCCAAGAATTATTGATATTTCTTTTGATATAGAATCTGACATGAAAGTATATCCAGGAGACCCTGAAGTTAGAATTACCGAAGTGGCTAACGTGATGGAAGATGGCTTCTCAGTGCGAAAAATTGAAATGAATACCCATGCTGGTACTCACATTGATTTCCCTAGCCACTTTCTTATGGAAAGTCCAGGAGAACCTGATGATTTATCTGTGTTTTTTGGGAAAACCCAAATTCTTCTAGATTTTAGCGATGAGGTAGAAAAAGGTATTGTTCGGGTTATTGCAAAAAATGCAAAGCTAACGCTAGAAAGAGCAAAAGAATTGGCTCACCACGGAGTAATGTTAGTTGGGGTGTCAGGGGATTCTATTGAGGAAGAAGGACACCATGAAGTTCATAAATTTCTTCTTTCTCAAAGAATAGTCATCATAGAGAATTTAGATCTCTATCGGGTTATTCCTGGCTTATATACATTATCAGCCTTTCCTTTAAGGATCAGAGGAGCAGAGGCGGCTCCAGCAAGGGTGGTGCTTATAGATGATGTACATAGGAGCTTCTAAACTCTTATTAAGAGCCAGCTACATCCGCTCACTAAAAGAGAAGAGAAGCCTAGTATCTAAAATGAAAACTAGAGCTAAGAAAATCCATCAAGTGTCTTGTGCTGAGGTATCAGACCAAGATACTCATGAGCTTATTGGCTTAGGGTTTGCCTTGGTATCTAGTGATAAGGACTTGGCAAGAAGAATACTTGAGCGAATCACGGATGAGTTACTTGATGATTTTGATGTGATAATTGTGCATGAACTGATGTCTGTTGATGTTTTTGAGGAGGAAGAATATGAATTTTAATGATTTTCCCTATACACGTCCAAATATGGAAGAAATTACAGTTAAATCTAAAACTATTTTTAACCAAATGCAAGAAGCTAAATCAAAAGAAGAATTTCTATTGAAAATGAGTGAGTTTAATGAAATCAGATTACACGTAGATTCCATGCTCAATTTAGTGTATATTCGCCATAGTATCGATACGAGAGATGAGTTTTATGGAAAAGAAAATGACTATATGGATATGAACTCACCAAGATTCCAAGAGCTTCAAACTGAGTTCTATAAGATTATTTTAGGTAGTCCATATAAAGAGGCAGTAGATGCAAAGTATGGAGAACATTTTACAAATTTAGTAGAATTATCTATCAAAACTTTTAAACCTGAAATTATTGAAGATTTACAAAAAGAAAATAAGCTTACCTCTACGTATAATAAACTAGTAGCTTCTGCCAATATTATGTTTGAAGGTGAAGAGTTAAACCTTTCAGGACTCATACCATTTATGGAGCATGAAGATAGAGCGATGAGAAAAAGAGCCAGCGAAGCTTATTTTGGCTTCTTTAGTGAAAATGAAAAAACTTTTGATGATCTTTTTGATGAATTGGTTCAAGTGCGCACGAAGATGGCGAAAACTCTAGGCTATGACAACTATAGTCTCATGGCTTATGATGGCTTGCTTCGAACTGAATATGGTCCTGAAGAAGTAAAGGGATATCGTGAATCTATCTTAAAAAATGTCACTCCACTTGCTACTAGCCTTCGAGAAAGACAAAGAGAGAGACTAGGGCTTGATAAACTTATGTATTATGATGAAACTTTTTCATTTACCACAGGTAATGCGAAGCCTAAAGGCGATGCAGAGTGGATTATTAATCATGGAAAGACCATGTACGAAGAATTGTCTAAAGAAACCCATGAATTCTTTACTTTTATGAACGAAAGAAACCTATTAGATTTGGTGACTAAAAAAGGAAAAGAAGCCGGGGGGTATTGTACGTATATTCCTGAATTTAAGGCTCCCTTTATCTTTTCGAACTTCAATGGAACTTCAGGAGATATTGATGTATTAACTCATGAAGCAGGCCATGCTTTTCAAGTTTTCTCCTCTAGAGGATTTGATCTTCCTGAATATCATTTCCCGACCTATGAGGCGTGTGAGATTCATTCCATGTCCATGGAGTTTTTTGCTTACCCTTGGATGGAGAATTTTTTTGAGGAAGATACAAAAAAATATAAATATTCTCACTTAGAGGGAACTTTATTTTTCTTGCCTTATGGTGCAGCGGTGGATGAATTTCAACACTTTGTTTATGAAAATCCTAATAAAACACCTAAAGAAAGACGGGCTCAATGGAGAGAGATTGAGAAGAAATACTTACCTTCAAGAGATTATGGTGCTCATGACTTCCTAAATCAAGGAGGATTCTTCTTTAGACAACAACACATATTTAATTCACCATTTTACTATATTGATTATACTTTGGCTCAGGTGTGTGCCCTTCAGTACTATGTTAAAACCCAAGAGAATAGTGAAAAAGCTTGGAACCAATATGTGGAACTCTGTAAACTTGGAGGAAGTAAACCTTTCTTGAAATTAGTAGAGTTCGCTGGGCTGGAAAACCCATTCATGGCTGATACTCTTCCTGCAATCATGCCAAAGATTAAAGAAGAACTTGACAACATTGATGATAAAAATCTCTAAGAAGAAATTTAGTAAAGTCGCCAATGACTTTTGGGCAACCAAAGAGTTTTGGCGACTTTAAGCCGTTTTTCAGGTCTCTATGGGATAATGAATTTTATACAATTTTAATACTTTTTAAAATAATGGAGGAAGAACATGAGTAATATTGAAATAATACAAACATCTAAATTTAAAAATAATGCCATTAGTTTGGTTATACCGGAAGATATGGATGATTCTGTTCCAGGATATAATGTGCTAACCGAAGTCCTTAAAAGAGGTACTAAGTCATTTGAAACTTCGTCAGAAATTTCCAGATATCTTCAAGATATGTACGGTGGTATCTTCGACATCGGACTTAGAAAAATTGGGGACAAGCTTTTCATCATGTTCTACATTAGCTTTTTGGATCATCGTTTTACATTGAATAAAGAAAGCCTTTTTGAGAAGGCAGTTTATCTTCTAAATGAATTGATTTTAGACCCTTTATTTGTTAAAGATGATTTTGATGATGAAATAATAGAGCAAGTGATTATGAGCCATCGGCTCTATATTGAGTCTGTTTATGACGACAAGGCTCATTATTCTATGGAAAGAGTCTTAGAAATCGGTTTAGAAGACTCCTATAAAATTCCTGATCATGGAACATTATTAGAGTTAGATAAAGTGACGAAAGAATCCTTAGTGACTTTATGGGAATCTCTAAAGAAAAAGCATGCTTTTTGCTATGTTAGTGGAAATCTTGATAATGAAGAAGAAGTCATAGCAGAAATTTCTAAACTTGAGATTTTAAAAAATCCTGAAAATGGAGAATCACTGAGTAGCCGCGGAAAGAGAATGTTTAATCGTGCGAATAGAGAAATCTATGAAAAAATGAAGATTAATCAAGGAAAGATGTCGCTACTTTACAATACCAATGCTTCAATCTTTGACGGAGACTACTTTGCCTTAGTGGTTTTCAATTCGATCTTTGGTGGAGGCGCACACTCCAAGCTATTTAACGAAGTGAGAGAAAAGCATTCTCTAGCCTACTCCATTTACTCCACCTATGATAAATTTGCCGGAGTATTAACCGTGGGTGGAGGAATTGATTTTAAGAACTTCACAAAGACGAAAGAGCTCATCGATGAAGAACTATTGAAGATGGTTGCTGGAGATATAACTGAAGAAGAAATGATCATGGCTAAAACTAAAGTCAGTAGTTCTTTAAAATCCATGGAAGATTCCATGTACAGTACTTCAAACTATCTTATTGCTTTACGAGTTTTTGGTATTCCTTATTCGATAGAGGCTGTGATATCAGGCATTGAGGAAGTAACCAAAGAACGCGTGATGCTAGTGGCAAAAGGAATGGAATTCATTGCAGCTCATTACTTGGATGGGGAGGTATAATCATGGGAACATTTTCAGAATTAGACTTTATTAAAGAAAAGATATACGAAACGGAAATAAATACTTTAAAGGTATACTATATTCCTAAAAAAGACTTTACCAGTTCTTTTGCGATACTCACTTCTGACTTTGGGAGCGCAGATGTGGAATTCTCTATTGATGGAGGAAAAAAGTTTAAGAAGTATCCTGAGGGTATAGCTCACTTTCTTGAACATAAAATGTTTGAAATGCCAGGAGGAGACAATATCTTTAATCGCTTTACAGAATTAGGGGCTTCTGTGAATGCATTTACGAATAACCATCAAACCTCTTACCATTTCTCTACAACCATTAACTTTGAAGAGAATTTAAAACTTCTTCTACAGATGGTATTTACGCCTCATCTTACTGAAGAAAATACAGAGAAAGAAAAAGGAATCATCGCTGAAGAAATCAAGATGTATGATGATCATCCAGGATTTAGAGGATATATGGAAGCTCTTAAGTCACTTTATGTTAATCATCCTGTGAAAGATGATATCGCAGGTACTGTAGAGTCAATCTATAAACTTCAAGCCAGTGATCTACAAGAGTGCTATGATGCATTTTATAATCCTCGAAACATGATGTTAGTTCTTTCAGGGGACTTAGAAATTGAGACATTTGAGAAAATAATTTCAGATTATGTAAACCCTGGAAAAGACATACAACTAGTGAAAAAAACATATGATGAACCTAAAGAAGCAAAGAAGAATAGTTCGACAATTGAGATGAATCTTCAAGTTCCTAATTATCTTTATGGCATAAAAGTAATTCCAGATGAAGAGAGTTTACTAAAGCAAAGTTTAGTGGGTTCACTTATAACAAAACTTGTTTTCGGATCTACTTCTGATTTTTACGAAGAAAACCTTAGAACTGGAGAAATAAATGATAGTTTTTCTTCTGCTATGAGTCTTGACCAAGAGCACGGAGAAATTTTTATTGGTGGAGAATCAAAAACCCCAGAGAAGACACTAGAGTTGGTTGAAACTTATATCTCAAATGTATTAATGGATAAGGATTTCTTTAAGAATAAAGAAACTGACTTAGTAAGAATTAAGAAAGCCATGATCGGATCATTTGTAAATTTATTCAATAATGTGAATAAAATTGGGACCACCACCACGGGATTATTGCTCTTAGGAGAAAATATCTTCGAATATGTGGAAATATTAAAGAATATTACTTTAGCTGATGTGGAGGCGAAATTTAGAGATTTCTATCAACCACATCATTCTACAAAGGTAATTATTAAGTAGAACGCCTATTCTTTAGAGCTTTTCAAAGATGAATGTAATCCATTGAATCACAAACCATATGGAAACTATCCTAAAAATAAATCTGGTGTACACTACCTAAAATTAAACGTTTACATTATTAGTAAGTATATTCAGTTAATTTCGACAAGCCATGTGATTCAATAGAAAATAAAATATAAAACAATTGTGAATTTAAAAATAAATTATGAAATGACCCTTCAAACTATTGAAGGGTCATCATTTTTTGTGTAGAATAGATATAAAGTGGATGAAAGTGGTAGAAAGTGGTGAAATAAACATGTTAATGGGTGAGTTTAGTCACGGAATGGATAAAAAAAATAGAATAATTATTCCTTCTAAACTCCGAGACGGTTTAGGAGAAAATTTCGTCATGACAAAAGGTCTGGATTCCTGTCTTTATATTTATCCCATGGCTGAATGGAAAACCTTTCAAGGGAAACTAAAAGCTTTGCCTCTTACCGATAAAGATGTTCGATCTTTTGTAAGATTCATGGTATCTGGTGCAAATGAAATGGAACCTGATAAAATGGGAAGAGTTTTAATTCCACAGTCCCTATTAGCCTATGCCGGTATAACCGGCGAAGTGGTTAGTGTAGGAATGATGGATCGAGTGGAAATATGGTCTAAGGAAAGATGGCAAGAGTATAACGACAGCGAGATGGATATGGATGCTATTGCTTTAAAAATGAATGAACTAGGAATATAGGTGAAAATATGGAATTTAAGCATGTATCGGTGCTGCTTGACGAGTGTCTAGAAGGATTAAATATAAAAGAGAATGGAACTTATGTGGATTGCACCCTTGGAGGAGCTGGCCATACTAAGGAAATACTAAAACAAATCAAAGAAGGAAAATTGATTGGAATTGATCAAGATATGGATGCATTAAATAATGCTAAAGTGATTCTTGAGGATTTCCCACAAGTAACGTTAGTTCATGATAACTTTGAGAACATAAAACGAATTTTGGAGAGGGAAGCTCCAGAAGGCGTAGATGGAATACTTATGGATTTAGGAGTTTCCTCTTATCAGTTAGACCAAGGAGAGCGAGGTTTTTCTTACATGAAAGATGCTCCGCTGGATATGAGGATGAATAGGGAAGATCATTTATCAGCATATGAAATCGTCAATACCTATGATGAAGAGGCTCTAGCGAGAATAATTAGAGATTATGGGGAAGAAAATTGGGCGAAGCGAATAGCTAAAATTATGATAGAAAGAAGGCAAGGTGGTCCTATTAAAACCACCGGAGACCTAGTGGACGTCATTAAGAGTGCTATTCCAGCAAAAGCGAGAAGAGATGGTCCTCACCCAGCTAAAAGAACTTTTCAAGCTATAAGGATAGAAGTAAACAGAGAACTTTCCATACTTAGACAAACTATATTAGATGCAGTGGATGCTTTAGCGCCGGAGGGAAGACTGGCTATAATTACATTTCACTCTCTAGAAGATCGGATAGTTAAAAATACGTACAGAGAATTGATGGACCCATGTGATTGTCCAAAATCTATGCCATGTATTTGTGGAAAGGAACCAACAGTAAAAGTCTTAACTAAAAAACCCATCTTGCCCAGTGAGGAAGAGATTACAGTAAATCCTCGGTCAAGAAGCGCGAAATTAAGGGTTTTAGAGAAAATTTAAATTAGGTAAAAATAGGAAGGTGTGATGATGATGGCACTACCTGATAAGTTTTTAGGAACTTCTCTAGCTCCTCGACCTGAGGTGGATTATGAGAAAAGACGGAAAAATGCAGATGAGCGTCGAGTTTTAGAGGAATCTAAACGTAAATATCAAAAAGAGAATGCTGCGCGAAATAATAAAATTAAACTAAAGACTGTTTTGTTAATTTTATGTATTGCTTCAGCTCTATTTGTGACGATTTTCAGGTCTGGTTTGGTTTATTTAGCACAAAATCAGTTTGTGACATTACAAAGTGAAACCAGAGAGATGACAAAATCTAACGAGGCTCTGCAAGCAAATTTAATTAAAGCTTCCGCTATTGGGGAGCTTAAAGAGAAAGCTGAGATTTTGAATCTGGCAGAGAGTATACAGGGCTTGGGGTTAACCGTAGATTTATCTGTGAATCATTTTGGTGAAGAGGAAATCATTGATCAGCCCACAAAAATATTGGACCGACTTTTTTCCTTTATAAATTAGAGGGGAATTAGATTTTATAGAAAGGTGGGTGAAGTAATGAATAAGAAAAGATACTTTGGGGTTACCATCCTCACTTTAATTCTTTTTATGGCGGTAGCAGGAAGACTCTTCTATGTTACCGTAATTGCAAAAGATGATATTTATAAAAAAGCTCAAAGACAAGTATCAAAGGAAGTGATTATTCCTGCTAAAAGAGGAGATATCACAGATCAAAATGGATCCCTACTTGCTTCATCTACAGAAGCTTATCGTGTGGATGCTGATTTACTAACGTTTAGGCGACATTTAGAAAAAACAGAAGAATTACCTGAGATTTATGCCACCCCTATAGCAGAAATTCTTGGCGAAAATAAAGAAGCTGTTTTAGAGAAGTTAACATCTGATAGTAACAACGTCATCATCAAAAGAAAACTAGAAAAAGAAACCATTGAGGAACTTAAAATTTATCTTAAAGATAATAATATTGGTTTTCTCCTTATAGGTTATGATCATATACGGTATTACCCTAATCATAATTACCTATCCCATGTATTGGGATCTGTTAATGTTGATGGCAATGGTGTTATGGGATTGGAGTATTGGTATAATGAAACCTTAAGAGGAATAGATGGAATAAAAATTGCGGAAATTGATAAAAAAAACAGAGAACTTCCTTATGAAGATGTGGTCAAGACTGAAGCCATCAATGGGAATACTTTAGTCTTAGGCATTGACGAGAAAGTGCAATATTATCTTCAAAACTTAGCCCAAGAGGCTTTGGATAAACATGATGCTGATAGTGTAACCATGATGGTATCCAATCCTAAGACAGGACAGATATTAGGTATGGTCAACTTACCTGATTTTGATCCTAGTAATCCGAAGGAAGATAGAACTACAGAAGAATTCAATGAAATTACAAGAAATTTTGCTGTTAATGATTCTTATGAGCCTGGATCCACGTTTAAAATAGTTACTTTTTCTGCTGCCTTAGAAAAAGGTGTTGTAAGTGAAGGAGATCATTTTAATTGCCCAGGATATATTATGGTCAATGGAACAAGAGTTAATTGTCATAAAAGAAGTGGTCATGGAGATCAAACTCTAGGAGAAGCTATTAAAAACTCTTGCAACGTAGCCACCATTATAGTAGCTCAAAAGTTAGGCATAAATTCATTTCATGAATATCTTGAAAAATTCCAATTTGGCGTAAAAAGTGGTATTGACCTTCCTGGAGAAACATCCGGTATTATCTTTAATAAAGAAAACATGAAAGTTTTGGATTTATCCACCTCCTCCATAGGACAAGCGCAAACGGTAAGTCCAGTTCAGATGTTAAATGCAATGAATACCATTAGTAATTTTGGTACATTAAATCCTCTACACTTGGCAGATGAAGCTGTGCTTACTGATCATAATTTAAAGACCACCATACGAGATTTAAGGCCTGAACCTATAGAGGGTATTATTTCTAAAGAAACCGCCACTCGTATGCTTAAGCTTCTTTATGGTACCATTGGTGAGAATAAATATAGTCAGGCTTACATTGAGGACATAGAAGTTTTCGGAAAGACTGGAACTGCACAAAAAATCATCTTTGATGAAAATGGAAAACAAAAGTATTCTGATGATGAGTTCATTTCATCCTTCATAGGTGGTGCACCATACAAGGATCCCGTGATTACCTTGATGGTAATCGTTAATAATCCTAAAGATGCTTATTTTGGAAATGTGGTAGCGGCCCCATGGGCTAAAGAAATCTTATCAGAGATGGATAAATACTATTCCTTACGGTAAGCAAAATAGCATGTGAATTCACATGCTATTTTGGCATACAAACCATGAGTTTTTGTGTAAAGTGTGTTATATTGATTAGTGGTTATTACCATAAGAATAAGTTTATAATTATGCGATATAGAGAGGTTTGAAATGAGAGCCATTAAAATAAATGAAATAATTCAAGAATTAGGAGCTACCCTTTATGGAAATGAGGATGCGTTCTTTGATTCAGTAATCATAGATTCTAGATTAAGTAAAGAAAGTGCTCTATTTATTGGTATCAAAGGCGAGAATTTTGATGGAAGTCAAATGTATCAAGATGCCTTTAGTAGAGGAGCATCGGTGGCCATTGTTGAAAATATTGATGTTAAAGAAATTCCTCAGGGAAAAGCAGTATTAAAAGTGTCTAGCACATACAGGGCTATACTTGATTTAGCTTACTATTACAGAAGATCATTACCTGTTAAGATTATTGGAATTACAGGGTCTACAGGTAAAACATCCACTAAAGATATCCTTCATGGCATGTTGAAAGAATCTTTTAAGGTTTTTAAAACAGCTGGAAATTACAATAATGAATTAGGGCTACCACTAATGATATTTTCATTAGACGACTCTTATGATTATGCAATTCTAGAGATGGGTATGAGTGCTCCTTTAGAAATTCATAATCTAGCTAGAGTTGCTCAACCCGATTATGCTATCATTACAAATATTGGGGTATCTCATATTGAAAATTTAGGTTCTAGAGAAAATATATTAAAAGCAAAGATGGAGATTACAGATTTCTTTCATAAAGATTCCTTGCTAATTCTTAATGGAGATGATAAGTATCTGGATACCATTGAAAATAAAACCTATAAAATTTTACGTGGTGGACTTCAAAAAGGAGACTTTGTCGCTAAAAATATGCTAACTCTAGAAAATAGCATTGGTTTCACGGTGAATCAAAAGAAAACAAAAATATCGATTGATATTCCAGGAAAACATAACATCAGTAATGCAATTTTATGCTATATCGTGGCCATGGAGCTGGGGGTTAAGAAAGACAAGTTAGAAAAAATTCACGTGGAGAAAAGTGCCATGCGCATGGAGATTATTGAAGGAAAAGCAGTAAAAATAATTAATGATTGTTATAATGCTAATCCTGATTCCATGAAAGCGGCCTTAACATATTTAAAAACTTTTGAAGGAAGAAAAGTAGCTCTACTAGGAACGATGAAGGAACTAGGAAATGAAGCTATGAAATCTCATATAGCCGTGGCAGAATTTGCTAAAGAAAAAGCCATAGATATCGTAGTTTTTGTTGGAGAATATGAAAAAGAAATGAGAGAAACCTTTGGGGAGAATAGTTTTTCCTATAAGGACGTGGAAGAGGCTATGAAACATATGGATCTGTGGTTAAAACCTCAAGATACTGTGCTCCTAAAGGCTTCAAGAGGTATGGCTTTTGAACAGTTCTTGCCTCAGCTGAAAGAATTTGGAGGAGTTAATCATGATTAGAGCTCTATTAGCCCTTTTTTCAGGCTTGCTCATGACTTTATTTACTGGTCAATTTTTTATAAAGAAACTGCATAGTTTTAAGTTTGGACAAAACATCCGTCAAGATGGCCCAGAGTCACACTTAAAGAAACAAGGTATCCCTAGCATGGGGGGAGTAATCTTCTTATTCGCCCTAACCCTGATTGCCTTGACCTTCTCCTTATTGGATTTGAAAATTCTCTTTATGATTACAGTGACCTTGAGTTTTGGGCTAATTGGATTTTTAGATGATTATTTGAAAGTTAAGAAGAAATCTTCTGATGGACTAAGTGCAAAGCATAAAATGGTATTACTTTTGATATTTGGACTAGTGGCAGGTATTATCTTATATCTGGGTTTTGATCATCAAGGAATAGTTATACCTTACCTTAATAAAGAAATAAATTTAGGCCTTTTTTATATTCTCTTTGTAGTTATTTTCTTTGCAGCAGTAACCAATGCTGTGAACCTAACGGATGGAATAGACGGGTTATCCTCTTCCGTTACCATCAGCGTGGTTGTATTTTATGCTCTAATAGCACTTAGGTTGGAAGATATGAGTATACTCCTATTTTCCATGACCCTTATAGGTTCTCTTCTAGGATTCTTGTGGTTTAATAAGTACCCAGCTAAAGTATTTATGGGGGACTCTGGATCATTAGCACTAGGTGGAGCGGTGGGGATTCTGGCTCTTTTAACAAAAACGGAATTACTTTTAATTCTTATTGGAATTATTTATGTGTTAGAAACCTTATCAGTTATCATTCAAGTTGGTTATTTTAAGCTAACTGGAAAGCGAGTATTCAAAATGGCTCCCATCCATCATCACTTTGAAGCCTTAGGTTGGAAAGAACAAAAAATAGTAGGTATATTTACATTAATAACAGTAATCATGGTATTGTTGGTCTATTTTACATTATCCTAATACAGAGAAAAAGAACGATGTATAAAGAGATAGAGAACCTACTTAAAATGCACAATGTAGTACTACTTCGACTATGAAGATTAAAATAATATCAGTTCAGTCTTAGCATCTTCGAAGTCTATTGGAAATCGTTAAGCCGCTAAGAACCCTGTTGACGTTGTTGTGGAGTTTCAGGATGTAGGTATGTCTAAAGGTATATCTAAAAAGTAAGTATAAGATTATTGAGAGGAGGAGTAAATCATGGCTAGCATGGAAGTAAGACAAAAAGAGTACACGAAAAGAGCAAAGAGAAAAATTGTTGCAAAGAAAAAAGTTCGTGAAGCAGATTTCGTTCTTCTTTCTCTAACCTTAATTTTAGTCCTTTTCGGATTACTTATGGTCTTTAGTGCTTCAAGCTATGAGAATGTTACAAGAGGATTTAGTGTCTATAGTAATGTCGTTAGACAGGGTGTTTTTGCTCTTCTTGGCCTTTTTCTTATGATTTTTGTCGTGAGCAACATTGATTACCACAAATACACCTTTTCGTTCACAAAGTTATTTTTACTTATTACCTTGGTCTTGAATGTGGCGGTAATTTTATTTGATCCCACAAAAGGGGCTACGCGTTGGATAAAAGTTGCTGGATTATCCTTGCAACCTTCAGAGCTCGCAAAGTTTATGTTGGTACTTTATGCAGCTCATAGCTTGAAACGAATGGGGATTAGGAATCGAAGGCCAGGGAAACCGGTTTTCAAGGTTTTTTTCATTAGTGGTATCTTTTCCTTGATCATTATTATTTTGCAGTCTAACTTATCTGTGGGGGCTATTGTATTTTTAACAGCATTATTTATGGTTTACTTGTCAGGGGCAAAACTTTGGCATATTTTAATCCCTATTGTCTTGGGGGCAGCGGGATTAGGTTTAGCCATTATAAAGGAGCCTTACCGGATGGAGAGACTATTAAACTTTACAGATCCATTTAAGACAGCTCAAGGCAGTGGACACCAGCTGGTACAGTCTTTGTTTGCCTTAACAAGTGGTGGAGTTTTTGGGAGAGGTATAGGCATGTCTAGAATGAAAGCATTCTGGCTGCCTGAAGCTCATAATGATTTTATCTTTGCAGTGGTAGTGGAAGAATTAGGTTTGATTGGTGGACTAGTTTTAATGTTGCTTATCGTGTTCTTAGTCCTTCGTGGAATCAAAATAGCCATGGAGGCAAAAGATAATTTTGGAAGATTGCTTGCCATAGGAATTACTGCAGTATTTGCATTACAGTCTTTAATCAATATGGCGGTGGTTATTGGAGCATTTCCTGTAACTGGAGTGCCTCTTCCATTTATAAGTGCCGGAGGGACATCTCTAATGGTAAATTTATGTGCTGTGGGTATTCTTCTTAATATATCTAAGCAATCAGGAGGAAAGCCCAAAGATGCTGAAGAACCTATGGCTATAGAGAAAACACAACAGAGATAAGAGGTGTAAATAGATGGCTTTAATTGAGGTTAAAGAGAGAATTAGGAAGAAAAAACGAAGAAGAAGAAAACGGATCCTCCTAGCAATACTTATAATCGTAGTGTTAGGATTAGGGTTAGCAATTATGAAATCATCGTGGTTGGACACCAAACTAGTTACCTTTACAGGAAACTTAAAAATCCCCACAGCTTATTTGGAGAAGGAATCTCAAAAATTAAAAGGAGAGAATTTACTCCTTATCTCTAAAAAGGATGTACTCCCCTTTTTAGAACAAAAAGCATATTTCTTAGATGTTAAAGTTCATAAAAAATTCCCGGACAAACTCATCTTAGAAATTACGGAGAAGACTCCAGAAATCAATTATATTAGTGATGGAGTTATCAATTTACTAACAAATGAAGGGGTTTTATTAGAAACTGCAACTAACCTTTTAGAGGGTGGGTTAATGCTTCTCGATGAGCAAAGCCTTCCTAAGGAAGGGAAGAACCTGTATCCCGATGAGGTTAATAAACAAAAATTAATTCAAAAATTCAGAGAACTTCAAATTCGCAATGAGAGTGACATTATATTCGATACATTAGATCTTAAAAACATGACGAATATCAAAACCTATTACGAAGATTTGGAAATATGGCTTGGCTATCCTGAAGACATAAAAGATAAACTTAATGCCGCCATCAATATTATTGTAGAAGGTAAAATTAGTGGGGTTATGGGGTATGTGGATGTGTCATATTTAGATAATCCTGTAGTGTTTGATGAATCACTTATGACACCGGTGGAAGCTATTGAAACACCAACAGAGTAAAATAAAACAAAAGATAGAATGAGAAGGAAATTTATGAAGAAAAGAAAAATGCAAATTATTTTAGCAGTGGTATTCATGATATTAGGTTTTCTATTGGCTTACCAATACCGGCAGCTAAGAGAACCT
>LSQX01126531.1_pt1 | contig 15315 bp, 17 predicted proteins | sample 654561 | NCBI WGS metagenome assembly LSQX01 (sample SAMN04489861, study PRJNA283612) | anaerobic digester metagenome | isolation source: 4 biogas reactors fed with cattle manure at either 37C or 55C with and... | place: Denmark: Kongens Lyngby | collected 2014 | reverse complement strand
GAGAACCGGTATCAGCGAACCCCGTTCCCCTTTGTGCCGAGCCAAAATCTTGTCCAGTTCGGACGGCTTGGCTTCTTTGTTACCGCATACACATGCGCACATACATAGTCCCCCTTTTTCCGAATGCCCATCGATGAAAGAAGTGTACCCCGTCCGCATTGGAAGCGGGGAAAACAAATTAGAATATGGTTCCCTCCGAAGCAATCACCACCTTCCGGTTCTTACGACCGGCACAGGCCAACGCTATTTCAGCTAGTGTTGGCGCCGCCACATAAAAGAACGTTGATCTAGGGGTTCCGAAATCGCCCAAGCAGTGAGCATCGGACGATGTCACCAAAGTATATCCTTCAAGCGCTGGAAAGCGCTTCCGGGCCCTTTCTTCATCCAATCGGGTTGAAATCTCTAGGGCCGCCGGCTTTAGATCCGGCGGTACGAAACCTAAGTTGGCGATGAGACTAAATGCCGGTCGGTCCACATGAGCCGGGATAATAATACCACCGTGGCGGCAAGTAAGATCACGCAATTGTTCCAGCGACAGTTCCACCGAATTGAGTAACATTCTTTCCTCAAAGGCAACTATATTCTCTTTGGCGTCCACAATAATTTGATCGCCAAAAATATCAGCTCGGTTACGGATAGCCGGCAAACTGGCGTAGATATGCTCACCGGCTGCAGCTAACTGATCCAGGTCGGGGAAGAAACAAAGTACATGAACTTCCTCCCGCGTCTGAACCTCTATTCCCGGCAACACACCGATACCGTATGGCTGCGCCAGTTCAGTTACCGCTGCCACGTTGGCCCAAGCATTGTGATCAGTCACCCCGAGGATATTCAGCCCCCGATTCAAGGCCGCCGTCACTAATCCTTGCGGGCCCATGTCCAGTTCAGCACAGGGCGACAATACCGTGTGCACGTGAAGATCAGCTTTGAGCCAGTTCAGCCTGACCATGATCGGCTCCCACGCCTAAAGCATATAGGCGCCCTATCACCTCGAAAGCAGCCAGCGATGTGGTAAGAATGGGTATGCCCTCTTCTTCGGCTTTAAGCAGTGTGTCTGCCTGGGGTTCAATCCCCCCGGCAATAACTATTCCGGCTAGGTTTAGCAAGGCAGCCACGGCCACAATGTTTTGATGGGCCTGAATGGTGACCCAAATATTTCCCTCTTTAGCTCGGGCCATCACATGGCTTAGTAAGTCCGAAGCGTACGCTCCTTTTACCACGCGGTCAAGCTGTTTCTGTCCAGCCTTAACCTCAAGTCTCAGTTCCGGAATCTGTACCAGTTGTGTCAGCTGCATCCTTCTTTCCCCCCTTATTGGCTTTGCGTGTATCCATGGCTGGAGGCACCACCTGAGCTAGGTTATAGGTATCTAAAGCCAGACTCATGATCCGCTCACGCAGCTTAAAGATACAGTCTGTCTCCGTAGCCTTACCCACGGCAATATCCTCAGCCAGAGCCCGGCACGTGGGAGCGCCGCACGAACCACAATCGAGACCTGGTAGCAGTTCCATCAATTCATTAACCAGCTGCAGTTTTTGCATAGCTTTCTTTAGGTCCCGATCCAAATGAACAATGGGGCGCGGTTCTACCGCAATGCTCGGTACTTCCACCTGATCTGCACCTAATTGATGCAGTCGATCGCTCAAAGGTGCACTCTGGGGCAGATCACGCACCAAATGCTGCAAGCGCACACCGGCCACAAAACGGTTGTTCACATTCAAGATGCCGCCTACACAACCTCCCGGGCAGGCCTGGGCTTCAATAAAATCAATATCTCCTAGCCGCCCGAGCTCAATTTCCTCCAGCACACTAATAACATTATGAATCCCGTCCACAATAAGGGAGTTCTCAATCCCACTGGCAGCTTGTTCACCACCGGAACTGCCCCAACCGATCCCTACCCTATCGGCTCGCACCATACATGGATGTCCTTGCCGCAAGTTTTGCAGCAACTCACCATAAACATCTGTAACAGCCAGTACCCGATCCACTTCAGACAGTACGCCCCCCACTGGGTTTTTCACCGCTGTTACTTTAGCCGGACAGGGGCTAAAGAAAAAGAGACCGATCTTGTCCGGATGAATACCGGTCTTCTCTGCCGTCAGCCAGCGGGCCAAGCTGGCTGTTACATGCATCGGGCTTTCCAGCGGAATGATATGATCTACTAACGAGGGAAAACGTACCTGAACCAAACGTACCACTGCCGGGCAAGCTGATGAGATCAGCGGCCGCAAGTGCCGATTGGTCTGAAAATACTCGCCCACAGCCCGGGACACGATTTCCGCTCCTAAGGCCACTTCCCACACATCATCAAAACCCAGGCTTTTTATTGCTGCCAAAATCCGGCCCGGCCCTACATTGTCACGAAATTGTCCGTACAGGGACGGTGCCGGTAAGGCGATGGTGTAGGCAAATTGGGGCAAACCATGGATAGTGTCGCGCTCCACATATTTCGCATGGTTAGGACAAGCGCGAATACACTCTCCGCAGTCGATGCACCTATCCTCCATAATCTCAGCTTTGCCATGGCGAACACGGATCGCCTCAACTGGGCAACGCTTAATGCAATTCACACATCCTTTACACTTTTCTCGATCAAGGCGGACTGAGTGGAAGTAATCCATGCCTTATCCCTCGCTCGTCAGTAGATAGATGGTGATTTCGACTCTGGTGCCCTCATTTGCATTAGTGTTGATGACAAGTTCATCAGCACACCTCTTCATATTGGGAAGACCCATGCCGGCGCCAAAACCCATTTCCCGAATTTCTTCCGAGGCAGTAGAATAGCCTTCTTCCATGGCTTGGTCCAAATCCCGTATTCCTGGCCCTTCATCCTGGGCCACTATTCTAATCGCATCTTCTGTGACTCTCAGCCCCATTCGACCGCCATAAGCATGGATGATAATATTCATCTCAGCTTCATAGGCACAAATAGTGGCCCGCCGGACCAATTTCGGCGGTAGATTAAGCGTCTCTAAAGTCCGTTTGATATTACTGGCTGCCTGCCCGGCTGTAACAAAATCACGACCGGTGATAAAAAGGGTAAGATCGTAACTGTTAGCAAAACTCATTGTTATCATCCTGGCCAACTCTGGAGCTTCTCAGTCCAGCCTTATAAAGAATTCCACAGGCCTCATACATATGAAGATGGGTCCTGAACAGAGGCAATCCGCGCCGCTCAGCCATTTCCAGCACATCCCGGCTTGGTTTCTTGCCCCGGACAAAGACAATTCCAGTCAGGTCCACTAAATCAGCCGCTGTCACCACTTGTGGGTTGGTAAGGCCGGTAAGCAAAAGGGTTCGTTCCTTGACGAATGCCAGTACATCCGAAATAAGATCGGCCGCGCCAGCAGCGGTTATCTCCACCGACGCATCCACCGGGGCCACTAACACCTCCGCTTTGAGCAACCGCTCTACGTCAGCCAGTTTCACTCCTCATTCCTCCTGCCAAAGCAAATGGTAGGAAGGCTACAACTGTTTGACAATGTTACAACAAATACTTATTCGCTTTACCCGACAAAATTCCTTCTTAATTAGTCACTATTTTGTCTAAGGGTCAAGGTTCATAATCTTTTTTACACGAAAAAAGCGCCTTAATCGGCGCTGCGCAGCCTTTGGTACCAGTCGACAAACACATTGATCCCCCGGCTAATAGCAGCGGACTTCTCATGGGCCGGAGCCTTGGCAGCCTCGGCCAAATTAGAATTTACGTCCTGCAACATGGCCGTCAAAGCCTGTTTTCTGTCAGCGGAGATTGTTATTTCTTTTGCTGCTTTTAGGAGCTCACTCATTTCTGCCCGGGCTGTTTCCAGTCGGCCTTCTTCGGCAGCGATCAAAGCCTGGGCTACACTCTCAGCCAGCGCCAGCGTAAACTGGTAATAATCCTGCTCTAGGGCGGCGTAACCTAGTTCTCTGGCTGTTACAAGCTTCTCTACCACTATGGGCTGTAACAGATTGGTACTGATTCGGTCTCGAAAGGATTCTGCCTGTGGGCGTCCAAAAAAGAGTCCGGCGCGAACTTGAGTTAAATCACCGGCTGGAATCAATTCCACCGGCACGCCCTGAACAGAAAACTCTTGTGCCAACCGCTCAGCATTATCCTTTTGCCCAAAAGCCCCCACTTGTACCTGAAATAAGCACAGCTCAGGAATGCGAACAGAGCCGTCTATTGGTTTAGACTCGCTTTCTGCTTCCGGTAAAGAATTTGGCGCCTCCTCTGGCGAAGCCGGTTGTTGCAAAACGGGGTCAGGTGTGGTTAGAGTGTCACGGCTCGTCTGTTGGTTGAACAAAAACGTTCCCATGAAATATCCCAGCGCTATTGCTGCTATGGCTGCCACCATAAATTGCAGCAGGCATCCCGGCCGCCTCTTCTTGGGCTGTGGCCGGCGTACTCGCCGCCCTCCCACAGATACTCCCCCTTATTCGCCACTATACCGACAACAATCGAACTCTGCTCGTTAATAATTCGCCAACCAGTTAGAAAAATCCTGCTTGATTAACATCCTTTCCTACCGGGAAGATTATATGTTGGGATAATGCCAGAGCAAAGGGTGGGCATAATGTCTGCTGACTTTTGGGTCCTGTTATTGGTGCCGTTTATTTTAGTGCTTAGCAACTCGCTTCTTATACCGGTTCTGCCGCAAATTCAAACTGCACTGGGAGTGACTTTATTTAAAAGCGGACTTATTATTACCGCTTTTTCCCTTACCGCTGGCCTGGTTATCCCTGGAGCCGGCTATTTATCCGATCGGATCGGTCGAAAAGCTGTCATGGTACGGGCTTTGGTTTTATTTGGTCTCGGCGGCACGGCTGCCGGTATCTCCGCTTGGCTGCTAAAAAATCCCTATCCCTGGATTCTGGCCGCCAGGGTACTACAGGGAATCGGCGGCGGCGGTACTTATCAGTTGGCCCTGGCCTTAGCCGGGGATATTTACACCGGTAAAGAACGCAGTCGGGCAGTAGGCTATTTGGAAGCAGCCAACGGCTTGGGCAAAGTTGTAGCTCCTTTGCTCGGGTCGGCAGCAGCACTCCTGGCTTGGTTCGCTCCTTTTTTTCTCTATGGCCTGCTGGCTTGGCCGGCGGCCCTCTTGGTTTGGTTTGTTTGCCAAGAACCACCGCCGTCGGCTCCGCCGGAAGCTAAAACATATATAGCGGAGCTAAAACAAGTCTGGAGCAAGCGGGGTTTGGGTTTAGCCGCCTGCTTTGCTGCCGGCTTCTTGGCCCTGTTTCTGTTCTTTGGACTGTTGAGTTACTTGTCCGATGTGATGGAAGAAAAGATGGGCATAAAAGGGTTTACCCGTGGGCTGCTGGTGGCAATTCCAGTACTGTCTCTCACCCTAACTTGCTCCTTTATCGGTGTCTATTTGGAAAAACGCCTGGGCCCGCCGGTAAAGTTAGCGCTGCTTTTGGGGCTCGCTGTGGTGAGCGTCGCTCTGGTTGCTTTAGCCCTGCTGCCAGCCGGGTATCTGTACTTCGTTCCCCTGGTAGCGACAGCGGTTGGTCTAGGCATATTCCTGCCCGGACTTAATCTGCTAATTACCAGTGCCGCCAGCAGTGAGCGGGGCTTTGTAACCGCCCTCTACGGTACAGTGCGATTTTTCGGTGCCGCTCTCGGGCCGCCGGCGGTAGGGCTGGGTTTAAAACTGGGAAAGACAACGCTTTTTTTAATTTTTGCTGCCCTCGCCGGCACAATTCTAGCTCTGGTTTGGCGGTTGGTGGATCCTAACCAGATGCTGCCAAGAAACCTGGTAAAGACCTCCGGGGATAATGATAACACAGCGGCAAATAACTAAAACGAGGTGAATTCCCATGACCGAAAAGACTAAGTTTTTCAGGCCGCAGACTCGAGGCGAGGAAGAAGACCTGTATGGCCTCAATATCCTAACCGACGGCGACCGTATGGGGGAGGTAATTCCCAGTTTGCATGCCTGGATGCCACCGGAAGCCATGCGTGAACGGGTAAACTACCATGAGGAGGTGACAAAAGACTTGGCCCAGAAGAAAAGCAAAAATCGTGCCCAAAAAAAGGGCCAGAAACGGCCCTCATATCCCGGCGTTCAGTCCGACCAAAACCATGATACCTATTTAGAAGCCAAAGCTCCGCGCGAGCAGATGAAGACTACCCAGGAACTGTTGGAAGAATACGGTGAAGATCTCATCGAGGCCAACGGTAAGGGGCCGCGCCGTCCCACCGGTTGATAGCCTAAATCGAGCGCCGCGGTGCGGCGCTCAGGTATGTTCCCGGCTTCATGCGCTCGCCGGCAACCAATTCCAGCCCAACCAGGCAACATAAACGCTGTCTCTTATATGTCCCCTTCGCTCCATGCGACCTGAGGACGAATTAGCTCGGCTCGCTCGGGGGCTCCGGGGAACTCGCCTTCGGCTCAGACACCCACTCCGCCCTATCCTCGCTCGCCTGCGCTATTTTAATAGCGGTCGCCAAATTGCGCTCAGGGGACATTCCCGCCGGCTAAAGCACCCTCGATATTAAGGGCTGAGCCGGAGCCGTTTTTCACTGTCTGCAATATCGGGCACATTGCCCCCGTTAAGCGGAAATCCCAGTCTAAGCACAAAGAGTGAAAGCAGGGCTGCGCAAGTACAGGCCTGCTTTTTTCAGGTCACAAAATATTTAGCGCCCGCAATATGTCAATCAGTACGCTGGCCAGTCCGGCGGCCATCACCGGACCCACCGGTATGCCGCCCAAAAAAGCCATGGAAATAAGAGATCCCAACACTACACCGGCTGCCAGAGACGGCTCCCACTGCAGCAAGGTTACACCTCTGCGATTCATGAGAGATGACAACACACCGCCGATAATAGCTACGAGCCCAGTAGGAGAAAACAAAGTGGCCATAATATCAGCCAGGCCGAATTCCCCTGCCAAAAGCGGTGCTAAGACAGCTACCGTAAGCAACAGCAAGCCTAAGAAGACCCCGTGCTGACAAAACAACAGCAGTGCCGGTCGCAGCGGCTCCAAGCCCAAAACCAAAACAAACGCAGCGGCTCCGGTCAAAACGGGGTTTTTGGTGAATATGCCGATTAGAAATACCAGGGCCAGCATCACAGGGCCTTCCTTCACCTAGCTCACCTCTGTACATGATATGCCCTGTCCTACAGGCAAATGTTACTTTCACATTTCGAGGCCACCGATCGTATCCTATGACAAAAGATTCATAAGGAGGTCTCGGTTGTGAATCGTTTCTGGTTGTGTTTGCTGGCAGCGTTAGTAATCGGTAGCAGCCTAGTGGGGTGCAGCAAAACCCCCAAGAGTGAGGCCGTTCCAATTATCAGGCTAGCCGATCAATTTGGCTTGGGGTATGCGCCTCTAACCGTAATGTTGGAAAAGAAGTTGCTGGAACAACATCTGCCTGATATCAAGATCGAACGACTTAAATTCGGCTCTGGCGGGGCCGTACGAGAAGCCATGATTGCCGGCCATCTCGATGTCGGCTTCATGGGAATTCCACCCTTTTTGGTGGGATGGGACAAGGGCGTGGACTGGAAGATTGCCGGTGGCCTGGGTTCTATGCCGCTGTTACTTCTCACTTATAAAGAAAACATTAAGGGCATTCGGGACCTTCAACCCAGTGATAAAATTGCCCTACCCGGTCCGGGCAGTAACCAGCATATTTTGCTGGCTATGGAGGCAGAGAAGACGTTAGGCGACGGCCGAGCCCTAGATGATCTCATTCTGGCCATGCCTCATCCCGATGCGGCTACCGCTTTGCTCACCCAGCAAGACGTGACTTGCTACTACGGTGCTCCACCATATCAATATGAACTGCTGAAAAACCCAAGTATTTACCAGGTGACCGACAGTTTTACCGCTTTCGGCTCCCCCTTTTCCTATATTGTGGCTGTGGCCTCCAGTGATTTTTATCAGCGACAACCGGAGGCCTATGAAGCCTTTTGCTCTGCCCTAAAAGATACCCTGGCTTTTATGAACCAGCACCCAGATGAGACAGCCGAGATACTGGCCCGGGTAGAAAAAACCGTCCCTGCTACCACTTACAAAGAACATCTTACCTGGCCCGGCACCACCTGGGACATTACACCGCTGGGAATCATGCACTATGCCAGGAATATGCAGACATCCGGCTATATTGAAAAAGTGCCGGAATCATGGAAACAAGTAACCTTTCCTAATCTTCACGAGCTTTCCGGCAGTTAAAACAGCCATTAATTTACAGTATATTTGTCAACAAAAACCATAGACTAGCAACGGAAACTTCCTCTTGCACGAAAGAGCGGCTGTGCAATAGTACGGTCGGTCTTTCGTTTTTTTTGTTGGGAAAGAAGGAAATAACTTTATATCATATCAATAGCCTTTTCGGCCAAACTAAGAGCGAAAGGAGGTGACATCAAAATGGCAAGAGGAAGTGTTAACAGGTCACGCGGTGCAAACCACGTAGTTCCTGAAGCTTGGGATGCCATGAATCAGTGGAAATATGAAGTTGCGCGGGAATTGGGTGTGGATACCAATATTCAAAACGGCTACTGGGGTAATGTCACTTCCCGTGATGCCGGTTCTGTAGGAGGTCATATGACCCGAAAAATGGTAGAGATGGCCCAGCAGCAACTGGCCGGCAAATACACTCCTACAACCAAATAACTTCTAACACAATAAGCGACGTGGATTCAAGGCTGTAAGCCTTGCAACCACAAAACAAGGGCCTCTCCCTTCTGGAGGCCCTGTTTTTTTGCTTTTTTCTGTTATCAGCTCAACCCTAGCGGCTAGCACCACCGCCCCCGGAAGAACCGCCGCCAAAACCGCCCCGGCCGGAGAATCCACCCCCGCCGCCGAAGCCGCCACCAAAACCGCCAAAACCACTGCCTGAGCCCCCGCCGCCGAAGAAATCATCAAACGGTCCGCGTCTGTGGTTGTCAAATCCGCTCCACCACCAAGGATAACGAAAGCGACGATAGTTGCGCCCCCGCCAGAACAAGATGATGAAGATAACGAACAGGATTAACAAAGGCAGCAATATCAAGACTAAAGAATTGAAACCAGGATCAAGCTGAACATATTCCCCTGCCGGGACCAGTTTCGGGTTTGCTTCCAGATCAACTCCGTATTCATTGGCTACAGCTGCCACCAGGGCCAAGTATCCGGCCCTAATCCCCGCGTCGTACTCTTGCTCATCCCACAGCGGCAATACCATTTCGTCTAAAATGCGACCGGCTTTGCCGTCCGGTATGGCCCCTTCAAGACCATAGCCCACCTCGATGCGGACTTTGCCTGGTTGTCCCTGGAGCAACCTTTCCTTGTCCACAAGCAGCAGAACGCCGTTGTTCTTTTCGTTGTCACCTAAACCCCAGTGACGAAAGAGCGCCAGAGCGTAGTCCTCAATAGTTGAACCGCCCAGCGAAGGAACCGTAACCAGAACCACATCGGCCTTGGTCTGCTCCCAAATTTCGAGGCCAGCGGCTTCGAGCTCTCTCTTGGTTTCTTCGCCCAAAAGATCGGCAAAATCGTTGACTGACTTTGCCGGCTGGGGTGGGTCTGGAACCTTCGGTGCCGCCGTTAAGGTGACGCTTATTGTACCAAGCAGAACCATTACAACCACACAAAGAGTAACTCTTCTGGCTTTATTGCCCTGTTGGCCGTTCATGGCACTTTCCCCCTTCGGTGGTGCCGTTTTCACTCGCTAAAACTTGACTTCCGGTGCCTTATGGGCACTTTCCTCCGCTTGGAAATACTCTCTAGGGGCAAAACCTAACAGACGCGCCCAAATTGTCGTCGGAAACCGGCGAATAGTGCCATTATAGCCTTCCACTGCGGTGTTATAATCCATGCGAGCCACAGCAATACGATTCTCGGTGCCCGCCAGTTCATCTTGAAGCTGCCGGAAATTAGCATCGGCTTTCAAAGTGGGATAATTTTCCACCACCACTAACAACCTGCTCAGAGCACTGCTAAGTTCAGCATCGGCTTCTGCTGTCTCCCGTACCGTTTGGGCTCCAGCCAATTTGGCCCGGGCCTCACTAACGTCAGACAGAACTTTTTCCTCGTGGGCGGCAAAGCCCTTCACTGTTTCTACCAGATTCGGGATTAAGTCGGCTCGCCTTTGCAGCTGATTTTCAACCTGACTCCACTTGCCGTTCACACCTTCATCAATAGCTACCAGGCGATTATAGCTGCCAAAGCCGGTAAGTGCAAATATCAACACAATCGCAACTATGATTAATAGACCTTTCTTCACTGTGTTTCCCTCCCCCTTAGATTTTCCTTCCTTACTCGTGTATGATTATAGAGCTTGAGTGTGCATATTACAAGTTTCTGCTTAAGCTTTTCAGTGTCAATTTATTACTGATTGGAACAAATGGGCACCCATCGGCGTCATAATAAGCAAGGGAAAGAAAACAAGGAGGATTGAAATGACAGTGAAAAAACAACTATCTTCGATAGTATTATTGGTTCTTCTAATGTCTTTGGTCGGCTGCAAACCTGTAGTGCCCAATACTAACCCGGACCCGGACCCGGACCCGGACCCGCCGCAGCCGCCGCTGCATTCAAGTGACGTTTTCCCCCGACTACAAGAGACAGCCAGCTTTGCCCTGCCTTCGGGAGACATACGTTGGATGAGCCCGGAAGACATCTCCTCAGACGGGGACTGGCTGGCTCTAATAGCCAATGATAATCAAAACGAGACCCTATGGATTTACTCGCCAGCTCAGCAACAAGGGCAAGCTATCTACAGCATCCCCGCTGAAGAGGTATCGGCTGGCCGTCTGCTGCTTCTCACCGTGGGCTGGACCACGAACAACCAGTTAGTCTTTGCTCGTCAAGGCACACAACCGGACGGCACCCATAAAGGCGAACGCGGCTTGCTACTCTTGACTGCCGACCCTGGCTCTGGAACAACCAAGGAACTATCCTGGGTACCTAACCCCCAAGATTACGTTAAACAAATACTTCTAAACCAGGAATCCGATTACGTCCTGGCTCATGTGGGGAATTCACTGTGGCAAGTGCCACTAAGCGAGGCCTCAAGCAAAGTGGTTCGCACCGATTTTCCCAGGTACGACGGCCTTTTCTTCCTGCGACCGTCACCGAATAAGTCCCAGTTCGTTTATCAGTTTTTTGAACCGGAAAGACGCGGCATCTATCTGTTGGATGTAGCCACCGGTACTGAGACTTGTCTGGCCAAGGCGGGGGAGACCTTTAGCTTTGGACCCCTGTGGTCACCGGATGGACAACACATCGCCTTTTACACCGCTAATGCAAAAGACGATGCGCCAGCATCGGGAAGATACGACATCCTAGCTGAAAAGTATGACATCATCGAAGGCGAAGATGCCCCCGCTCCCCTTGCCTCGGCCATCGGAGTGGTAACTGCTGCCGGTCGGAAGATAACCCAACTGGCCGTACCCGATATGAAAGCAGCCATGTTTACCTGGGCGTCTGATAGCGAGCATCTGGCCTTTCTCGGTACTAAAACCACTGCTACTGCTGCCCAGGAATACCCGGGACCCATTTTCGACTGGCAAGCTCTTTATCTGGCTGATCTCAGCGGTAAGGTTACTAAGATAGCCGACATTCCAGAAGAGACTCTCGACGTGGTTATCCTTAGAGTGCAGGAAAACGGCGCCTACTACATCACCTACAGCGAGAACGACACTGCCTTGTGGCTCGCACAAACTGGAAGAGAGCCCCAGAAACTAGAGCTACCGGCTGAAATACCAGTTTTTGACAATGGTTGCTTTGCTCCACTTTACCCCATGCCCACCTTGAAAGACAGCCTATTCATAGGTTACATGTCTGAGCAGAAGAATTACTACTTGCATATATGGCAAGACCAGCTCGAGTTGCTGGCCGAAGATAATACAAACAGTTTCTTGGTTACCACCCCGAAAGGCCAAGTCCTCCTATCTTCCCAGAGCGAAGATCCTCGGCACGGCAGTAAACTGACAGTGTTTTCTCCGATGCAATAAACCATCGCGCAATCCAGTCACCCGAAAACGGCCACCAATTAAAGAAGGGACTGCTCCGATTGATGGTTCGGGGAGCAGTCCCCTTGCGTTCTAATAGACTCTTGTGGCTCGATATGCTTTCTCTCCCTTAACCATACTAAAAGGCTTGTCCGCTTGTTTCAGCTTAGCATCAACAGTAGTGTCAATGATTAGCCACTCACCGTCAACATAGACTTCATTCCAAGCGTGATAATCCGGAACGCCCTCGGCAGTTCCCATAACTAGTTTGGTCGGAACACCAACACTACGGAGCATGGAAGCAAATAACGAAGCATAATCGTAGCAGATACCTTGTCCCGTTAGCAAAGTTTCTTCTGGATTGGGCAAATATTCAGTTGGCAGTCTTTCCGCTTTTTTGTGGTCGTACCTTACGTTATCTATAACGAAGCTATATATTTCCTTAAGCTTTTCCCCAGCCAAATTAGTTTGTTGTGTGAGCTCCCTAGCTTTGGCCACCACCTGCGGAGCTTCTTCCCACGGGATATTTTGTATTGATCCCAGAAAAGAATTCTCCAGTACTGCCGATAACAGATCAAATTCTTCCGATTGAACGAATTTATATTTGTTCCCCTCAGTATGTTCCAGAACATGTACTCTGTACTTACCTGCTCCCATTTGCAGGGGAAATCGCTCCTGCCGGCGGTTCAGGTTATAGAAATAACGCGTGTTGTCTTTTTCCACTAACACTTTTAGTCCTACCGGCCTTAGCTCCTCCAAGATCACCTGCACAGAGCCTTGGTTCGAATCAACATTAAATACTGCTGCTTGAGCCCTCACCGGCGGTGATAACGCTAGTAAGATCACTAGAGTCAAACCCAGCGGTAGCCATCTGCGCATGACAAAACTCTCCCTTCGGTAGCCAGGCTGCCATTCGTTGCCGAAAGGCCCTGTGGCTTTGCGCCCCACCGTTTCCGATGGTTTGCCTTTATCGGTGAAGAGTCTCCCCGAGGGAAACTATTCCTTTATTAAACATTATATGTTATTCCCAGGCAATTGTAAATAGGATGTCTGCTGTTCGTCAGCTAAGTTCAGTCTGAGAAAGGACTGTTTTTGGTCAAAAAACAAATGCCACGCCTCCACTATAATATAGAAAAGAAAAAGGCGTGGCAATAGCAAGCAACTAGTCTTTTTCTTGTAGCAACTGTTTGATCTCAGCTACGCTGGGAACTCTTCCCGACACTACCACCTTTTCATCTACCACTAAGCCAGGCGTCATCAAGATATCGTAAGTCATAATATCTTTAATGTCGGTAACATGTTCAAACTCGGCCTCAACTCCAAGCTCGGCTACCGCTGTGCGGGCCCTTTCTTCCAGCACCCGGCATTTTCTACACCCGGCACCTAGAATCTTAACTTGCATCATGATCGTCCTCCCATTCAATTTGGTAGACTCTCGGAAATTACTTTTCCTTGATAGGATTGACTTTCTAGGTCGGTCCTTTTTGATTTTCCTCCAAAAACCCCAAAATGGTTGGTATCAACATTGTGCGATACGTGACGGTATCCACCCATAAATGGTGGCGGTTGATCTTAGTCGCCGATTGTCGTTGCAAACGCGACTTGACTTTTTCAAAATACCCCCAAAATCGGTTTGAAGGCTCTTTTTAAGAGCCCAACTAATCGATTAGGTGGTGGAATAGGTAATGCTTCGACCGTCAGATACACACGAAGAGTATCAGTCTTTTCTTAAGGAATCGCTACGCGAACACTTGATTGACACCGGTCAAATCTCTACTTTGTATACCCAAAGCGAGCTCATTGCTAAGATGTGGGTTACAGATTTGACTGCCGTTGCAGCCCTAGTTGCCCCTTGCTACTCGTCTTCTTCCCGCGGCGCCCCGCCCAGGGATCCGGTGTGTTTGTTTCGCTCTTTGTTAGTGATGCCCCTCGCGGGCTACAGAAGTATCGACAAATGGGTAGCAGCTCTGAAGTCCTTTCCCCTTTTCGCCATCTTAAGTGGCTTTGCCCCTGATGATACCCCTGGCGTAGGTACTTTCTATGATTTTATTAATCGGCTTTGGCAAACTGATAACAAAGCTACTGCTAAGATACGTAAGCCGGGTAGAAGGCGTCGGCGCAAGGGTAAGAAGAATGAGAAGGCACCTTTGGCCCGCCCTGGAATCGTAGGCCGATTGGTGAACAGGATACTACGCCAGAAGGGGCAACCTTTGCCAGCACGGCCTGAAGATATTCTTAACAACATATTCCAGCAAGTGTTTGTTGAAGCCTCTGGCCAAAAGGGCCTCTTAGGTGACACTAAAGGGCTAGTGGTGGCAGGAGATGGTACGCCAGTACGTACTGGAGCCAGCCCTTATGGTAAGAAGATCTGCGACTGTAAGAAGAAGGGGATATTTAATTGCCAGTGTCCGCGCCGCTACAGTGATCCTGAAGCAGCCTGGGGCTGGGATAGCTACCGTGAGTGCTACTTCTACGGTCGCCACCTATATGAGATCACCGCTACTTCAAGTCCGCATGACTTGCCTATTTACTTGAAACTGGTCTCAGCCAAGCGTCATGATAGTGTCTCTTTTGTTGTTACTTTAGATGAGACGATGCGTCGGCTTAAGGACCATACTATAGTAACGTGTCTCTTGGATTCAGCCCATGACGCTTATCCAATCTATGACCTACTTGATGCCTGGAACATCGAAGCTATCATTGACCTTAATAAGCGGGCCACTGGCAATGCTAAATATCAAGGTCCCTTAACTTTGACTAAGGACGGTATCCCAATTTGTCCTGCAGGACATGTGATGGCGTACCATGGTTTTTGCCGGGATCGGCAGCGTCATAAATGGCGCTGTCCGCTGACACGTAAGACTTGGAAGGTGGTTTGTGATTCTCCTTGCTCCCCTTCTTCATATGGTCGGGTGATCTATACTTATGAGAAGGATAATCTTCGTTTGTTCACGCGCACGCCAAGGGGCTCCAAGGCTTGGAGAAAAAAGTATAAGGGGCGTACGGCGGTGGAGCGGTCGTTTAAGCGTAAGAAAGTTGACTATAGTTTGGAGGCTGCCAGGGCCAGGAGCACAAAGATGTGGTTCTTTTGCTGCATTACCCTGGCCATGTGCCAGCATGTTGATGCTTGGGCTGCTTATGAGGAAATGGATTTTGGGGCGGTTATTCAAGGATGGATTGGGGAAAGCGAGGTGACGGCTGCTTAAGGACGGACCAAAGATGAATGCGCTCTTTCATTTCCCCCAATGTTTTTTGAAGGACTACGTTGGGGCTAGTTTGCTGTACCTATTTGTTGGTCGACCTTATCGGTTTCCGGAATTTGCCTGCTTTCGTCCTTTGTTAGTACGGGTTACCGATTAGGATGTGGGAATTACCGAGAGGCTAC
>LSQX01318000.1_pt1 | contig 15316 bp, 13 predicted proteins | sample 654561 | NCBI WGS metagenome assembly LSQX01 (sample SAMN04489861, study PRJNA283612) | anaerobic digester metagenome | isolation source: 4 biogas reactors fed with cattle manure at either 37C or 55C with and... | place: Denmark: Kongens Lyngby | collected 2014 | reverse complement strand
ATTGATGTCCGGGGAGGAGAGTTTTTTAATGACCTGTCCCAGGCACTGCAGGAGCTGCAAGAAGGCCATATACCCTTTGAGATTCTTTTTTTAGAAGCTTCCAATGAGGTGTTAGTACGCCGTTTCAAAGAATCCCGGCGGCGGCATCCCCTGGCAGAAAAACGCAGCTTGTTAGAGGCCATCCAGTTGGAACGGGATATGCTGAAGGAACTGCGTGGTCGGGCTAATGTAGTTGTGGACACTTCTACTCTCAATCCCCGCGAACTAAAGGAAAAGCTGCAGGCTCAGTTTAGCCAGCACCAGGATAATCCTTTTACCATTAATCTAGTTACATTCGGGTATAAATCAGGGATCCCTATGGATTCTGATTTGGTTATAGATGTACGCTTTTTGACCAACCCCTTTTATGATCCGGTTATGCGAACGATGACCGGTGCTGATCAGCCGGTAATAGATTATGTACTGGATTCACCCATCACCAAATCCTTTACCCGCAGGTTCTTAAATTTATTAAAATTCTTAATTCCCCACTATATTAAGGAGGGTAAGACTAACTTAAACGTGGCTATTGGCTGTACTGGAGGCCAACACCGGTCTGTGGTCTTAGGGGACTACATCGGCCAAAAGCTGAAGAAACTGGGATACAATGTCTTGGTGAGGCATAGAGATATTGCGAAGTATAAGGCGGAGGAATAAATGACTTATTTTCTGACAGAACCCAAAGTAGTTGTTATCGGTGGTGGCACAGGTCTATCGGTCCTCTTGAAAGGACTTAAACAGTATACTTCTCAACTGACTGCTGTTGTCACGGTAAGTGATGATGGAGGCAGTTCAGGCCGTCTGAGGGCGGAACTGGGAGTATTGCCGCCCGGTGATGTACGCAACTGTTTGGTGGCGTTAGCAGAAACAGAAACCTTAATGGACAAGATATTTCAGCACCGCTTTTCCCAGGGGAATTCCCTGCAAGGACATAATCTGGGCAATCTTCTCCTGGTGGCTATGTCGGAAATCACCGGGGATTTTGTGTCAGCCATCAAGGAAGTGAGTAAGGTACTGAAAGTAAGAGGCAATGTTATCCCTGCTACCCTGGAACAGGTGGCTCTGGGAGCAGTAATGCGAGATGGGGTCACTGTTTTTGGGGAAACCTCTATTCGAGAATATGGAGATTCCATTGACAGGTTGTACCTGGTACCAGAATCCTGTGCCCCAGTTCCCGCTACCCTGGAAGCCCTTATGGAGGCTGACGCTATCATAGTTGGGCCTGGCAGTCTTTATACCAGTATTATTCCTAATTTGTTGGTGGATGGAGTAGTTGATGCCATCCGCCGGTCGCCAGCCCTGACCTTTTATGTGTGCAACATCATGACCGAGAATGGAGAAACCGATAATTTCTCGGCTGCCGACCACCTTAAAGTGATTATGAAACACATTGGCCAGCAGATATTTGATTATGTAGTAGTCAACAACGGCTTTATTGACCAGGAGAGATTGGACCGTTACCTGGAGGAAAAAGCGGTACCGGTGGAAGCTTCGGTAGCCGAACTACAGGAACTGGACCTAGAGGTTATAGAAGCGGATTTAGTCAGTGATACAGAAGTGGCGTGGCATGACCCCCACAAGCTGGCTCGGGTGATTTTTGACACTCTGTACCGGGGAAAACCTTAACGGAGGGAGCCAAAATGAGTTTTGCCACACAAGTGCGCGGCGAATTGGCCCGGCTGTATCCGGAGCGGATGTGCTGTGGTAAGGCAGAACTAGCAGCATTGTTAGTGCTTAATACCTCTTTGGTAAACGAGGAAGGCCAGTTAACTTTAGCCGCAGAATTCGAAAATGCAGCCACGGCACGGAAAGTTTTTTCACTCTTAAAAGAGTTATATGCTTTGCCGGCTACGGTGAGCAGTGTGGAAAAGCGACGTTTTCGAAAAACAAGAGTATACCTGGTTAAAAGTGATTTGAATGAAACTAACCATGAGATATTGCGCGAGTTGGGATTGGTGAATCATTATGGTAAATTTATGCCCCGAGTTAGGTGGAAACTGCTGAACCGCAATTGCTGCCGGCGGGCTTACCTGCGGGGAGCTTTTCTAAGCCGCGGCTTTATTAGCCGGCCCGAAGGAAATTATCACTTGGAGATAGTGCTAAATGATGCCCACATTGCTGCCGCTTTGCTTAAGCTGATGGCCCGTCTGAATCTGGAGGCGCGTCTTACGGAAAGGAAAGCCAGCCAGGTTCTATATATTAAGGAGGCCGAAACTATTGTGGATTTCCTGCGTACGGTAGGTGCCAGCAAGGCCTTGCTGGACTTTGAAAATGTTCGCATTGTAAAATCCATGCGCAATAATGTCAACCGTCAGGTGAACTTTGAGACGGCTAATCTGGCCAAAACGGTAGACGCTTCCGTACGGCAGATAGCTTGTATCAAGCAAATTGTTGACTCGTATGGGTGGGACGGCATTCCTGCTGGACTCAGGAATTTGGCTGAACTCCGGTTAGAGTTTCCCGATTCATCCCTTAGAGAATTGGGAGAGATGATGGTGCCGCCCCTAACCAAATCAGGAGTAGCACACCGTATGCGTAGACTAGAAGAAATAGCTGAGCAGATTATGCTGCCCGAGTAGCGGCAGGATATCAGCCTAGGGTCAGCGAATATCTTATATAACTGAGAACTTGGTTAAATGTGAGGAACTAACAATGAGGCTTACCCATGATATATTTTTAGAACAACAACAAAAGCTGCTCATGACGCCGGAACTGCGCCAGGCTATTGCTATTCTGCAAATGTCCACCTTAGAGCTGGGAGAATATATACAAAAAGAACTAGAGGAAAACCCCTTTTTAGATGAAAAAGAGCCCGAAGAAGTACCCGAACAGGAAACCCAGCAAGCCGAGGCCGAGGCTGAGGCTAATAGTGCGCTGGAGCAGTGGATGGAGTATCACCATGATCGGGACCCCGGCTATGTCCCCCAGGAAAAGGAAGAGGAAAAGTCCTTTGAAAACTTCGTTACCAGCCGGCCTAGTTTGGTAGAGCATTTGGAATTCCAGCTGCGCATGGTCAGCCGGGGGGAGCTGGATTTACGTATTGGAGAGTATTTAATCGGCAGTATTGACGATAATGGCTATCTGACTGTTGATTTGGCGGAAGTGGCTGCCCAGATGGAAGTGTCGGAAGCCCGAGTAGAAGAAGTCCTGGTAATGATCCACTCTTTTCATCCTTATGGAGTAGGGGCCCGGGATCTTCCCGAATGCCTTATGATCCAGTTATGTCACTATGGTAAGGACGACCCCATTATTGAGCAAATAGTCAACCATCATTTAGAAGACATTGGCAGAGGCAGGCTGAATCGTATAGCCCAGGCTTTAGATATTTCCATACAACAGGTACAGGAAATCTGTGATCTAATACGCACTCTCGACCCTAAACCTGGACTGCAGTATAGCAATAGTGATCAGATAAAATATATTATGCCGGACGCTTTTGTAGAAAAGATAGACGGTGAATACGTAGTAGTAGTGAATGATTTTCAATTTCCCCGTTTGACCATAAATCGGGTCTACGAAAAAATTATGCGCCAGCCGGAATCATTTACCACGGAAGCCCGTAAATATCTGGAAGAAAAAATGGGATCAGCTATGTGGCTGATTCGCAGTATAGAGCAGCGGCGCATGACCCTATACAAAGTAGCCCGTTGTATTGTGGATATTCAAAAAGATTTTCTCGATCATGGAATCGAGTTCTTAAAACCTCTTACCCTTCGCGAAGTAGCCGATATTGTGGATGTCCATGAGTCCACTGTAAGCCGCGCCACTACTAATAAATACATCCAGACTCCCCAGGGCTTGTTTGAGTTGAAATACTTCTTCAGTACCGGGGTCAAATGTTCCCGCGGGAGAGAAAAAGTATCAGCTCGCAGTATTAAAAAGAAAATAGAGGACCTGGTGGCCCAGGAAGATCCCACCCAGCCTTTAAGCGATGAAGTAATCTCCCAGACTCTGCAAAAAGAGGGTATTTGCATCTCCCGCCGTACGGTAGCTAAATACCGCAATGAACTGGGTATTGCTTCTACCATGGCCCGGCGTCGTTATTAACATTGAACAAAATAGATAACCGTTTCCAGTTTTATATGTATCAAAAATTATACATTTGTGCTATAATAAATAAGGCTTAACCGCTTAATTGTGTTTGAATATTATCTCGGCGGGACAGTTTTGCCCCTATATCAAATTTATGTCCCGTTGGTGAGAGGCAGTTATTATGGACCAGCTTTTTAGTCTGATGGAACGTTTCGCCCCTGAAGCGCTGGAGCTGATGATTGTTCGCTATCAAATACTGCGCCAGGTTTTTTACCAAGAACCAATAGGGAGACGTCAGATAAGTAAATCACTGGGTTATCCGGAGCGAACGGTGCGCAGTGAAGTGGAAACTCTGCGTACCAAAGGAGCATTATATACTACTGCCGCTGGCATTTTTCTCACCTCTTATGGCCAGTCATTATTAAGAGAAATAGATCAGTATATCCCTTTCTTATACCGTACCCAAACATTAGCTTACGAAATTAAGAATATGTTTAACCTCGTCGAAGTGGTGGTGGTTCCCGGCGATTGTACCCAAAATCAACTGGTTAAAAAGGACCTGGGAGCGGCAGCGGCCCGTTATCTGCAGCGTATTCTCAAACCGGGCTGTATTTTGGCTGTTACGGGAGGCACTACCTTAGCGGAGATGGCTGCGGCTATGGACCATGGGTCGGTTATGGAAAACGTATTGGTGGTTCCCGCCCGGGGTGGTTTAGGTGAAGAGATGGAGCAGCAGGCAGGAACAATTGCGGCCCGTATTGCCAATAGCCTGGGAGCCCAGTACCGGCTTTTGCATATACCTGATAACCTGGAGGAAAGCACCGCCCAAGTGCTCCTTCAAGACAGCCATGTGCATGGGATTATTCAGACTATAAAGTCCAGTGATATTTTGGTGCACGGTATTGGTTCAGCTTTGGAAATGGCTAGTCGTCGCAATTTTACCTCCGCTGAGCTGGAACAGCTGCGAGAAAGCGGGGCAGTGGGAGAAGCCTTGCGATATTATTTCGATAAAGCGGGCAAAATAGTTTTTGAAGTGGCTGGTATTGGCCTGGAACAGTCTGATCTCGCGAAAATTCCTGAGATTGTGGCTGTGGCAGGTGGAAGTCATAAAGGTGAGGCCATTCGAGCGGTATTAAATGGCTGCCGCACCACTGTTTTAATTACAGATGAAGGCGCCGCTCTAAAAATTTTAAGCAATAATAAGAAAGGGTGATGGTATGGCGGTCAAGATAGCTATTAACGGGTTTGGCCGTATCGGCAGACTGGTTGGACGTATTGCCATGCAGCGTGATGATGTGGAAATTGTGGCCATTAATGATTTGGGAAGTATCAAGGCTAGCGCCCACCTGTTTGAGTATGATTCCCTGCATGGTCATTATGACGGCAAGGTAGAGGTAGATGGGCAGAACTTGGTCATTGATGGCAGGTCGATTCCTTACTTAAATGAAAAGGATCCGGAAAACTTGCCCTGGGAAGAGCTGGGGGTGCAAATAGTAGTAGAAGGTACCGGGCGTTTTCGTTCCCAGGATAAAGCCAGCAAACACCTGCAGGCGGGAGCTAAAAAGGTCATTATCACGGCTCCTGGCAAGGATGTAGATTTCACACTGGTTATGGGAGTTAACCATCAAAAGTACCGCCCCGAATACCAGGTGATATCTATGGCTTCCTGCACTACCAACTGTCTGGCTCCCGTGGCCCAGGTTCTCATGGAAGAGTTCGGCATTGTCAAAGGATTTATGAATACCGTTCATTCCTATACCAATGACCAGCGCATATTGGACTTGGAGCATAGCGATTTAAGGCGGGCCCGGGCAGCAGCCCAGTCGATTATTCCAACTACTACCGGAGCCGCCAGTGCCTTGGGTTTGGTGATTCCTGAACTGGAAGGAAAACTGGATGGCCTGGCGGTGCGGGTGCCTACTCCTACCGGTTCACTGCTGGATTTAACTGTGGAACTGGAACATGGGGCTAGTCGTGACCAGATTAATGCCGCCTTTTTCGCCGCCAGTAAAGGTAAATTAAAAGGTATTCTCCAATACACTGAGGTACCATTGGTGTCCAGTGACTACCGGGGCTCTGAGTACTCAGCCATTGTTGATGGACTGTTAACCATGACCATAGGAGACCGGATGGCTAAAGTTATTGCCTGGTACGATAATGAATGGGCCTACTCCGTCCGCATAGTGGATACGGTTTCTTTTATTGCGGGTCAGGGATTGTAAGGAATTTTAATGGGGGTGCTTCATTTTGCAGACTATAAAAGATATTCAGCTGCAGGGAAAAACCGTTTTGCTGCGTGTAGATTTCAATATTCCCATGAATAAGGACGGGACTATTATTGATGACAGCAAAATGAAAGCGGCTCTGCCTACCATAAAGTATATATTGGATCAGGGAACCAGACTAATCGTTATGAGCCATTTGGGCCGGCCCAAAGGTCAGCCCAATCCTCAGTACAGTATGAAACCGGTAGCTGCTCATCTCCAGAGTTTGCAGGAAAACAAAGTCATCCTGGCACCTGACAGTGTGGGCCCAGCGGTACAGGAAGCGGTAAGCAAGCTGCAGCCAGGGGAAATATTACTGCTGGAAAATCTGCGCTTTCATGGAGAAGAAGAAAAGAATGATCCCCAGTATGCCCGGCAGTTAGCTGACTTGGCTGATGTATATGTAAATGATGCTTTTGGCACAGCCCATCGAGCCCATGCTTCTACGGCGGGAGTGGCTGACTACCTGCCGGCCTACGCAGGTTTTCTCATGGAGCAGGAAGTTAACATGCTCCGGCAAGTGCTGGATCACCCCGAACCGCCCCGCATGGCTATTCTGGGTGGGGCTAAAGTGGCTGACAAAATAGGTCTTATAGATAACTTAATTAATAAAATGGATATACTCCTTATAGCAGGAGGAATGGGGAACACTTTTTTGTTAGCCCAAGGCCATGCTATAGGGAAATCTATCCATGAAGCGGATTTGGTGGATCAAGCTGCCAAGCTGCTGCAAAAAGCTCAGGAACGAGGCGTAACCATACTGCTGCCCACTGATGTGGTAGTGGCGGAAGCCATATCCCCCGATGCTGAAGCAGAAACCTATCCGGTTGACAGCATTCCAGCTGATAAAACCATTGCTGATATAGGTCCCCAGACTATTAAAACCTTCTGTGAGGCTGTTCAAAAGGCCCGGACTATAATATGGAATGGTCCTTTAGGAGTATATGAGTATGATCAGTTTGCCCAGGGAACCTGGGAAGTGGCCCGAGCCATAGCGGGTTCTCAGGCGGTAAGTGTGATTGGCGGCGGTGATTCAGCCGCTGCTGTACAGAACCTGGGACTGGAAAAGAACATTACCCATATTTCTACCGGTGGAGGGGCTACTCTGGAATTTCTGGAAGGACGCGTCCTGCCAGGAGTAGCGGTAGTAGAAAGGGCCGGCGCCCTGCATTAGGAAAAATCAAACTGGAGAGGTCAAACATTATGCGTAAAAAACTGGCGGTTGCTAATTGGAAAATGAATAAAACCCGCACCGAGACCCAGCAGTTTTGCCAAGAACTTAGACAGGCCCTGGAACAACTGCATGGGACAGAAGTAGTTATTTGCCCGCCTTATACTTACCTGGATCTAATAGCTGAACAGATGGGCAATACTTCCGTTAGCTGGGGAGGGCAAAACTGCTTTTGGGAAGAGCAAGGTGCTTATACAGGAGAAATATCCCCTCTCATGTTGCGGGACTTGGGCTGCAGGTATGTAATTATAGGTCATTCCGAACGACGTCAGGTATTAGGGGAAACTGATGCAGTGATCAACCGGAAAATGGCCGCCGCATTTCAGGCTGGACTTATTCCTATCATTTGTGTGGGGGAAACTCTACAGGAAAGAGAAAATAATTTAGCCCGGGAAGTGGTTAAGGAACAACTGGTGCAGGATTTGCACAACCTGGTACCGGCTTCCCACGGATTAGTGATTGCCTATGAGCCTGTTTGGGCTATTGGTACGGGAGTAAACGCCTCCTGCGATGATGCTCAGCAAATGATCGCATTTATCAGAGAGCAGCTCACCAACCTTTACGGAGAAGATAGGGCGGCATCGACTCCTATTCTATATGGAGGCAGTGTGCGTCCCGACAATATAACTGAATTCATGGCCGAAAAAGATATCGATGGCGCTTTGATAGGAGGCGCCAGCCTGGATGTAAATTCTTTTATTACCATTGCGAGGTCTATTGCCAATGTCTAAAAAACCAACCGTATTAATGGTCCTGGACGGATGGGGAGTGCGCCCCCCTGCTCCCGACAATGCTATAACCTTGTGTAATCCTTATAATTATGATGAACTGGTCCGTACGTTTCCCTACACGGAACTGATTTGTTCTGGCGAAGAGGTGGGACTGCCCCAGGGACAGATGGGCAATTCGGAAGTAGGCCACTTGAATATGGGCTCCGGACGGATTGTGTTTCAGGAGGTAACCCGCATAAGCAAGGCTATTAAGGAAGGCTCTTTTTTCACCAATTCGGCATTATTGGAAGCTCTGGAGTCCGCTCAAAATCATAAGGGCGCAGTCCATCTCATGGGCTTATTGTCCGATGGCGGAGTACACAGCCATATAGAGCATGTTAGGGGCTTATTAGAGTTGTGCCGCCGTCATCAGGTAGAGCGGGTATATATTCATGCCTACCTGGACGGACGTGATGTGGCTCCCCGCAGTGCTCTCCAGTATATTCAGCAGCTGCAGGAAACTATGAATAAACTGCAGCTAGGGGAATTTGCCACCATATCCGGCCGTTTTTACGGCATGGACCGGGATCGGCGCTGGGACCGGGTGCAAGCCAGCTATGATGCCATGGTATTGGGCGTAGGGAAAAAAGCCCCCAGTGCTATGGCCGCCGTAGAGAGCAGCTACGAAAACCGTATTACTGATGAGTTCGTGGAACCGGTGGTAATTGTTGATGAACAGGGCGAACCCCGGGGAACTATACAGGATGGGGACAGCATGATATTTTTCAACTTCCGGGCTGATAGGGCTCGCCAGATAACCCGGGCCCTGGTGGATCCAAACTTTGAGGGTTTTGAGCGCAGTAAGTGGCCTGAGATTCACTATGTTTGCATGACCCAGTATGACGCTGACTTGGATGTTCCCGTAGCTTTCCCCCCCCAGAATTTGGACAACACTTTAGGAGAAGTTCTGGCTCAAAATGGACTGAAACAGCTGCGTATTGCAGAAACGGAGAAATACGCTCATGTGACTTTCTTTTTCAACGGAGGTGTAGAGGAGCCTAATCCTGGGGAAGACCGCATCCTAATACCTTCTCCCAAAGTAGCTACCTATAACCTGCAACCGGCTATGAGTGCGGTGAAGGTTACCGATCGGGTTATCAGTGAGATTGAACGAGACTATTATGATGTCATTATCATGAACTATGCCAATCCTGATATGGTTGGGCACACCGGTGTTCTGGAAGCAGCTGTGGAAGCCTGTAGTATAGTGGATATGTGTATGGGCCGGGTAGTGGAAGCTGTTTTGGACCGGCAGGGTCATGTTTTGGTGACTGCGGATCATGGCAACTGCGAAATGATGGTTTGCCCTATTACCGGTAGTCCCCTTACGGCGCATACCACTGAATTGGTACCGTTTATTCTGGTATCGGAAAAGTATCGCCACTGCCAGCTGAGAAGCGGCGGTTCCCTGCGGGATGTAGCTCCTACTTTGCTGGACCTGCTGGGAATCAATATACCATCAGAAATGACCGGACGGTCCTTATTGGATTTAGCAACCTGAGCTAATTAAAGCTCTGCAAATAGATTATCAACTGATGCTAAGGTGAAGGGAGAAGAAATGATGAGTGCCATAATCGATGTGTATGCTCGTGAAGTATTGGATTCCCGGGGCAACCCCACCGTAGAGGTAGAGATAGTACTAGAAGACGGCACCATGGGACGGGCTATAGTTCCTTCCGGGGCGTCTACCGGAGCTTACGAGGCGGTAGAGCTGCGGGACGGTGATAAGGAAAGATACCTGGGTAAAGGGGTTCTCCAAGCGGTAGAAAACGTCAACACCATAATTGCCCCTGAAATAATGGGTATGGATGCCACCCGCCAGGCGGAAATTGACCAACTGATGCTGGAGTTGGACGGAACCCCCAACAAAGCCAAATTAGGAGCCAATGGCATCCTGGGAGTATCTTTGGCAGTAGCTCGAGCCGCAGCCAACTATTTGGCTCTGCCCCTTTACCAGTATATCGGTGGAGTGAATGCCCGTGAGCTGCCGGTTCCTATGATGAACATTCTCAATGGGGGCAAACATGCTGATAATAATGTAGATATTCAGGAATTTATGATAGTTCCGGTAGGGGCTGACTGTGTAACCGAGGCCATACGCATGGGAGTAGAAGTCTATCACAGTCTGAAAAAAGTCTTAACTCAGAAGGGGCTGGCCACGGCAGTAGGAGACGAAGGAGGCTTTGCGCCTAACCTGCCTTCCAATGAAGCCGCTCTGGATGTTATAGTACAGGCCATAACTGCTGCCGGATACGTACCCGGTGAAGATGTGTATTTGGCTTTGGATGTGGCAGCTACCGAATTATATAAAGATGGATACTATCACCTGGAGAGCAGCGACCAGAAACTTACTTCTGCGGAAATGGTTGAATTCTATGAACGCCTGGCTAATACCTACCCCTTGATCTCGCTGGAAGACGGTTTAGCTGAAGATGATTGGGAAGGGTGGAAACTGCTTACTGACAAACTAGGTCGCAGATTACAGTTAGTGGGTGATGACCTTTTTGTAACCAATTCGGAGAGACTAAGCCGGGGTATTGAAATGGGGGTATGCAACAGCATTTTAATAAAGGTAAACCAGATCGGTACGCTGACCGAAACCCTGCAGACCGTAGAAATGGCCAAAGAAGCAGGCTACACCTGCGTTATTTCTCATCGCTCTGGTGAAACGGAAGACTCTACTATTGCTGATATCGCCGTGGCTACCAACGCTGGTCAGATTAAAACCGGGGCTCCTGCCCGTACAGATCGGGTAGCTAAATATAATCAACTTATGCGTATCGAGGAAGAATTGGAAGAGATGTCCCGCTACCGCGGTTTAAGAGCCTTCTACAACTTGGGTTAGTATGGTTTCTTGTCTTAGCAGGAGTTACTATGCTAAAATATAGCATGGCTCATCGGAATGTGGTGGAACGGAGGTGAAAAACATGCTCAAGACCGTGGTATTAATCGTACAAATAATCTGCGCAATTGGTCTGATTGCTACCGTACTTTTACAGTCAGGGAAGAGTGCCGGATTGTCAGGCAGTATCGCCGGGGGAGGCGAGGCTATATTCGGAAAAAAGAAAGGTCTGGATGATTTATTCTCTAAAATGACCGCTTATATTTCAGTAGTTTTTCTTGTTGCTACCCTGCTGTTATCATTACTGTAGTGTGCGATTGGAGATTATTTGGAGCGGGATAATTGATTTTTACGCACTAATGTAAGGAGATGATTAAGACCGTGGAAAATATTGTAACGTTTGCGCCTGCCGGCGGGGCTTTAGCCTTGCTATTCGCCATATATTTATCTGGCCGAATCAACAAAGCTGAGCCTGGTAATGAAAGAATGCAAGAGATTGCCGGACATATCCATGAAGGCGCAATGGCTTTCTTAAACCGGCAATATACTACCCTGGCAATTTTTGTGGTAGCAGTGTTCATAATACTCGGTATATTCCTTCCTGCAGAAAGTCACCCGTGGCAGACAGCCATCTGTTTCCTAGTGGGAGCTACTTGTTCCGCATTAGCTGGATACATAGGTATGACCGTAGCCACCAAAGCCAATGTCCGTACAGCCAACGCCGCTCGTTCTTCTCAGAATGCGGCCTTAGGAATAGCTTTTTCCGGTGGAGCAGTAATGGGCATGACTGTCTCCGGATTAGGGTTATTAGGCCTGGGTGTTTTGTATTTAATATTTAAGGACCCCAGTATTGTTAATGGATTTGCTCTGGGCGGAAGCTCCATAGCCCTGTTTGGCCGTGTAGGCGGCGGAATATATACCAAAGCCGCCGATGTTGGTGCTGACTTGGTAGGTAAAGTAGAAGCAGGCATACCCGAAGATGATCCCCGTAACCCAGCTACTATAGCCGACAATGTGGGCGATAACGTAGGTGACGTAGCCGGCATGGGAGCCGACCTGTTTGAATCTTACGTGGGTTCCATCATTGCAGCCATGACCCTAGGAGTAATTTTGGTAAATCAAGGTTTTGGATTGGGACCGGTGATTCTGCCTATGATAATTGCTGCGGGCGGAATCGTAGCTTCCATTATCGGCACCTTCTTTGTGCGCACCGATGAAAAATCCAATCCCCTAAAAGCCCTCAATGCTGGCACAATTAGTTCGGCTATTATATTAGTAATCGTAGCCTTCCTGGCAGTGCGCTATATACTGCCTGCAGAAATGTTTAATGTATTCTGGGCTCTGATAGCCGGTTTGATTGCCGGAACAGTCATAGGATTTGTTACTCAATACTACACAGCCGCAGAATTCAAACCCGTACAAGGTATCGCTAAATCAGCCCAAACCGGACCTGCCACCGTTATTATCTCCGGTTTAGGTGTGGGAATGCTTTCTACTGCGATTCCTATTCTGGTTATATGTGCTGCTATTCTGATATCCTACCTGACCGGGGGTATCTATGGTATCGCTCTGTCAGCGGTAGGTATGCTGGCCACCACTGGTATGGTAGTGGCTGTTGACGCTTATGGACCGATTGCGGATAATGCGGGCGGTATTGCAGAAATGTCTGAACTGCCTCCTGAAGTTCGCGAAACTACAGATAAACTGGATTCAGTTGGCAATACCACCGCTGCCATCGGTAAAGGTTTTGCCATCGGTTCAGCAGCCCTAACCGCTTTGGCCTTACTGACCGCCTTTACCCAGGTAGCGGGAATAGAATCAGTAAACGTTTTAGATCCCTATGTAATGATTGGCTTGTTAATCGGTGCCATGCTGCCCTTCTTCTTCTGTGCCCTGACCATGGGAGCAGTAGGAAGAGCAGCAAGTGAAATGGTAGAAGAAGTGCGCCGTCAGTTTAGAGAAATCCCTGGGCTGATGGAAGGCAAAGCCAAAGCCGATTATGCTACCTGTGTAGACATCAGTACTCGTTCCGCAATTAAGGAAATGATCGTTCCCGGTTTAATGGCAGTAGTTGCTCCGGTAGCCGTTGGTCTATTGCTGAATGCCGATGCTTTAGCCGGAATGCTGGCCGGGTCAATTGTATCCGGTGTTTGTTTGGCTATTTTACTGGCCAATGCCGGCGGAGCCTGGGATAATGCCAAAAAGTATATAGAAGAAGGTAATTACGGCGGCAAGGGCAGTGAAGCCCATGCAGCTGGAGTAGTAGGAGATACCGTAGGTGATCCCTGTAAGGATACCGCTGGTCCTTCTTTGAACATACTGCTCAAGCTGATGTCCATTGTATCCCTGGTATTCGTAGCACCGCTGCTAATGTAATTCACTGAGTATTGGATTAGAGCAGGAGGGAACATCGCCCTCCTGCTTTTTGCATATGCCGGTATATGATTAGGGGAGGGAAAAGGGCTGAACTCTATTCATCCGCAAGCCGAGCCTTTTTATAAAGCAGGTACATCCGGAAAGGCAGTTTTATTTATCCATGGTTTTACCGCTTCACCTTCGGAAATGTATCCACTGGCCATGTGGTTGCAGGAAAGACTGAATTGTACAGTTAGCGGTATACTGCTGCCCGGTCATGGCTCCCATCCTCGTTTTTTGAATGGTACTACCTGGAAAGACTGGTTTGGTACCGTCCAGGATGAGTTGGAAAATTTGCTCAGCCATTATGAACAGGTTTACGCGGTGGGACTGTCTATGGGAGGGCTTTTGGCTATTTATGCCAGCTTACATTGTCCACAGCTCAAAGGTATAGTCAGCATCAACGCACCGGTTATCAATCGATTCTGGGCTGCTGCTGGTATGGTTTTAGCGCCGGCTTTACAATGGGTTTTTCCTTACTTTCCTAAGCCAAAACCGGCGGGAAGAAGCGAATTGCCCAACCGTTTTGATTATAGTGTTTATCCTCTCAAAGCCTTATGTAGTATGCTGGAACTGCGCCAACTGGTTAAAAAGGAAATATCCCGGCTGACTACGCCGGTACTGGTAATCCAATCACAAAAGGATGAATCAGTGGACCCGCGCAGTTTGGAATGGCTGGCCCAGCGGATCGTTGGCGCACCCCAGGATACCCTATGGCTGGAAAATTCGGGACACATAGCCACCATGGGACCGGAACGGGAACTCTTGGCCGGCAAAATAGTTGAATTTATTCTGAGATACAGTAATTAACGGGAGGTAGTAACATGGATCGTGAACAGGCATTGGCTTTGCTAAAACAGCACCTCACAAGTGAGAACCACATAAAACATTCTCTGGCGGTAGAGGCTATCATGCGGGGCTTGGCCGAGAGATTAGGGCAAGATGTGGAAGAATACGGATTGGCTGGTCTTTTGCATGACATTGATTATGATACCACCGGCGAAGATCCCCAGCGCCATTCCCTGGTAGGCGCGGAAATTTTGCAGCAGGAGGGAGTGCCGGAGGACGTCGTATATGCGGTCAAAGTACATAATGAAATACACGGGTTGCCCCGTAAATCATTATTAGATAAAGCCCTTTATGCCGCTGATCCGGTGAGCGGATTCATAATTGCTGCCGCCTTAGTACGGCCAGATAAAGACTTAAAGGAAGTGCAGCTAAAATCTCTTAAGAAACGCTTTAAGGAAAAAGCCTTTGCCAGAGGTGCCAGCCGAGAGCAGATGGCCACCTGCAGCGAACTGGGACTGGAGTTAGACGAGTTTTTGACTATTTCCTTAGAGAGTATGAAAAAAATTGCCTCTGAACTGGATCTGAATGGCTAGATTATATGCAAAGCGGGATATACTTATATAAAAGAATTATCCCGTTTATTGGAGGAATACATGGTAACGAAAGAAGATATCCTCAACTTCATGCGCCAGGAAAGCTATCGCCCCCTGTCTTATCATGAATTAAGAGACCTGTGGGAAATCGGCCCCGATGAGGAGAGCCGCTTTATGAAAGTTCTGGGCAGATTGGAGAAAGAGGGAGAGATAATCAAGACCCGTAAAAATAAATATGGTTTGCCCCACATGATGAACTCCGTGCGGGGAGTCATTCGCTTAAACCAGCGGGGTTATGGCATACTGCTGCCTGATGAACCCGGCCAGCCGGAAATATTCGT
>LSQX01147987.1_pt1 | contig 15316 bp, 15 predicted proteins | sample 654561 | NCBI WGS metagenome assembly LSQX01 (sample SAMN04489861, study PRJNA283612) | anaerobic digester metagenome | isolation source: 4 biogas reactors fed with cattle manure at either 37C or 55C with and... | place: Denmark: Kongens Lyngby | collected 2014 | reverse complement strand
CAGCGACTGTTCTGCAATAATGCGGTCGGTAATTTTTTCAGCCGCCGCACCCCTGCCGTGGTCATGCCGCTGGATGTCAATAAATGCGTGCTCTTACCTGCTATCCCGCAGGCTGTTCCCCGTAGAGAGCAGCGCAGAGCCTGTCTATCCCAGCCTGCGAAATATTTTCCACAGTCCGGCTTACCCCTGCAATTTTTTCACTATGGCCCGTTCGGGGAAATTCATTTCCACCGCTCTTACCCCAAAAAATAACAAATAACCGGATATTTATTGTAACATTGTTACCACGGGAACACAATATTTCTCCTGCCGGTGCCGCAAGCAATTGCGGCAGTTTGCCCGGGCACGCAAAAAACGCAGGGGAATTCTGCGTTTTCTGGCGAATCTGTATTTTCCCGGAGACAGCCTGCAGCCCGTTTTGTTACAGCATTTTTACAATGCGGATGTTTTTTCCCTGGCCAGGTCTTTTATTCCGGATTTGGTTCTGACAACAGGGACGGCGGTGCCATGCCCACTGTGCTGAACAACTCAAAGGCGGCAAAGGAAGCCAGACTGTCTTTATACGGGCGGAGGGTGATCATGGCATCGTAAACGTCGGCTGCTGCCACAATCCGTGAATGAACACTGATAAATGCAAGTCGTCATGCAGTGGCTGGTCGGAACGGCATGTTTATTCAGAGTGCGGGAAGGTATTTCATGCAGCAGAGCACTTTGTTTTGCTCAAGGGGCAGCCTCTTCTGCAGCGGCGTTTTCCAAAGCGGATGACGGGAAAATATTCAGTTTTTTCAGCATCTCGGCAAATTTCTCGGTATCAATGGGTTTGGCTGCGTAGGCATTGCAGCCCAGGGCAAATGCTTCATGAACATGATCTGTCATGCCCAGTGCGGTAATCATAATAATGACAACACTTTCAGAGGGCGGAATGTTATTCTGCCGTTCCAGGTCCCGTATCGCTTTTAATACTTTAACACCGTCAACTTTCGGCATCATGATATCCAGGCAGATGAGGTCATACGGGTCGTTGTCTTTCATAGCCATCACATAGGCATCAATTGCTTCCAAGCCGTCCACCACCTGGTCGCATTCACCGTATTGAGAGAGAAATTTGCATAAGAATTGCCTGCTGGCAGGGTCGTCTTCCGCGATTAAAATACGCATATACCTTCCCTCCTGTTGCACAAGACTTTTTTATACGTCGCAAACAGATCCTGGAACCGGGAGAGCAGAAGAGCAGTATCATTACTGTTACCGCGCCGTGCTGCCAGCTCTATTTTAAACATGGCATATTTTAGTTCTTCCGCTTCCAAGGTAAAAAACAATTCTTTCATTTTATGGGCATACAGTTCCGTACGCTCAAGGTCGCACTCTGCACAAGCCTCTTGCAGTTTAACCAATAGTGCTTCCAGTTCAGGCAGGTGTGCAGCCAGTTCCGTTATGGCCCCCTCTTTATTGTCCGTCACAACCAGTTCCCCATCGGCGTTTAAACTGACATGACCGCGAAAGGCAGCCTGTCTCCCGGTGGAGAGCACCCTGTCCACCATGGCATACAGTTCCTCCATCCGGATCGGTTTGGGCAGGTACTCGTCCATCCCCAGCGATAAGAAGCGTTCCCTGTCACCCTGCAGGGCAAAAGCAGTGAGGGCGACAATGGGAGTATGCCTGCCTCCCCTTTCCCGCTCACGGATTCTGGCGGCGGCTTCAATGCCGTCCATCTGGGGCATTTGAATGTCCATGAGAATCAAATCATACGCGTTGGCGGCATGCATGGCAAGTGCCTCCAGCCCGTTGTCGGCCACATCCACCCGGTGTCCCCGCTCTTTGAGCAGACGGGCCAAGACCTCCTGGTTTACGCGATCATCCTCCACCACCAGGATTGTCCGCGGGCGCGATACTTTAAACAGCTTGACAGGCTCCTGTTCTTTGGGCAAAACGCTTTTTTCGGCAGGCAGAAACGGCAGGCTGAAAGCAAAAGTACTGCCCATACCCGGTTCGCTGTGCGCCCAGATGCTGCCGCCCATTTTTTCCACCAGCTGCTTGCTGATGACCAGCCCCAGGCCTGTGCCGCCAAATTTCCGCGTGGTGGAGCTGTCAACCTGGCTGAAGCTCTGGAAAAGTTTTCCCATCATGTGTCTTTCAATGCCAATCCCTGTATCGCTAACGGCAAACTGCAGGTGTACCTTGCCGTCTCTCTCACCGGTTTTCTGCACCGAGAGGGTGACATGCCCCTGCTCGGTAAATTTAATGGCATTGTTCACCAGGTTGTCTATTACCTGGCGCAGGCGTGTGGGATCCCCGATGAGAAAGACGGGAACGGAGGCATCCAACCTTTTCTTTAACTTCAGACCTTTCTTTTGAGCGCTGACGCCGTGGGTTTTCATGATCTCCCCAAGCAGTTCCCGCAGATTAAAAGGCACCGCTTCAATCTTCATTTTTCCTGCTTCAATTTTGGAGAAGTCCAGGATGTCGTTAATGATTAAAAGCAGGGAATCGGCACATTTCTTTGCCGTAAGCAGATTATCCCGCTGCTCGCTGTTCAGGGGCGTCAGCAGGGTCAGATCAATCATACCGATAATACCGTTGATGGGAGTGCGGATTTCGTGGCTCATATTGGCCAGGAATTCACTTTTTGCCCTATTGGCCGCTTCTGCCGCCTCCTTGGCTTTCAAAAGCTGCTCTTCCGCCTTTTTCCGCCGGGTGATATCGCGAAAAACAATGACGGCACCGCTTACTTTACCCCGGGCGTCCCGTATGGAAGCACAACTGGCCGACAGGTATTTTCCTGATCCGTCCCGACAGCGCAGCATGGTTTCAGGCATCAGCCCCATGGGCTCCCCGGCTGCCATGATTTCCTGCAGCGGCAGCGGCAGCGGTTCATTTGTTTCGGCATGGAAAAGGGAAAAGACAGCGGTCAATTCCCGTCCCAGCGCCTCTTGCTGCTGCCAGCCGGTAATCTGTTCGGCAGAACTGTTCATGTAGTTGATTATCCCGCTGACATCAGTGGCAATGACGCCGTCTCCCATACAGTTAATGATGGCTGTCATGCGACCATAATCAACAGTATGTGACTGCTCCGCCATAACTTCCTCCTTCTTCATTGAATCAGATGATAATTGGCTGCGTGGTAATGGTAACTTTACCGGTAGCCACATCCATTTCCACAGTCCGGCTGACATCGCCGCCCACCCCGATGCTGCTTGCCGCAAGGTGCATGGCCGACAGCAGTCTCATTACCGCTGCAATATTTTTTTTGCCAATGGAAAAATAATCTTTGTCGCGTGCGGAATCGGCTCCGCCAAAAACACCTATCTGCAGTTCCGTGCGCAGGCAGCCGAATTCGCGGTGCATTTTTTCCAGCAGAAGGGGAATACCGGTGGTGGCATAATAAGCCGGGCGCTGCCTGGCAGCCTCGGTATGCGGGGGAAAAGGCAGGGCAATATGAACCATGCCCGCCGCCCTGCGAATTTTGCTGTATGCGGTTACAGCCACACAGGAAGCCAGAGCAAATGTTTTCAGTTTTGCCTCACTCCGGTTTGTGACAGCACATTCTCCGATGCCAACTATAATCTCCATGTACTCACCTGCTCAAAGCTTCCAGTAATAAATCCGGGATTTCGGAGAGCGGAGCCTGTTTCTCCACCGCTCCGATTTCATAAGCCACTTTGGGCATACCGTAAACCACGCTTGACTGCTCGTCCTGCCCGATGGTCCGCGCACCCTTGCGGCGCATTTGCAGCATGCCCCGGGCGCCGTCGGCTCCCATACCCGTCAGAATAATGCCCACTGCTTTGTCGCCGGCAGCTTCGGCCACTGATTCAAAAAGGACATCCACGGAAGGACGGTGCCCGTTCACTTTTTCCCCTTCGGCCACCTCGGTCAGGTAGCGCCCCGCCTGCCGCTTCAGCCTCAGGTGCCTGTCACCCGGTGCAATAAACACTTTGCCCGCCTCCAGGACATCACCGCCCTCCGCTTCTTTGACTGTAAAAGCGGTCTGCGCATCAAGATGTTCAGCAAAAAGACGGGAAAAAACGGGCGGGATATGCTGGGCTATGAGAATGGCGGGAATATCTGCAGGCAAATGACTGAGCAAATAGTGCAGCGCCTCGGTGCCGCCTGTGGAAGAGCCGATGGCAATTACCTGTCGACAGTATGAAGAAGTGCCGGCCCGGCTCGGTGGCAGCACTACCCGGCGTGGCGTACCTGCAACCTTGATTTTACTTCTTGCCACAATTTTGATTTTTTCCGCCAGGTCAGCAAGAAAGTGCTGAATATGCCGGTGGGAGGAAAGGTCCGGTTTGCTTATGAACTCCACCGCCCCGGCGTTTAAAGCATCAAAAACGGCCCCGCTCGTGGTGCTGACAACAATTACCGGCAGCGGGTATTGCGGCAGTAGGCGCCGGATGAATTCAATCCCGTTCATTTTGGGCATTTCAATATCACAAGTCATAACATCGGGGCGGTAAGCCAGTATTTTATCACGGGCATCATATGGATCCACTGCGGTTGCCACAACCTCAATCTGGCTGTCATGAGCCAATCCTCTGGCAACAATTTCACGGAAAACAAGACTGTCATCAACGACTAAGACTTTGATTTTACGCTTTGCTGTCGACACAGTTGCACTCTCCCGACCTGTCACGTGCGTATTATTTTCTGTAGACGGCAGGCCGTACATATTTAAAAGACGTGGTTTCCCGGTTTAATGATTCAGAGTGGCCGATGAAAAGATAGCCGCCGTCTTCCAGGAGGTGATAAAACTTGTTAACCAGTTTAGTCTTTGTATCGTTGTCAAAATAGATCATTACATTCCTGCAGAAAATTGCATGTAATTTACGGCGGAACGGGAAAACACGCTCCACTAAGTTGAATGTCCTGTAGATAACATTGTTTTTGATACGATCCTTTACTATGACATTATCCGCATCATACCGGTCAAAGTATTTGAGCTTCCAGGAGGCCGGCAGCGGCTCAATCCTTTCATTGCTGTAAATCCCTTTTTTGGCAATTTCCAATGCTTGCCTGGAAATGTCCGTGGCCAGAATTCTGGTATCCCAGAATGCAGCTTCCGCCCCGAAAAATTCATCGATAATCATGGCCAAGGTATATGCTTCCTCACCGGTGGAACAGGCTGCGCACCAGACACGCAGGTCACGGTTAGAAATGCTTTCCTTCAGGTAAGGCAGTACTTCATCACGAAAGAAGTAAAAATGTTCCGCCTCCCGCATAAAAAAGGTATGGTTCGTTGTAATCCTGTTCAGGAGATTAATGACAGCTTCCCCGGTTGTGTCGGAGATCAGGTCGTCAATGTATTCCGTAAATGTCCGGTAATTTCCGGCCACCAGCAGGTTTTGCAATCTCCCCACCAGCAGCGTCTTTTTCTCCGGTTTCAGATAAATGCCGTAATTTTTTTTAATGAATGTTGCCAGCCTCTTAAATTCTTCGTCGGTTATATTTCTTACACCTGACATGCCTGCACCACCTGCAACCGGAGCCGTCTTTTCTGCCGATACTGTGTTTTTGGGGCTATGCTGTTGCAACCGTTGCATCCTCGCCAAACGAACCACGAACCTTCTTTAGGAGTATTTGCCAAAATCGCTGTCGCTTAAGCTGTCCCTGCTCGCTGTTTGTTTTTCTGCGGCAGAGCTTTCCTCATTGGGCAGTTTTATTTCCACCCCTGCTGCCGCCTCCTGCCGGGAAAGCTCTTCTTCCTGTCCTCCTGCAACCTGCTCGGCTTCCGGCTCTTTGTCCTGTTTTACTTCCGCCTGTCTTTTTCTGCGCACAACCCGCCCGGCAAAGCTTTTTAGCACGGCTTTTAAGCCCCGTTTTTTCTTCCTGCCCGCCGTTTTTTCTTCCCCGCCTGCCTCCTCGGGCAAGACGGTTCCTTCCGGTTTCAAAGTAAAACGGGCTACCTGGTTTTTCAGGAGATCGGCTTGCCCGGCCAGCTCTTCACTGGCGGCCGCCGTTTCTTCCGAAGTAGCGGAATTGCTTTGGGTGACATCGGAAACAAGCATCACTCCGTCATTAATCTGGCCAATGGCGGTAGCCTGCTCATTGGAAGCCACTGCAATCTCGCCCATAATGCCGGCTACTTCTGTAATGCTGTCAATAATTTTTTCCAGGGCTTCGGCTGTCTGCCCGGCAATGCGCTTTCCTTCCGTCGCCTTTTGCCTGGACAGTTCAATCAGCTCGGCGGTTTCTTTGGCGGCATCGGCGGAGCGTGTCGCCAGATTGCGCACTTCTTCCGCTACTACGGCAAAACCTTTTCCGTATTGGCCGGCCCTTGCCGCTTCAATGGCTGCATTCAGTGACAGGATATTTGTCTGGAAGGCAATTTCGTCAATAACTCTGATAATGCGCGAAATGTTATCAGAAGAAGTATTGATTTCTTCCATGGCCGTCAACAGTTCCTGCATCTGTGCATCTCCCTGCCGGGCATTATTTTTAGCCGCATTGGCCACCTCGCTGGCTTTGTTGGCGTTTTCCGCATTCAGCCTTGTTTGCGTCAGCACTTCTTCCAGCGAGGCGGTCAATTCTTCAATCGAGCTGGCTTGTTCGGTCGCTCCCTGGGACAAGACCATGCTGGAATCGGACACCTGCTTGGCTCCGGAAGCAACCTGTTCGGCGGCAGTCCAGATATTGGTAAGGGCGTAATTTATATTATCGGTCATTTTCTTAAAGGCACTGGCCAAAATGCCTACTTCGTCCTTGGTATCAATATCAATGGTAATGTCAAGTCTGCCCTCCGCCAAGGCGTTGGCGGCCACAACAAGTTTATTGATGGGCTTACTAATATGACGGGAAATCAGAAAGCCCATAACACAAGCCAGTGCTATGGCCAGAACGCCCCACATCTGTAAAGCGCTTGCTACCACGGCAGCCTGTTCCCTATTATCTCTCGCATTGGCTTTTGCATCTTCAAGCGCCAGCTCCATTAATCTATGCAAAGCCGTCTGCTGCGCGGTGGCTTCTTCTTCCATTTCCCCGTACAAGAGCTGAATTGCCTCCGCATCATTGTTTTCCTTGGCCAAAGGATATATTTTTTCTATATTTGCAAAATAAGCATCCTTTTTTGCCAGAAAATCGCTAAAAGCCTGGTCGATGAGTTGTGTGTGCTGTAGTTTGCTGAATTCTTCCGCCAAGACTGTAATCTGGGTGTTCCACCTGCGGATGCTGTTATAGTTTTCATTAATCTTCCCAATTTCTTCAGCAAGGATCATATCCCGTGCATCTGCATGCATCTGATTGAAAAGAGAAAGCAGTTTAGATGCCTGGTAAATAGGTAGTGCCTGCTTTTCATAAACTTCAGCTATACCGTCGGCAAGATCGTTGATATTTTTTACTCCTAGATAGCCTACAAGGCCCGTTATTGCCGCCACAATTAGGAAGCAAAACAGAATTTTGGTAAAAAGGCGGCGGTTTGTAAACAGTTTCATTGCTTTCCCCTCCTACAATTGAGATAATTGTTCCACTTCGTCGTCTGTTAGAATTTTATTGCAATCCAATATCAGCTTTACATCATCACCGGCACTGGCAATTCCCTGGACATAACGGTTATAATTCTTTTGAATTTCCGGCGGTTCCACAATATTTTCATCCGGGATGGAGAGGACATCGGCAACACTGTCCACAACCAGCCCCATGGTAATCCCGCTCATTTCCACAATAATCACACAGGTCCGGTCATCATATTCGCGAAAAGGTTTCCGGAACCGCAGCCGTACATCCATGATGGGAATAATGCGACCGCGCTGATTAATGACCCCACGGATATAATCAGGCAGTTCCGGCACTTCCGTCACCGGCTGGATACCTATAATCTCCGTTACATAGCGCAGCTCGATGCCGTAAGAATCACTGCCGATCAAAAAGGTCAGATACTTGCCGCGCAGTGTATCCTCTTCCTCCTCATATCCCTGAAAACCGACATATTCGACCATATGCAAACCCCTTCCGCTTGCTTTCTTGTAATTTTTGTGTTACGCCACAAAACCGCTCACGTCAAGAATAAGGCTGATACTGCCGTCCCCCAGCAAGGTGCAGCCGCCAATGCCCCTGATCCGTTTGTTTTGAATATAACGGGGCAGGGCTTTAACCACCACTTCCTGCTGTCCAAGCAAATCGTCCACAAAGAGGCAGAACGGTTTGTCCTCGTAATCCACCAGGATAAAGATGCCATCCTCCAGGTTTGTAACCTCCGTCGGGATTTTAAAGAACTCATGCAGGCGAATAATGGGATAACATTCGCCCCGGACCAAAAGCATTTCATTCCCGTCAGTATCCTTGATCAATTTGTGGTTCTCCAGCCGGACTGATTCCTTAATGGCACTGATGGGTATGGTATAGCGCGCCCGGCCTACGGTCAGGTTCATGCCCTCAATGATAGCCATGGTAAGCGGAAGTTTGAGCGTAAGAGTTGTCCCCTGGCCGCTCACACTGTCTACCGAAACCGATCCGCCCACCTTTTCCAGGTTTTTCGCCACCACATCCATGCCCACGCCGCGCCCGGAGTATTCCGTTATCTGCTCACTGGTGGAAAAGCCGGGGAGAAAAATCAACTGGAAGATCTCCTTTTCCGTCATTTCCTCAGCCGGCTTGGTTAGTATGTTGTTCTTTTCCGCCCGTCTGAGAATTTTTTCTTTGTCCAGCCCCCTGCCGTCGTCCCGTACCATAATCAGGACATGGTTGCCCACATTGCGTGCTTCCAGGACCACAGTCCCCGTTTTGTCCTTGCCGGCTGCCAGGCGTTCCTCCGCCGTTTCCAGTCCGTGGTCAACGGCGTTGCGGATTAAATGCATCAAGGGGTCGGAAATATGTTCAATGATATTTTTGTCAACTTCCGTATCCTCACCAATTAACTGCAGCTTCACTTCTTTCTGCAGTTTCTTGCTCATATCACGCACAATACGCTGCATTTTGAGAAAAGTGTTGGCCAGCGGCACCATACGCACAGACATCACCAGGTCCTGAATTTCGCTGGTAATCTTATGCAACTGCCTGGCGGCCTGCCGGAAATTTTCCAGTTCCAGTCCGGCCAAGTCCGGGTTCTGCACCACCATGGCCTCGGCAATCACCATTTCGCCTACCAGGTCCATCAGTTTGTCCAGCTTGGCCACATTAACACTGATCATGCCTTGGCCGGCCGTTGCCACGGCGGCCGCCTTCTGTGCCCCGGATTTTTCCTCATTTTCCCCGAATTCGGCTGTCGCCGCCTTCACCTGTGCCCGGCCTGTAGCTGCGCCGCTTTTACGTGCCGTAAAAGTGGCTGCGTCCAGCTCCCGGAATTCCAGCTTTTCCAAAAACAGTACATCTTCAAAAAACCGCCGCATCTCTTCCGCCGGCCTGGCGGTGAGCACGCCAACGGTAAAGCCGTGCTCGCGAATATAGGCTGCCGTTTCATCATTTTCCAGAATATCGGCCGGCCGGTAGTAAAGATCCTCCACCATCTCCTGTAGATTGTGAATGACGCCGTAAGCACGGATATTTTCCATTTCACAGCCTTCCTCATAATAGAGCACCGCCTCATATGCAGCCAATTTACCTGCGGGCTGCGCGGCTTGTCCACCGCCTGCGGCAGGTTGTGCCGGAAGTGTGTTCTGCTCCTGTTTAAAATCGCCGTTGGCGGCCTTTAAGTGTTCAAGGAAAGCTGTAATTGCCGCCAGCAGGTCTGACACATCTCCATTCGCCGGCTCCTTGTTTTGAATTTTTTTCAGTTCCGCCTGGATAAAATCAATTCCTGACAATACCAAGTCGGACAAGGCTGCGTAATCCACCTGCTTTGGCTGCGTTTCACGTATGTAGTAAAATAAATCCTCCATCTTGTGGGCCAGTTCCGCCAAATTGTCCAGCATCATCATGGCGGAAGACCCTTTGATGGTGTGCATGATGCGAAAAACTTCATTGATGGCGGCTGCAGAATACCTGCCGGTTTTTTCGCTTTCCAGCACCGCATTCTCCAGCTGCTCAATATTCTGCAAAGTCTCAAAAACATAAACTTCAAGCATTGAGTCATTGATAAACTTATCAGCCATCCCGTCCCGCCTCCTTTCTTTAGAGGATTTTTTGCAGTGTTTTGATGACGTGGTCTTCTTTAAAAGGTTTAATAATAAATGATTTGGCGCCGCTTAAGATTGCTTCTTTGACCATATTTTCCTGCCCCATGGCAGAGACCATCACCACTTTTGCCTTGGGATCAATTTTCATGATGGCCTTCAGCGCCTCCAGGCCGTTCATCTCCGGCATGGTAATATCAAGGGTGACAATGTCCGGTTTGCATTCCATGTATTTCTTTACTGCAGCCAAACCGTTTTCCGCTTCACCTGCGACTTCATATCCGTGATTCAGAAGCATGTTTTTTATCGCCATCCTCATAAATGCAGCATCATCAACGATTAAAACTCTTGCCATTTTCTCACGCCCTCTTTCTTCCTGTCTGTAATTAAAGAATTTAATAGGACTTGTAGTGTGGATGCCACATACTTTTTTAGGGAAAAAGCATATTTCTGAAAACGCCATGTCAGGCAGGCTGCATGGAAAAAGCCCAGTATAATTTCCGCCAGTTGCGCTGCTGACAGTTCGCAGGACAAAAGCCAGGCCTCCCGGGCTTTGGCGGCCAGGATCTGGAGCGTCGTCAGGCGCCCGAAATAGATTTTTTTAATTTTCTCACGGAAATCAGCTTCACAGGCCAACACGTCATACGATTGGGTAACTGCCGTAATTTGCGGGTAGTTTTCATAATACTCGGCATATCTTGTCACGAAGTAAAAAATAGCCTGTAGATAATCTTTCTGCTGTAAAGATGACATGCTGATGTCTTTGTCATACTGTGCATAAAAATCAAGCACGGCATTAAGTAAGTCCACTTTTCTCGGGAAATGCTTGAAAACAGCCGCTTCCGTAATTCCCTGTCTTTTGGCCACCTCCCTGGTAGATATACCTTGAATGCCGTATTCATTGATCACATCAATAGTGGTCAGGATAATCCTTTCTTTCCGGTGGAGAAATGAGTAGCCCATTTTACCTCCAGTTAGTAAATAATAACTTACTGCTTTTATCGGCAAGAACCGACAAAACTTTATCTGCTTCGGGCAGTTTTTCTTTTGTGGCAATGCAAAAAACCGCTCTTTAAGCATTACTGCTTAAGAGCGGTTTGCCTGCATTCCGAAGCCCGCCAGGCGGGCTTGTGCTACAGATTACCCAGAAGGCCTATCTCTGCAGCTACTTTCTGCATTCCTTTAATTGTTTCGGCAATAATTTCATCCAGCTCCATCCCCAGCAGTTTTGCACCTTCCGCAATAACCTCCCTGTTCACTCCGGCGGCAAAACCTTTCTGCTTCCATTTTTTCTTTACCGATTTTACTTTCGTATCCATAATGCTTTTACTGGGCCGCATCAAGGCGGTGGCTGCAATCAGCCCCGTCAGCTCGTCAATGGTATATAAAACTTTCTCCATGCGTTCTACAGGCTCCACATCGGAACACACTTTCCAGCCGTGGCTGACAACCGCGCGGATATAATCTTCCGGCCAGCCGCGTTCCGCCAGGATTTCCCTGGTTTTTGCGCAGTGCTCGTCCGGGTACCGTTCATAGTCCAAGTCATGAATCAGACCGATAATACCCCACTTTTCCGGGTCTTCCTGAAAGAGCCCGGCAAAATGCCGCATTACCGCCTCTACAGTCAGAGCGTGTTTAATAAGACTGTCACTCTTGTTATACTCGGTTAGCAGCCTGTACGCTTCTTCTCTTGTCGGAATTGTCCTCTGCATCAACCAAACTTCACCTCTCTGGCTAGTTATTTTGCAACCGGGCTGCAGTAACATTATTTTACCATTTCCTCTGCTTTTACGGAAACAAAAACTAACACTTTACCGCTACACATTCAAAGCGGTAGGTGGCAATAAAATCCTCTCCGAAAGGATACAGTGCCCGGCAGGCGGGAGACAAATTCTGCAGGATGCGGAAAATCTCCCGCTGCTCCGCAGGTCCCGTTCCCATCCGCTCAAACCATTCAGGCAAGTCATACTGTTGTTGCATTAGCCTGTGTTCCCCGAGGACAAGCGGCAATTCCCCAAGCAACGCCAGCCACTGACGCGGGGAATATGAACGGTAATGGGAGCTGTCCCGGATTTTTTCCATTCTGTTTATTTCTCTTTCCGCCTCTTCCCCGTCGCAGACGGAACAGTCCAGAATATATAGTTTGCCGCCCTTTTTCAGCACCCTGCACATTTCCTGCAGTGCTTTTTTAATGTCATAAAAATGGTGCGCTGCCAGCCTGCAGGCAACCAGGTCAAACTGCCCGTCGGCAAAAGGCAGGTTGTGCACATCACAGGCCTGAAAACTTATATTATTAAGGCCCAATGTCCCGGCATTAACGGCCGCCTCCCGTAACATTTCCGGTGTTATGTCAATGGCTGTCACGCTTTTAACATACGGTGCCAACGCACAGGCGGTATGCCCGCCGCCAGTGGCCACATCCAGCGCCACGGCATTCCTGTCCGGCGCCAGCAGCTTCAGCATGCGCTCCAAGTCCGCCCGGTTTCCGTGGGTTCTGCTTTGGCGGTAAGCAGCCGCCCGCATGCCGAAATTTCGCTGTACTTCCCTTGCATTGCCCATCTTTCTTTCCTCCGCCTTTTGTTGTCATGCCTTTGCCAATTCCCGTGTAATAAAACAAACTTTCCCTTAAATATGCCACATTTTCTTTCACGGCGCAACCACTTTCAAAGAGTAGGATACATTGACGCCCTATTGCGGCACAACACCGGACAGGTGCATTGTTAAACTTCTTTTTGTGCCATGAAGGAGATGCGTAATCCCGGCGCGAACATATGATGAAAGAAAGCAACCGTAAAGGAGCAGGAAGATGAAATACCAGACCGCAGTTTACCGGACAACAACAAAAAGAACCAAACGTCGGCGGCTGTTGCCCTTACTGGCCGTACTCTTTGTCGCCGCCGCTTTTTTATATTTTTTTCACCCCAGGCTGCTTTTAACTTTCGGCAAGCCTGACAGCCCGCCTCCCGGCGACAACGGCACGAAACTGCCGCCGGAGGAACCTGTTGATGCGCCGCCCCCGCCGCCCGAGCAGGAAGACCCAAAGGCGGAAGACCCTTCGCCCGTGGAAGAGCCGCCTGCCGTACAAGAGCCCCAAGACATCCTGCCGCCCGGAGATGATCTGCCTGTAATCGCAGACGGGGACTATTTGCTGGCACTTGTCACAAAAAAAACAACCCTCGGGGATTATGAACCGGCCGATTTGGTGGAAATCCCCCGGGAGCTGTGGGCCAATGACTACCCCTATAAATTAAGAAAAGAAGCCTGTGAACACCTGCTTGTCATGTGGGAAGCGGCACAAAACGACGGGTTCTCTTTTCTCGTCACATCTGCCTACCGCAGCTACAGCACCCAGGAGCGCCTTTTTGCCAACTATGCAGCCGCCCACGGCGAGGAAAAAGCAAACACCTTCAGCGCCCGCGCCGGCCAGTCGGAACACCAGTTGGGCACCACCGTGGACCTGGTTGTACCGGGGCACAGCCTGTCGGACAGCTTCGGAGAAACCGACATCGGCAAGTGGCTGGCGGAAAACTCCTGGAAATACGGGTTTGTTCTCAGCTACCCCAAAGGGTCGACCGAGATTACAGGCTATATTTATGAACCCTGGCATTTCCGCTATATTGGCGTGGAAAATGCGGCTGCCTGGAGGGAAGCGGGAGTAACCCTGACCGAATGGTTAATGGAACAGCCGCAAGAATGGAAAGATTAAAAACGCCCGCCACCGGGCTTTTTTCCTGCCGACGCTTGGTCGTCCCGCCGGCCGGGCTACTCGCCGATAATCTTTACCAGCACCTTTTTCCTGCGCTTGCCGTCAAACTCACCGTAAAAGATCTGCTCCCACGGACCGAAATCAAGTTTACCGCCTGTGACGGCCACCACCACTTCCCGCCCCATAATGGTCCGTTTCAGGTGGGCGTCGGCATTATCCTCAAAAGTGTTATGCTCGTACTGGTCATAAGGCTTCTCAGGCGCCAGCTTTTCCAGGAAGCGCTCAAAGTCCCGGTGCAGCCCGGGTTCGTCATCATTGATAAACACACTGGAAGTAATATGCATGGCATTGCAAAGCAGGAGGCCTTCCTTAATCCCGCTTTCTTTAAGACAAGCCTCCACCTGGTCCGTAATATTTATCAGTGCACGCCTGGTTTTGACTTCAAACCACAGTTCTTTACGGTAGGTTTTCATTTTTCCCTCCGGCAACAGCGTTTTTTTCCAGTACTTTTTCCAGCACAATCCGGCCGGCAAAGCCACCCCGTTTTTCACGCTTGGCCGCCGCCATTGCCAAAAGCTCCTGCAGGCCTACACCCTTCCTTTCCGCAAGGGCGGCCACCACCTCCAGGATGTCGGCCAGTTCTTCCACTTCCCCGGAAGCGACAAATTCCCTGACCTCTTCATACAGTTTTTCCTGCAACAACTTGCCGAATTCTTCTTCAGCCGCAATGCGGCAGACAGGGGTTTTGCCGGCCCGGCGAATCAGTTCCGGAATACCGTCCCGGACAAGCTTATTATGTACATGTTCACCGCGCAATTCCACCAGCGGATAAGGAACTATATGCCGCCCCGGGGATTTTCCACATCCCCAATGTACCTGGGGATGACGTGATAATGCAGGTGAAAGACAGACTGTCCCGCCGTTTCTCCCACATTCACTCCCACATTATAACCGTCAGGCCGGTATTTTCCCTCCAGCAGTTCCCTGACCTGAAAAATGAGATCGTTGATTGCCGCCAGCTCCTCGGCGCCGGCTTCAAACAGCGTGGCCACATGCCTCTTGGGCACTACCAGCGTATGCCCCTCATTAACGGGATAATTGTCATAAAAAGCTTTGGCCAGTTCATTCTCACACAGCAGGCTGCTGCCTGTCAGTTCGCAAAAAATACATCTGCCCATGCTACTGCCCCGCTCACTTCAGACTTTATGCCCGGCCCCAAAACCGGGTTTTCCCGGCTGTAATTTCCCGGGCAGGCAAGATAGTACTTGCACATAAAGAGGCTGCAAAAAGCTTGCCTTTACATATTCAACACTATGCAGTTTTTTCCCTTTCCCTTACACCCAAAAGCCGTGTGCGCCGCTCCTGCCGCATTTTTTAACGTTAGTGTAAAGTTATTGTAGGTTTTTAAAGGAATAATCATATCAAAAAAAGAAGAGGAACCTCACATTCACCACGAATGAATACCCCAAGAAGGAGGCAGAGGTTCCTCATGGAAGAAGTTCGTTTAGTAGAAGCAAAAATCCTTTCGGTAACAGAAAAAATCCTAGACATTTTAGCGGGTGGC
>LSQX01357335.1_pt4 | contig 15317 bp, 13 predicted proteins | sample 654561 | NCBI WGS metagenome assembly LSQX01 (sample SAMN04489861, study PRJNA283612) | anaerobic digester metagenome | isolation source: 4 biogas reactors fed with cattle manure at either 37C or 55C with and... | place: Denmark: Kongens Lyngby | collected 2014 | reverse complement strand
GGATAAGTATACGAAGATTCAAGATGTATGATAGAATTCATAACATACTATAATTATCGGAAATGAGGACCTTGCGATGAAGGTATCTACTAAAGGACGATACGCATTGCGTATGATGATTGACATTGCAAAAAATAGCACTGGCGAATGGATATCCATCAAGGATATTGCGCGCCGTCAAAATATTTCAGAAAAGTACTTAGAACAGATTGTATCGCCACTGACACGAGGCGGTCTTTTGCTCAGCAGTCGAGGACCGTCCGGAGGTTATATGCTTTCAAGGCCACCGAAGGAGTACACGGCCGGAGAGATATTACGAACGATTGAGGGCAGTATGGCCCCGGTTGCTTGTCTTGACGGTATGGATAACATTTGTGAGCACCAAGAGCGCTGTGCGACGTTGACATTCTGGCAAGGGCTTTATCAGGTCATTAATGAATACATTGACGCGGTTACTTTACAGGATTTGGTTGATCGAGACTTGTGCTCGGACCTGCCGGATTTCTCAATCTGATTATTTCCAAACAGAAGCGAAAATATTGAGAAAACAGTTGACAATTTACGCGCATAATAATAACATACTAATCAGATAGGAAAAGTACAAATTATATAATGTGGAGGTCATCATATGAGCACACTAATAAATCAATTGACCGAACTCGTTGGCTCGACACCGATTATGCGATTCAATTCGCTCAAAGCATATATGGGACTCAAGGCGAATGTCATGGGAAAGCTCGAGTTCTATAATCCTGCCGGCAGTGTTAAAGACCGAATTGCCAAATCCATGCTGGAAGATGCTCGGCAAAAGGGCATCCTTAAGTCAGATTCTGTGATTATTGAGCCGACCAGCGGTAATACCGGCATCGGCTTAGCGGCTCATGCGGCTTCATGGGGATACAAACTTATTTTGACCATGCCGGAGACGATGAGCCTTGAGCGTCGAAATCTCCTCAAGGCTTACGGCGCGGAGTTGGTGTTGACGGATGGAACAAAGGGCATGAAGGGGGCCATCGATAAAGCGAGTGCTCTGCTAGATGAGATCCCCAATTCATTTATGCCGGGTCAGTTTACAAATCCTGCAAACCCCAAGGCGCACCGTGAGACTACAGGTCCGGAAATATGGCGTCAAACGGATGGTCAGGTAGATATATTTGTATCCGGAGTCGGTACGGGTGGCACCATTACCGGGGTCGGAGAATATCTTAAGTCCCAAAATCAGGATGCCTATGTTGTTGCTGTTGAGCCGCAAGAGTCTCCTGTATTATCTGGCGGACACCCGGGGCCGCACAAGATCCAAGGCATCGGTGCGGGATTTGTGCCGGTCATACTGAATACATCCATCTACGACGAAGTGATTCAGGTCAACCAAGATCAAGCGCGTGAGACGGCCCGTTTGATTGCACAAAAAGAGGGCATACTAGTTGGCATTTCGTCAGGCGCAGCAGCATATGCTGCTATTAAGCTGGCCGAGCGTCCTGAAAACGAAGGTAAAAATATAGTGGCTATCATGTGTGATACCGGCGAGCGATATCTATCCACTACCTTATTCTCATAAATAATCTGCCGATGCAAAAAATACAGATAAAATTATGCCTTAGAAGAGGAGTATAGCCACATGAGTGATAATTATCGTTTTGAGACCCTACAACTTCATGTCGGGCAAGAAAGTCCGGATTCAGCCACGGATGCCAGAGCGGTTCCGATTTATGCAACGACATCATACGTATTCAAAGACTCTGCCCAAGCAGCAGGACGTTTTGCGCTCGCAGAAAGCGGCAATATATACACACGGCTCATGAATCCGACCAGTGATATTTTCGAAAAACGAATAGCTGCACTTGAGGGCGGTATAGCCGCATTGGCGACCGCGTCCGGCGCCGCGGCAATTACTTATTCTATTATTAATATTGCCAGGGCCGGCGATCATATTGTGGCTGACCGAAGAATATATGGCGGCACGTATAATCTACTGGCACATACACTGAAAGACTTGGGCATTGAGACCACATTCGTTGACGGAAGTTCGACAGCACATTTTGAAGAAGCGATTCGCCCCGAGACCAAGGCAATTTTCATTGAATCATTAGGTAATCCTCACAGTACGGTCGTCGATATTGAAGGCGTCGCAGGTGTAGCACACTTTCACCAAATTCCACTCATCGTCGACAATACGTTTGCGACTCCGTATCTTCTTCGTCCGATTGAATGGGGCGCGGATATCGTTGTGCACTCTGCGACCAAGTTCATAGGTGGTCATGGCACGGCGGTCGGAGGGGTGATTATTGATTCCGGCAAATTTGACTGGACTTCTTCGGACAAGTTCCCTGGCATCAGTAAGCCTAACCCCAGTTATCACGGAGCCGTTATTTCAGACGTTGTCGGAGCTGCTGCCTACATCGCGAAAATTCGAATTACGTTACTACGTGACACCGGAGCGACCATTAGCCCATTTCATTCGTTCCTTTTTTTGCAAGGACTAGAGACACTATCGCTTCGAGTTCAAAGACATATTGAAAACGCATTTGCCGTAATAGACTATCTCGAAGCACATCCGAAAGTCGCTCGTGTGAACCACCCGAGAATTCCGTCGCACCCCGATCATGAACGCTATGGAAAGTATTTTCCCCAGGGAGGCGGATCGATTTTTACTTTCGAAATTGTTGGTGACGCGTCAAGAGCACAGGCATTTATTGATCGGCTGAAGCTGTTTTCGCTGCTTGCAAATGTCGCGGATCTTAAATCGTTGGTCATTCATCCGGCGAGCACAACTCACTCGCAACTGAGCCCGCAGGAACTTGGCGAACAAGGCATTTTACAGAACACGATTCGGCTCTCAATTGGAACGGAGCACATCGACGATATCATTGAGGATTTGGCGCAGGCGCTTGCAGTGGTTTAATATTTAAGTTTTTCAACCAAGCACCCCCAGGTGATCGAGTAATATTTTGATTCCTATGAATATGAGTATTGCGCCACCAGCGATTTCAGCCTTTGTCTTAAAACGGCTGCCGAATCGGCTTCCGATATAAACGCCCAGAAGCGACAGTGCGAAGGTGATGCAGCCGATTGAAGTGACAACAGTAAACAAATCGATGCGAATGACAGAGAAACCGATTCCTGCCGCTAAGGCGTCGATACTTGTTGCAAAAGATAAGGTTAATATCTGAGAAAAAGACGGACGCACCGGACAGGCCGCCTCGGAAGGGGCGGTTTTTTGCGCTTCTGCGAACATCTTGAGGCCCAGAATACTCAATAAAGCGAAGGCAATCCAGTGATCGATATGGACGATGTATTCACGAAAACCAGAGCCCAAGAACCAGCCAATCAGCGGCATGATCGCTTGAAAAAATCCGAACATAAATGCGACTCCGATTGCGAAGCGAAGCTTGAATTTCGGAAAACATAAACCTTGACACAGCGCTGCGGCAAAAGCGTCCGCAGACAAACCGACGGCAACCAGAATGATCTCAATTATTCCCATGATGACCTCAATATTCACGTCCAAGATACAAGTAATCGATGAGTATCAACTTAACGAATAGGACAAGTTTATACAAAAGTGAAGCTCGAATGCAATCTAAACTCAAAACTTTTACGAAATATGCATATAATGAGGATACTCGAATAACGTTAAGGAGAACGATATGACTCATGAAATGACGAAACTAACTGCAGAAGATCAGGTTGCCAAGTTACTTCAAATCAATCTTATTGAAGTAGCGCCGGGCTATGCCAAGGCAAAAATGGAGATCAAAGAGTCCCATCTCAACGGGGTGGGTACGCTTCATGGTGGCATTATGTTTTCTCTTGCGGATTATGTTTTCGCTGTTGCCGCAAACAGCTATGGCACCCCAACGGTCGCGGTACAGGCGAGCATATCATATTACAAGGCCCCGGCCGGCCCTATCCTTACGGCCGAATCCAAGGAGCTGTCGAACGGGCGAAAAATATGCAGTTATGAGGTGGATCTCAGAGATACTGACGGAACACCGGTCGCAAAATTCACCGGTACGGGCTATCGTAAAAGTTGATTCCTGACTTTCGATATTACTTATTAATAAATTCTTAGCAGATTAATTGCCCGATTCTCGCCTTGACAATGTATAATGCATATATACACGTAGGTATGCATGACGTTGCGCTCGCTTGTGTTGTGGGGATAATCATCATGTCATTTTCTTCCAAACCCTCTAGAAAAGGCAACATCATTCAAAAGCTGCTTGCCGCAGTTTGTGTCATGGTTGTCTTAGTGGCGGGCATCGCATACATACTCAGGACCAAAGATGATTATATTTTGAAGACGAATCGTATGCTCTCGGAGCAATCGCGAGTTGCCGTTTCGTTTATCTCTCTTTCGGATTTCAGAGATATGTTTTCGCAGGACGAAAATATTTCCAATCGTGCTCGGGCGCGTTTGGAATCTGAGCTTTACTACTTTTCTAATTCAATGGATGGTGTTGGATATGCTTATGTAGCGGAGATTGTCGGAGATAATCACACCGTTATGGCTGATTCAATTTCAGACAATAGTTTTGAGGTGATTGGGCGTCCGGACGGATTGGGTACGGCAGATGCGGCGATTATAGATAACATGCAGATGCCGCAATCTCTGATAGAAGGTCCTTTTATTTCGGCAATGTCTGGTAGCGATGCCGTCATACGCGTGACGACCCCAATTATTGATAATTCCGAATCATCGCATTATTTGGTTTACGAATATGATTCTGAAGCTTATTACAGCGAAATCAATCAGCATGTTTTTCATGCGATTGTGATCGTTGCCTCCGTTTTGATTTTGGTGCTATGCTTGATCTGGTATATTTTCAAAAATATAGAACTGGCTGAGCGCAATCAAAAAATCAAGGCACGCGAAAAACTCTTCCGAGCCATATTTCGGCGCGCCCCGGTTGGTGTTGCGCTGATGTATGAGAATCGCATCGTCGCGGGTGTCAATCCGGCCTTTGAGAGCATACTGAACCGAACCGAAGCAGAGCTCAAAGAAGTCGCCTGGGAAGATCTGACCTTCGTCGATGATTACGAGGCAGAGAACGAGCTGATTGAAAAATTTCGTTCTCGAGAACTTGACGACTATGAAATCGAAAAGCGTTTTGTTCGACCCGATGGCGACGCCGTTTGGTGCATTGTACGAATCATTCGATTCGAACTTAAGGGTCGAGAGGATATCTCACATTTGTGCATGATACAAAATATCGATCAACGAAAAAAGGCAGAAAAGGCGTTCAAGGAATCCGAACGCAGCAAATCGGTCCTGCTGTCGCACTTGCCCGGCATGGCATACCGTTGCGCGAATGACATAGAGTGGACCATGAATTTCGTATCGGATGGTTGTCGGGAGCTTACGGGGTTTCAGGCGAGTGAGTTGATTGATAATCAATCTGTCGCATTCAATGATTTGATTGCCGTCGAGTATCAAGACAGTATCCGAAAAGAGTGGGAAAGAATACTTCAGATTCGTGCACCGTTTCACGCAGAGTATGAAATAATCACAAAGCAAGGTGCGCGCAAGTGGGTCTTAGAAATGGGGCAGGGCGTTTATGATGAGTCTGGTGAAGTCGTTGCACTTGAGGGGATCATCATTGATATGACCGCTAGAAAAAAGCAAGAGGAACGTATCCGCTATCTCAATGACCACGATTTCTTGACCGGTCTATACAACCGCCAGTTCTTCGAAAAAGAAAAAATGCGAATGGACAAACTCAAATATATGCCAATCACCTTTATGTTGTGTGATATCAATGGGTTAAGGCTGATTAACGATGCTTTTGGACAAAACATTGGTGATGCGATCATCATTGAGACCGCGCGTTTTCTTGAGCAATATTGTTCTGAAAACGACGTCATCGCGCGCACCGGAGGGAATGAATTTTCGATGCTTCTTCCCAATACTTCGGCAGAAGATGCTTACTCGCTATGTACAAAGATCCAGAGCAATATTGAAATGAGAAATCAAACGGTCGGTGAGATGGCTATAGATATGAGCGTTTCAATTGGTTACAGCACCAAGGAATCGCATGCGTCCTCTTTCTCTGATGTTGTTCGCGAAGCTACGGAATATATGTACAAGAGAAAACTCTTGAATCGTAAGAGTTCACATAGTGCGATTGTATCATCAATTATGACGACACTTTATGAGCGCAGTCAGGAAACCGAAAATCACGCCATTCGATTAGCTGAGATATCAAAAGCCATCGCGCGTCGCTTTGATTTAAATCAGAGTAACCTTGACGACCTTGAGCTATTTGCAATGTTGCACGATATCGGAAAAGTCGGTATTGATGACCGCATTCTCAACAAGCCGGGAAAACTCGACGACGAGGAGTGGACGATTATGAAAAAACACCCGGAAATCGGCTATCGAATTGCGATGTCGACGCCGGATCTTGAGCGTATCGCAGAATATATCCTGTCGCACCATGAGCGCTGGGACGGTCATGGTTACCCCAGAGGTTTAAAAGGCGAAGAAATTCCGTTGCCGGCAAGAATCCTAGCGGTCGCGGATACTTACGACGCCATGACGGAAGATCGTGTCTATCGAAAAGGGATGAGCCGAGAGATCGCGATTGAAGAAATATTGCGGAATCGCGGAACTCAATTTGATCCGGATGTTGCAGATCTTTTTGTCGAAGCGCTTCAGGAATATGAGCAGTCTCAACGACTGACGTCTTGAACTTGAGGGCCGGCAACCGGATTCGTCACCATACATATTTTGGTGCGATTACATAGTGATAAACAACCTCCAAAGTGTTAAAATATATTTAGGCTTATTTTGGAGGTCGATATATGATTACACACAGGCGCTTTTCTCATTTTAAGCGGATTATTTTAGTTACTAAGACCGCCTTTGGCATGGGGGTCGCGCTTGCGTTGTGTGTGTCTGTCGGAGGATGCAAGTATCTTTTTGAAAACTACAGAGAACGGTCTCACTCATCAGCTCAATCAATAGAAACAACGTTGGAGTCATTAGTTACGGAGATGACTTCTGAAGGCGAAGCCTCCTCTGCCACCGGGTCAACACAATATCAGACGCCGACGCAGCCTTTGTCCGTTGATGAATCGGGCGGCTTTATTCCTGCTTCGACTACTTCCGAAAGCACTACTGCGACGACGACGGCCAAGCGACTGCCCGATAATCCGGAGAATATGTACTCCAGTTATGCTTTTATGAAGTCATTTGATCCGGCGACCGGCGTCGCTTCTTTTGATTACTTTGATATGTTGAAAGGCCAAGCGGCGATTGACTACCTTGTCACCTATGAGGGTTATACGCCTGAGGATGCAGCAACAGAAGTCAATGATTATGCGGACAGCGAATTTGTTTTGAAGAACGTGAATCCGCAGCTGAGGCATGCCGACATGGAAGCGGTGTCCATTTCCATGATGTATGATGCATCGGGCGTAAAGAGTGTGGACGCCAACACATTCGCTTTGGATTATGCGGAGTTCTTATCGTTATACCAAAGTCATCCGGACGACGTCGTTGAAGGGGATTTCTTTTATTATGTGACTGTTTCAAATGACCGAATTACCGGCGTTGATCAAGTATATTGGCCGTAGGTCATTCTGTTCGGCATGTTGAGATCTTTGGGCTAACTATTGTTAACATTCCTTTAAGGTCGTTAATAAACGGTATCCTGGACCGCTGTTCTATTGCCTATGTGGCATAATGAAAACATCTTGTTTTTCGGAGGCATCAGATGGATATTCATGACAGTAATCGTTTGCGAGCCCAAGAACTTGTGGCACAGATGACGGTAGAGGAAAGAATTGATCAATTGACGTATCACGCACCTGCAATTACACGGCTCAATGTCCCTTCTTACAATTGGTGGAACGAGGCGCTTCACGGTGTTGCTCGAGCGGGTACAGCGACCGTTTTTCCGCAAGCGATTGCTATGGCGGCGATGTTTGACAAAGAATATCTTGAGAAGATTGCAGATGTGATTGCGACGGAGGGTCGTGCTAAGTATAATCAAGCGTCTTCTCACGGAGACCGAGACATATATAAAGGGCTTACTTTTTGGTCGCCGAATGTCAATATTTTTCGCGATCCGAGATGGGGACGCGGTCATGAGACGTATGGTGAGGATCCGTACCTGTCGTCACAGCTTGGTATCTCTTTTATTCGCGGGCTTCAAGGTGCCGGCGAAGTTATGAAGAGCGCGGCCTGTGCGAAGCACTACGCTGTTCACAGTGGTCCCGAAGCCCTGAGGCATGAATTTGATGCTGTTGTCTCTGATAAAGATCTTTGGGAGACTTACTTGCCGGCCTTTGAGGCATGCGTTCGAGAAGCAGATGTTGAGTCGGTGATGGGTGCTTACAATCGTACCAACGGCGAGCCGTGTTGCGGCAGCCACACGCTACTTTCTGAGATTCTGAGAAGGAAATGGGGATTCAAGGGGCACGTTGTGTCGGACTGTTGGGCAATTCGGGATTTTCACGAGCATCACCGCGTGACCAAGACGGCAGTCGAATCCGCTGCCTTGGCATTGGATGCCGGTTGTGATTTAAATTGCGGCAATATGTATCTTCATCTTAAATCTGCATGGATGCAGGGATTAGTTACGGATGAACAGGTGACGGAGTCAGCGATTCGATTGTTTACGACGCGATTCAAGCTTGGTCTTTTTGATCATACCGAATATGATGACATTCCGTATGATGTTGTGGCTTGTCAGGCACATTTGGATATGAGCATTCGGGCTGCCGAAAAGGCAATGGTCCTTCTTAAAAATGATGGAATTCTCCCTCTGGATAAGGACGCTCTGAAGACGGTTGCGGTCATTGGCCCCAATGCAAACAGTCGTCGCGCATTAATCGGCAACTATCACGGCACGTCACCTCGTTACATTACGCCGCTTGAAGGTATAGAGGATTATTTGGGTGACTCGGTTCGAGTGCTTTACTCCGTTGGTTCAGAATTGACGTTTAATCGCAGTGAATTTTTGGCACAGCCCAATGATCGTATTGCTGAAGCGGTTTATACCGCGGAACAAAGTGATGTCGTCGTGTTATTTGTTGGATTAGACGAGACGCTGGAAGGCGAAGAGGGCGATACCGGCAATAGCGATGCATCCGGCGACAAACTGAGCTTATATCTTCCTGAGGTTCAGAATCGATTGATAGAAAAAGTAACGGCTACAGGGAAGCCGGTGATTGTATGTCTTATGGCTGGAAGTAGCATTGATTTGTCATATGCGGATAAGCATTGTGCCGCGGTACTTCAGGCATGGTATCCGGGAGCGCTCGGCGGTCGTGCAATCGCAAATGTTCTTTTCGGGAAGTCTGCTCCAAGCGGCAAACTTCCGGTCACCTTTTACAGACAAGATAACACGCTGCCGGACTTTACGGATTACTCAATGTCGGGAAGAACATATCGATATATGACTGAGCTACCACTTTATCCTTTTGGTTATGGGTTAACTTACGGTCATGCCGGCTTGCGATGTGAGTATGCTGATCGTGAAATTAAGGATAGCGATCCATTGCGCATTTCGCTTGTTATGGATAATAAAGGTGAAAGACCCATTGAAGAAGTTGTCCAAGTGTATTGTCGTCCCCAAGAGTCTAATGATGCACCTCCGAATCCTGTTCTTTGCGCATTTAAGCGTGTTCATGCAGACGCTGGACAGACCATCCGTTTCGAAATGCTCGTCGAGTCGGATCGGTTCACTGTTGTGGGAGAAGACGGGAACCGTTACGTCGCGTGTGGTGAGTGGGATATTTTTGTTGGATTTTCTCAACCGGATTTGCGAAGCAAGCAATTGACGGGCATCGAACCGATTGCTCTTCGAGTGTCTGTGGATCGTGCATAATCGTGCCGACAAAGATTTCTTTTCTGAAAGCGGCTACAGGTTATTGACATCCGAATCGAAGGGTTGTAATCTGTAATAGACGAACACCGTGCTCGAGCACGGAAGGAGTTCGAAATGACAATCAAGTATTGCGACGATGCCAGAAATCGATCTCAATAATGTGCGATTGTCTCGAAATATAAGGTAAATTGTTTTTTTGAAGTGGGCCGCTTGCGGCCGAAGAGAAGAAAGGAAGGAACGAACATGACTGAGTTTTATCCGAACATTCCCAAAATCCGCTATGAGGGCAGCAAGTCCAAGAACCCGCTTTCTTTCCGTTTTTATAATCCGGAAGAAGTTGTTGCCGGCAAGACCATGAGAGATCACTTAAGATTTGCGATGTCATATTGGCACACGATGGTTGCTGAGGGCACCGATATTTTCGGATCCGGAACAATCGATAAGAAGTATGGCGCGACCGACCCGCTTGAGCAGGCCAAGAACAAGGCAAGAGCTTCTTTTGAATTGATGGATAAGCTTGATATCGATTTCTTCTGTTTCCATGACAGAGACATCGCTCCCGAGGGCGCAACGCTTGAAGAATCCAATAAGAATCTTGATGCTATTGCAGATGTTCTCGAAGAAGGCATGAAGAAGTACAACAAGAAGCTTCTCTGGGGTACGGCAAATCTTTTCAGCAATCGTCGTTACATGAATGGTGCCGGTACTTCTCCGAACGCCGATGTTTTCGCATATGCGGCAGCACAGATTAAGAAGGCTCTTGAAGTGACTGTTCGTCTGGGCGGTGAGGGCTACGTATTCTGGGGTGGTCGTGAAGGCTACGAGACACTTCTGAACACGGATATGGCTTTTGAGCAAGCTAACATGGCTCGCCTGATGAGAATGACTGTCGATTACGGCAGAAGCATTGGATTCACTGGTGATTTCTATATCGAGCCGAAGCCGAAGGAGCCCATGAAGCATCAGTACGATTTCGACGTTGCGACCGTTATGGCTTTCTTGAAGACCTATGGTCTCGAGAAAGATTTCAAGATGAACGTCGAAGCCAACCATGCCACATTGGCACAGCATACATTCCAGCACGAGCTTCGTGTTGCTACAATCAACGGCGCATTTGGTTCTGTTGATGCAAACCGCGGTGATACGCTTCTCGGATGGGACACGGATCAATTCCCTACCGATGTTTACGATAGCACCATGGCGATGTACGAGATCATTAAGGCAGGCGGTTTTACTAAGGGCGGCTTGAACTTTGACTCCAAAGCACGTCGCGCTTCGAACGCGCCGGAAGACGTTTTCTACAGCTACATTTCCGGTATGGATTGTTTTGCGCTCGGTTTGAAGATGGCTTACAAGCTGATTGAAGACGGAAGAATCGACAATTTCGTGTCCGATCGTTATGCCACCTTTAATGAAGGCATCGGTGCAAAGATTGTCGCCGGAGAAGTGACAATGGCAGATCTTGAGAAGTATGCACTGGAGAAGGGCGAAGTCAAAGCTCAGAGCGGACGCCAGGAGCGTCTTGAGAGCATCCTCAACGACATTCTTTTCGGTTAATTAATTAACGCATTCAGCGGAGGTAATATCATGGCATATCTGATCGGTGTTGACATTGGTACTTCCGGCACGAAGACCGTCATTTTTGACGAAGCCGGGAAGACGATTGCACAGGCCACCATAGAATATCCCATGTATCAACCCGAAAACGGCTGGGCCGAGCAGCATCCCACTGACTGGTGGGATGCTGTTGTCGGTACTTTGCAAAAAGTTATCGCCGAATCGGGCATTGATACTTCAGACGTTCGCGGCATCGGTCTCTCGGGACAGATGCACGGTCTGGTTATGTTAGATCGACAAGACAAGGTCATTCGTCCGGCTATTATCTGGTGTGACCAGAGAACCACGGCAGAGTGTGACCAGATTACGAATCTTGTTGGTGCAGAGCGCTTGATTGAGATCACTGCGAATCCTGCACTCACTGGTTTTACGGCTTCTAAGATTCTTTGGGTTCGCAACAATGAACCGCAGAATTATGAGAAGTGCGTGAGTATTTTATTGCCCAAGGACTACATACGTTTGCGTCTGACCGGCGAGCGTGCCACTGAGGCCTCGGATGCTTCGGGCATGCAGCTTTTGGATATCGGCAAGCGCTCTTGGTCTGATGAAGTGTTGACGAAGCTTTCCATCGACAAGTCACTTTTGGCACCGGTGTATGAGTCGCCGGAAGTCACGGGTGCGATCACGCAAGAGATTGCAGAGCTGACCGGTTTAAAAGCCGGCACGCCGGTTGTCGGCGGTGCAGGAGATAACGCAGCAGCTGCTGTCGGTACCGGTGTCGTTGCTGATGGACAGTCCTTTACGACCATTGGCAGTTCCGGTGTTGTATACGCACATACTGCAGAGATGCACATCGATCCTAAGGGACGCGTCCATACTTTCTGTTGTGCCGTTCCGGGTGAATGGCACGTCATGGGCGTGACGCAAGGCGCAGGATTGTCGCTTAAGTGGTTTAGGGATAATTTCCTTGAGTCATTTTCGGAGACGGCAAAGGCGATGGGTGTCAGTCCATATTATCTGATGGATCAAGCGGCAGGGAAGATTCCGATTGGTTCCAACCGCTTGTTGTTCCTCCCGTATTTGATGGGTGAGCGTACCCCGCATTTAGATCCTTATGCTCGTGGCGTGTTCTACGGACTTTCCGGCGTTCACGGTAAAGCGGACATGATTCGTGCCATCATGGAAGGTGTATCTTACTCTTTGAAAGATTGCCTTGAAGTGATTAAGGGTATGGATATTGATGTTAAGACGATGCGCGCATGTGGCGGCGGTTCAGGTCCGTTCTGGCGTCAAATGCTGGCTGATGTCTATAATTGCGAGGTCGAGACCACCGATTCAAGTCAAGGACCTGCTTTGGGCGTTGCATTACTGGCCGGTGCAGGTACCGGAGTTTACGGTAGCGTTCGAGAAGCTTGTGAGGCAGCGATTCACACCAAGAGTAAGAATCCTCCCGGTGCTGCCGCCAGCAAGGACTATCAAAAGTTCTACGATTTGTTTGTTCGTATTTATCCGCAACTCAAGGATACCTACAAGACCTTGTCGACGCTTTAATGCGACAGACATAATGTCAATCTTTTATGAATTTGGGGCCGGCGTTTCGCCGGCTCTTTTCATATAGCGATGTTTTCAAGTATGATGAGATTGCACCCCAACGAATAAGGAGACGTAGCTGATGAACATCATTGAAACAGAAGCTCTTACATATGCCGGCATTCTTCATTATCCGCCGCTACGGATTATGGAGGGTGCTGTGACTTTTTTAACTGGAGATAGCGGCTCGGGAAAAACGACGTTATTGCGGCTGATCAATGCGACATTGTCACCGGAATACGGCCATATCTTTTATCGCGGCGAGGATACTCGATTATCGGACCCGCTAGAGCTTCGTCGAAAAGTACTATTGACGGGACAATCGGTCTTCTTGTTTGATACGACTATTCGAGATAATTTTCACATGTACTATGAATACCGCGATTTGCCGACACCGAGCGACGAGTTGATTGACCGATATCTTTCGTTGTGTATGGCGCCGTTTGCGCTCGATTCTTCATGCAATACATTGTCCGGTGGAGAACGCCAAAGAGTGTATTTGGCCATCTTTCTTTCGTTTGGCGCTGATACCTTATTGCTTGATGAGCCAACTTCGGCCCTAGATCGTCATTTAAGTGATTCGGTCTTTTCGAATATTGTCTCGTTCGCCAAGAATTCGGGAACGACGCTGGTGGTTGTCAGCCACGACACGGAACTCGTAAAAAAGCATGCAGAATTTGAATTGAATTTGACCAATGAGGTGAGGCGATGAATGGTATTGTAGAACTTCAAATTTGGCAGTTTTTATCTGTCTATTTGCTGTTGTTTGTTGTCTTGGGCATTTTTTTGAAGATGAAGCTTAACCAGACCAAAAAACTTCTGCTTTCGAGCGTGATGATGACGATTCAACTGATTGCCGCCGGATTTGTTTTGACCTTCATTTTTGAAAGACCGCATCCTGCGTTCACAATCATCTATTTATCTGCCATGCTCGTTTTTGCATCGTATCAAGTCGTCAGCAAAAACAGAAAACTCAATCGGAAGTTCAAAATTTCGATTGTTCTATCGTTATGGTCGTCGGGAACGCTTGTGTTGGCTATGTTTGTTGGTGTTATTGTTGGCGTTAGTATTTTTAACCCGCAATATACTATTCCTCTGGGCGGTATGATCATAGGAAATGCCATGACCGGAATCAATCTCGGAATGAAAACATTTACCGAGAGCATCGCAACGCAAAGGAATAAATTGGAAAATCTTCTGAACTTGGGTGTAGATCCCAAGCGCATATTGTTGCCGCACGTGAACCAAGCCCTGGAAACGGCTTTGATGCCGACGATCAATTCCATGATGGGTATGGGTATTATCTTTCTTCCGGGCATGATGACCGGGCAGATTCTATCGGGGACTAACCCCACAACAGCCATACTTTATCAAATTGCAATCATGATCGCAATTTGCAGCACAGTATGTCTGGCTGTTTTTGGGGCCCTGATTTTCGGATATCGAACACTATATAATAGTCGCAAACAGTTCGTATCGTTTCTTCAGGAGTCATAAAAATCGGTAAGTCTACGATTTAATCCAGCCCTTTTCTCGAAAACGAAGCACAAAAAAGTAGGAGATTGCTGCCAAAACGATACCCAATATGAATGATACCCAATAGTATGTAGTCAAACCAAAGCTTTCCAATGGAGATTGAATAGAGAGTATAACTTCAAAATAGTGCGACCCGGGTAGGGCCGAATAAATGATAAACGCGAAAGTCGTGTGATTTGAAAAAAACACAGTTGCCAGTGTTATGGGGAAAGACATCAAAAGGGCCGTTTTTCGAGTCGCGTCGGATAACAACAAAAAACCCCAATATGAACCGCAAGTGATTATCACCGAAAATATAAACCAAGGCGATAGTCTTGCAGTATTTTCGGGAAATCTTGCGAGATATTCGTAACTGCTGATCATAGAAAAAATAAACCAAAGCATAGCACCGGGTATTGCGCCCAGAAACGAGCCAAAAAATCCGAGTAGATACCGGGGATTGTAGTCAGAGCGGATTGTACCAGAATCATGTGTCCAATCGGTACCGACCTCCGGCGTCTTCTCAATCAAATCCGCTGGGATGCCGGAATCTTTTAGGTAAGTGGTCACGCGTAACAATAAGTTATGAAAATCCGGAACCGCGTTGTGAATAATCGGCAAAAAAATGGTAAGTTGCGAGTCATCAAGAACAATAGCATGAGATGAGGGGTGATCTTGATGATTGAGATAGTCTTCCATCCGCAATAAAAAATCACGATCAATGCCAAAAGCAAAAATCGATAGCGATACGCGTGATAAGTGCGACTGGATTTCTGCCTTAGTAAAATAGCCGTTGCAACGACCCGCAAGATGAGACGC
>LSQX01002459.1_pt1 | contig 15319 bp, 16 predicted proteins | sample 654561 | NCBI WGS metagenome assembly LSQX01 (sample SAMN04489861, study PRJNA283612) | anaerobic digester metagenome | isolation source: 4 biogas reactors fed with cattle manure at either 37C or 55C with and... | place: Denmark: Kongens Lyngby | collected 2014 | reverse complement strand
GACTCCTGAGGTGGATCAACAGCCCATGACTCCTGAGGTACAGTTTCTTGCTCCAGGTTAATGTCTATAGAGGAGGTCTCGGGTATTGGAATATCGTCAATCCCATAAGGATCCCCATCAACAGGACTAGGGCTTTCTAGCTGATCGATTACGCTAATTGCCGTCATCGCATAATCTTCAAGACCTTGATCATACATCTTCTCAATAGATTCAGTGGTAAGGTCTGGATGGCGTAAATTCAATTCTCCAATAAAACCGTCACCCGTCTTGCTACTATTGCGATAGCCTAGCTCATGAACACCAGATATAATAGCACCCCCTGCAGAATCGACAGTTTCAGGCTCTCCAGCGTACCCCCTATTCACCCTGTCATCTACATCAGCAATAAAAAACGCACCAGTTGCATCATTGGCCTCTGGGGAACCTTCATCTAAACCAAGTCTGTTGGCAATCTCTTCCTTTGTTGAACTATAATTTAATTCAATTTGAGGTTTTTTACTTCGCTCAAAACTATTAGGCTGCTCAACAGGACTGCTATACTGGGCTGGTAGCTCTCTATTTTTCATTTATTAATGTTTGTTTTAAATACTTATCTGATTATAGACTAACATATTTTTGGCAATAAGTCAATCTGGTCAAGACGGGTCAAGGTCAGTATTGCAAGGAATTAATCCATTATCGATTAATTATCCACGCCGCTAACCCTTTACATGTCAACTAAAATACGATACAATTTAACGGATATGAAGAGCAGTATACACCCACAGGATTACCGACTTGTCGTATTTAGCGACGAAGTTGCCGGGTTTTCGTTTTTGACTCGATCAACAGCGCAAACCAAAGAAACTATCAAATGGGAAGACGGAAACGAATACCCACTAGTTAAGGTACATATCTCTAGTGCCTCTCACCCATTCTTCACCGGCGAAGAGAAGATCATCGACACTGAAGGTCGTGTTGATAGGTTCAAAGCTCGCTTTGCTGCCGCTGAAGCTCGCAAGAAAGACTTAGCTAATAAAGCCAAAAAGGCTGCGGCAGCTAAAGCCCGCAAAGAAAAAGCTGAAGAGTCTACAAAAAAAGTAGCCACTCCTGCAAAAAAGAAAGTTAAGACTGGTAAGTAATCACTAGCCTGCACAGATACCCTCACTACAGATGAGGGTATTTTTTATTCAACCACACCTAATCTGTTATAATTAACACTATATGGTAAAAATTTCTCTTAATCTTGAAGATTTACTAAGTGAACAAAAGCAGCTTAGCGACTTCCTTGCAAGTCCAAATGCTTTTAGTGATTCTCAATTTAGTAATAAAAATAAACGTTTTAATGAACTAGAAACTCTTATTTCAATGGCTAAAAAACGCCAAAAATTACAAAACAATATCGTAGAAGCCAAAAAACTCGCTTCTGGAAATGATGAACTAGCAGAGCTTGCTAAACTTGAGCTAGAAGAGTCCGAGACATCTCTTAAAAAGTTAGAAGATGATCTATTTGTAATGTTAGCTCCAAAAGACCCCAATGATGACAAAAACTTAATAATGGAGATTAGAGCTGGAGCTGGTGGAGACGAAGCTAGCCTATTCGCAGCCGAGCTTTACCGCATGTACCTACGCTACTGCGAGACCCATAACTTCAAAACCGAACTCATAAACGAATCACCCAACGACGCAGGTGGCTACAAAGAGGTTATTTTTAGCATCAAGGGAGATTCGCCTTATGCCAAATTAAAATTTGAATCAGGCGTTCATCGTGTGCAGCGCATCCCCGCCACCGAGAGCCAAGGTCGAGTTCATACCAGCACAGTTACAGTGGCTGTACTACCTGAGGCTGAAGAGGCGGACATAAAAATCCATGCCAACGATTTAAAAATAGACGTCTATCGATCTGGTGGACACGGCGGCCAAAGTGTTAATACTACCGATTCAGCGGTACGCATCACTCACCTGCCAACTGGGCTTGTGGTTACTAATCAAGATGAAAAGTCTCAAATTAAAAACAAGGAAAAAGCCATGAGCGTACTTCGCTCACGCTTACTTCAGGCAAAAATTGACGAAGAACAGGCTAAGCTTACAGCCGAGCGCCGCTCATTGATTGGATCCGGCGACAGATCTGAAAAAATACGTACCTATAACTTCCCGCAAGATCGCATTACCGACCACCGTATCGGCTACAGTCGCAGCGGAATACCTGGTGCTATGGACGGTCGTATCGAAGACTTAACAGAAAAGCTACAAGCCTATGAGCGAGAGCTAGCTGCCAAAAATACCCAAGCTTAGTGCTTGCTAATAATCCTGCCATCGTATGGCTTTGCCCTATCAAGCAGTTCACTCAACTTCTCAATCTCATCTTTACCAACAGTCCGATAGCTAACCCCCGCTTCATTATCCAAATCGGCATTTTTTTGTGCTTTGTAAATCTGATTAACTAGAGATCTGATTGCAACATTAGAGTCAGTATCATTCTCTAGTCTATTTCTTTCGTACACATCATCGACACCCCTCCTGACAACCACGCCTCCATCAAGCCCCCTATATACATACATGCCCCTGGTATGGTTATCTTTATCTATCTCCTGAATCATAACCCGCCTTTCCGTCGCATTAGCATTAGGCACAAAAGTTGAAAATACACTCAATCTTAAATACGAGCCACCCGCATCCTCATAATCGAGTTTCTTAAATAGTTGGGTTTTACTAATCTTATCCCCACCCAGTCTGTAGTCACCAATAGATACATCCGATAGATTGTCCAGGATTTGATTATTAACCAAATCTTCAAACTTATTGCCCGCTTCTAAAACCTCCCATCCACCTACCTTTTCATCTTTGGTGGAATCGCTAATAAAATTAATTTCTTTTTTTGCGTAGCTCATTTTTGTTTTGATTACTGTTTAGTTTCTTTATTTATACATTATTTTGTATAAAAAGTCAATATGTGCCATAGTTATTAATATGAATATTTCAGAATGGCTCCGTAGCGCTACTAGGCAACTAAAAGAGATTGGCATTGAGTCAAGTCGCTTAGACGCCGAACTTATACTATCGCACACCTTACACAAGCCACGCACCTATCTGCATGCCCATCTTGACGACAAAATTGATCAACGCCATAAAGACATAGCCGATGCGCGACTACAACTACGACTCGAACGTGTACCCATAGCCTACATAACAGGTCACAAAGAATTTTACGGCAGACGCTTTAAAGTTACACCTGCCACCTTAATACCTAGACCAGAGTCAGAAAATATAATACACACATTACTGGCAGCCAGCTCTAACGAAATAACACCAAAAACACTAATTGATATAGGCACCGGCAGTGGCGCTCTGGCTATAACAGCTAAGCTTGAACGTCCCCATCTGGCAGTGACCGCCTCCGACATCAGCGATAAAGCGTTGGCAATCGCCAAAGAAAACGCCAAGATACATAATACAAATATCTACTTTCGTAACATGAACCTACTAAATAACCACGCCGGTCCGATAGACTACCTAATCGCTAATCTACCGTATGTTGACAAAGACTGGGTAGATACCTCACCAGAACTAAAACACGAACCGTCAATTGCACTTTATGCTCAAAATAAAGGATTAGATCTGATAAATAAATTATTACCTCAAGCCCAACGCTGGCTAACCGACAAGGGAATATTGCTACTAGAAGCAGACCCGTCGCAACATGAATCAATCATTAAAGAAGCTAGAAAGCACGATCTAAAACACGTCCAAACCAAAGGTTATTGCTTGGCACTGGTAAAAAATTAAAAACCAAATAGGTCACGCAGTGTTGGCGATCGATACCTAGGAACATCTTCTGGCTGCTCAAGCACTGATGCTTGGTCAGCCGTAACTTCATCTTTGTAGGCTGATAGCTTAACCGTTAGGTTATGCTCTTTGCCGTCACGTAAGATTACTACATTGACCTTTGCACCTGGTTGATACTCGCCAATCAAGCTACTCATGCCTCCATTTTTACCAACAGCCAAATCACCGACTCTTATGATAATGTCGCCGTCCTTTACACCTGCTTTATCAGCTGGACCACCCTTCTCTATGGCACTCTCGCCATTCTGCCCCGCAACCACAGCTGCACCATGCTTGACAGGTAAATTACGCTGCTTAGCAAAAATAGGCGTTATATCAACATAGCGAACACCCATATAGGCTCGTTCTACCTTACCCTTACTTAAAACTGTCTTCATAGCTCCCTTAACGGCATTAATCGGAATCGAAAAACCGATACCCTGGGCATCACCAGCCATGGCAGTATTAATGCCAACTACTTGGCCAGCTAAATTAACCAAAGGCCCCCCTGAATTACCCGGGTTGATAGCAGCATCAGTCTGAACTAAATCCGTTAAAGACTCTACTCCGCGACCATCGCTCGTTTTAGCGGATACAGGGCGCCCCAGACCAGAGACTATACCACTAGTGACCGTATTTTGATACTCGCCTAGAGAATTACCGATAGCAACCACAGTCTGACCAATCCTCAACGTGCTAGATTCCCCTATTTCGGCTGGAGTCAAGTTGGATACGCCGTTTATTTTCAAAAAAGCAATATCGTTTAAAGGATCACTTCCGACAATCTTAACATCATCATAAATATTGCCGTCATTTAATGTAACTGTTAAATTTCGCACCCCGCTGACAACATGCTTATTAGTAACTATATAGCCATCCTTACTGACAATAACTCCAGTGCCGGAGCCCTGCTTCAAATATTGTTGACCCTCAACTTTTGTAGTGATAGAAACAACACTAGGTGATACTTTTTGAGCAACGTGAGCTATACTCTCTTCAGTTTTTAATTTAATACTATTACCGTCCGCTTTCGTATCGCGTAAAGGTGTAGCAACTTGACTGTCACTACTTCTAGTGGCTAACCAGAACCCAAGTCCACCGCCGATAGATCCCACTAATAAAACTAAAACTAATAATGCAAATATTTTCTTTGTATGTTTCTGCATATCTCCTCCGCTGATTAACTTACTCTACTAAGCTGAAAGTAAACTGAAACTGCTCTATACTATCCCAGCTCCAACCGAGCTAAACATCACTAATAAAACTAAAATAGTAACAATCGAAAAAATAGCTGGTGCTAAATATTCTGCACTTTTAACTGATTTTTTTAATGTAATGGCGGCGTACATCCGCTCAACAGCAAGCCCGCCTAGTGTCATAAATATAGCTGCCTGAGGGATCTTAAGGTCGCCAAAATTCACTAAGCCATAGCCAATCGTCCAGTGGTACATAACCCAGCCAATCTCAGCAAGCATAAAGCCAAACACCATACTAAGTAATGACAACTGAGTTTCCTCGTGGACTGTTAAAACGTGCCTAGCCACCCCGTATCCAACTATAAATAATAAAATAACCACTATAGGCAAAGGAATCATGTATGACAGTGCCATTACGGACCAGGTTCCAACAAATAGACCAATCAATGACTGAACAAGCATGGCTTTCTTGCTAGACAGTGGTTTAATAGCAGTCAGCCAAACCGCGTAGAGTATCGAAATAACCAGCTGAAGCCAAACCACGACAGAATCCTCGGCAGAGTTAGCTAAGTACATTAGTCCGACAACACCAAAGCCAACCGATATATCAACTAAGTTAGCTAATATGTTTGCTCGCCAATACCTCATGCGAACAGCTAGAATCCGCCACTTACTCAGAAGAACTAAAATTAACGCTAAATAAACCTGGCCACTGACATACATCAAGAAGAAAAGTACAGCCACAAAGGCAACGTTCAACAAGATATACAAAAACTCACTAAAAATATTTTTCTGTCTGGAAACTCGCAAAAAATCCATAAACTTACTCTATTGTATCACATTTATTCTAACCACTAAGGCGAAGGTGAGCTATTAAGTATCACCACAAATCTGGTTTTCTCACCTAATGCGACTGGCGGAGAGCTAACCTTAGCCTGAACGCCATATAGCTCCTGAAGTTTGGCTTTAGTGGCATCATTACCCTCGCCAATTTGATACAAAACAACCCTACCTGTACCACTCTTAGCGGCGTTGCCAAAATTACCCACAGTAAAACCCTTTGACTCTAATTTATCAGCCTCAGCCTTAGCAACCCCCGCAACATCAGAGGCATTATACACATCAATCTGAGCCGACTCACGAACAATTGGATCGTTGGTCATATTTTTAGCTAGGTAAGCTTTGATTCCAGAGTAGTCATACAACCCCTTAACTGGACGAACTATACTTTGCCCAGAGTACTCACCTGTCGTAACAACACTTTCGCCCTCTTTTTCTAGCAGGATAGACTGAAGCTTATCTCCCTTAATCTCGCTAGCAAGAGACGTTAGCGTACGAACCTCTTTAATTTCAAAATTAGTTCGTAAATTATCACCCAGTGCGTCAATCAACTTAGTCACCTTGCCAAAATTCATTAAAGTACCTGCGCTAATAGCTTTATCCTGAATAGCTCTCATGATTTTTTGTTGATTCTTTTCACGATCAAAGTTGCCACCTGATAAACCATATCCGCCCTGAGCGTTGCGAGCTCTCGCTAGCGCCAGGGCATGTGCGCCATCTAGCTTGGCTACTTCACCATTTTTATAATTAACCATATTGCACTGATGATTACATTGCCAGTCAAAGTTAGGGTCGTAAATGCCCCTTGGGTCATCACTTTCTATCTTAACCTCTACTCCATCAAGCGCATCAACCGCATCAACCACAACCTTGTTATTAAGGTGAGCATAATAATGCACATTAAGACCTAAAACCTCGCCAACTTTTTGACGCACCGCCTCAGCACCCGCCTGTTCATTCTTTCCATCATCGCTAGCACACATGTAGGTTGCGTTTATCTTGCCCTCATAACCAACCGAGCAAGTTTCCTCATACTTAACCCATAAATCACGTGGTATACTAACCATATAGGCATTCTTTTGCCCTTGATGGATACTAACTAGCATAATTGAATCAGTTAGATTACCCCCCGGATGATTACCGCCGTCACCATCCTCTGAAGTTCCAAATAAGACAATATTCGAGCGACCATTCTCATCTTGCTTTAAAGGTGTCTTTTGAGCAAAGTCAAAAAAATTACCTTTAAATATCTTGCCACTTGCGATCAACGCCCTAAAACCAACGAAGCCACCAATCAATACAAGCAAAATAAATATTACTGTTGCTATACGCCTATTGCGTTTTTTCTGACGAGCTCGCTGTTCTGGGGTTTTACGAACACGCCCCTTCCTATCAACCTCTGGACTGTCGATATTCCTCAAAGAATCATCTATCTCACCCCTACTTACTCCTACACGCGGTCTAGCGTGATTTGGCTGTTGAGCATCTTCGCCATGCAACTCCTGCACGGAAGACTTTAGGTGTTTTTTTGAATTAGATTTACTGGGTTTATGCAATTCTCCACCTCTACCGGCACGCCGACGTGAGGAAAATCCATCAATTGAAGGGGGTCTCTTTTTCATAACTACTCCACCTATAATACATAACCATCGCACATTATTAAAGATGGTTACGCTACACTTTTTACATTAACATATGCAAATTGGTGTATAGTAGATGAAGATGAGTGTTAGTTTTTTACAAAGACATCCGGCTATTAAAGATGGTCTTGGTATTCTTATGTTCGTAGCCTCTGTGGCTGTAGGCACTCTTTTTATTAATTCTTTTATATTTAGAACTTTCTCTGTAGTGGGACCAAGCATGGAGTCAACCATGTTTACTGGTGATCGTCTAATCGTCAACCGACTAGCCGTTACTGCTACTCAAATACAAAACAAGGAATACATCCCCAAAAGAGGTCAGGTAATTGTCTTTAAGAACCCAAACTATAACCCGTCCAATAACGATGAATATATCGTAAAGCGTGTTATCGCCTTCCCTGGTGAGCATGTCACTTTAGAAAACGGAAAGTTTACAGTCACAAACAATGAACATCCAGATGGATTCAACCCAGATGACGCCAACAACGGAGAGCCAGGACAGCCAACTAGTGGCAACGTTGACGTAACAGTACCAGACGGAACCCTGTTTGTGTCTGGCGACCACCGCGAAGGTAACTATTCGTTTGATTCGCGCAATGGACTTGGCTACGTACCATTTTACGACGTAATCGGTCCAGTTGGATTGCGCATCTGGCCAATTCCAAACATGAGAACTTTCTAGAGAACTTTCTAGCTAGCCTTGCTAGCTAATAAATTCTCAATCCTCTTTAGATCATCCTGATCTTTAAAGGTGATTGTAATGCGTCCAGAACCTTTAGAATTGCTACTAATCTTCACTTTTGTATCTAAGTGCTTTGATAGCCTTTCAACCTCTTTTTTGTGCAGAGTTAGCTCGCGAGAATCGGCTGCACCAATCGGTTGCTTTTTGATGTCTCCCTTTTTTAACTGAACAGCCATCTGCTCTATCTTACGCACGCTCCAACCTTCATTGATAATACTATGCAGTAGCGACTCTGCTAAACTTGGCTCAAGACCTATTAAAGGCCTGGCTTGACCTTCGCTTATGAAAGATTCTGCAACGGCCTTTTGCACAACTTTGGGTAGTTTTAGTAAGCGCATTTTATTACTTACCGTACTAACCGACCCGACGCCCATACGCTTAGCAATCTGATCAAGCGTCATGTTAAATTGATCACGCAGCTTCATATAGGCTGTGGCAGTTTCTAGCGGATTTAAGTCACGCCGTTGTAAATTCTCTATCAAAGAAAGCTCGAGCTTATGCTGGTTACTTAGAGTGCGAACTAATGCCGGAATCTTTTTTAAGCCTGCTCTACCAGCCGCACGCCAGCGTCGTTCACCAGCCACAATCATATAACCATCACCCCTGGGAGTAACTACAATTGGCTGCAGTACGCCATGCTCTTTTATAGAAGAAGCTAACATCTCTAAGGCCGCCTCATCAAAAACCCTGCGTGGCTGATCTGGATCTGGTATAATTTGATCTAATTTAATATTACGAAGCTCGCTAATTTGCTCGTCTTGAGCGGCAGTCGGGTCAAATGACTCATCAAAAAGCTCATCTGGGATTAGCGAACTAAATCCTCTCCCAAGTCCTCTTTTCTTAGCCGACACGATCTAACACCTCCTTTGCAACCGACTTATAGGCCCGTGCACCTTTGCTCCATCTATCATATTCTCCTATAGGAATGCCGTGACTCGGTGCCTCTGCTAACCGAATATTACGAGGAATCGTCGTTTTGAATACCTTACCAGGAAAATGTTTTTTAATCTCTTCATGCACCTGCTGACTCAAGCTAGTACGATTGTCTACCATTGTCGGCAATACACCCAGCAAGTCAAGCGTTGGATTCATACTTTTTCTGACTAGCTTCATAGTTTCAAGCAACTGACCCAAGCCCTCCAGCGCGTAGAACTCAGCCTGCACTGGCAACAATACATACCGTGCCGCTATTAAGCCGTTGACAGTTAATAAACTTAGACTTGGCGGACTATCAATGATAACCATATCAAAATTTGGAGTGTTATCTATGGCATTACGCAAACGGGTAAAGCGTCTATGCGCCTGAGCCAACTCTACTTCTGTGTTAGCCAGATGCGGTGTACTAGGAGCTAACCATAAATTTTTAAATTCAGTCTTAATCATGACATCGCGAAGCTGCTTGGTTTCTAGCATGACCTCACTCATAGTGCCCTCTAGCTTTTCCTTATCAACGCCAAGACCACTAGTGGCATTACCTTGTGGGTCAAAATCAACCAAAAGAACTTTTTTACCAGATCGCGCTAGATAATAAGCAAGATTAACAGCACTGGTTGTCTTTCCAACCCCACCCTTTTGATTTGTCACAGAGATAACAGTCGCCACTTATTTATTTTCCCTCATACTAAAACCATTATAGCATGAGCACCATAAATCTGATGCCATTTTACATCTTAGTATTTATGACAAATATTTTTTACGCAAGGAAACTGAAACTGTAGCCACGGCTAAAACTGCCATCGCCGATAGAAAAAGGCTCACAGCAACCCCCATGTCGCTAAAATACCTAAACGACATGCTAACTAGCGTAATAGTTAAAAATATTGCAGCAATAATAAATGAGCTTGTGTTTCTTTTGGTAATGCTACGATAAAAAAGACCCAAAACAGAAGTTATCAGGATTAAGTTCCATAACAACTCAAGCTTTCCGTATGCAGCTGTAAGCATAGCTAAGAATACTATAAACTGAGCTAATCCATCAAAAATATTATAAGATATAGACTTAGGAGATAGCCGAACCGCAGCCCTAGTTAACGTAGCTATCAATAAACCAAATCCTATAAAAACTAGCGCGTGAGCATCTGCCGAAACTGTCCTCAACGCCACCAACAGTCCAAGCATGAAAGATAAAACAGACACACTAGCTATTAAAATTCCAAATCCAGACACTAGCGCAACCCTACGACGAAGAACATGTGCATAAAGAACATGCAACAGCGCTACTATAAACATTAACTCAGAAAATACAAGCAAATATACCTGAGTTTGTTTGCCACTACCAACTAAATGGGAGGTTAAATATCCAGCTGCAAATACTAATAACATAGAACCTGTAAAATTAAGGGATAGAACCATACCTCGCCTAACATCGTTGTCAGCAGAATGTTTGGTCTGCACCAGAACTAAAATCCAGATAAATACAGCCGCCAACAGACAAACAATAGCCCCAACCAATCCCGGATCATTGCCTGTCAGCTGCCACACTAGAGCCTGGATAGACGAAAACAGAATGACTCCACCAGCCATATACATAAAATCTATCGCAGACAGTCTGTTGGTCGATGGCAAAGAATTGTCAGCGTCCACGCCACTGCGACGATCAACACCAGCTCTACTTGCCTCCGCAATAGCCACTAATTCATCAGGTGAAACCTTACCCTGATTAACCATCTCCCTAACCAAAACTAGTGCCTTTTGGTTACTTTTTTTCTTAACCATTACTTTACCCAGCCCAAAAACTTTACACTGTCGCTACTATAGTAAGAATTCCTCTCACTAGTTAGGTAAATAGGACGCTTAGCAATCCCCTTCTCTAATCTCCACAGCCTGTTGTAGTCGCTGCCAATAAACACTGAAACATCCCTAGGGTCATTACGATTTAGAACATAGCCGTCTGGTGATTTTGAGTTTGAATTCAGTTGATATTTTTGTGCTTCATCTAAGCTTATAGATCTAAAGCTATCCTCCTTGACGTTATAATAGTAAAGCACATACCTTCCCTCGCCAACCTCAAATCTATCATCATAATCAATATCTGATATATCTTCAGGTTTCTTATCAGACTGGACAACCTTTCCATAACTATCAACAGCGAACTCAGGATGACTCCTGCAGTAGCCGTGACATATTTCATAGATAAAATCGTGCTGAGGATTAGCCGTAAGTCTTGGTATAAAGGCAATACTCAGGGCTAGCAAGAATACACCTGTCGGTATACTGAACAGAATTATAAGATCTTTTGTTGCGCCTTTTCTGAATAAACCCCCAGAAGGTCTCTTAGTCTTAGTCTTAGTTCTAGTCTTAGTCTGCGACTTAGCCATATGTCACTCCCACCGCCACACCGTAGCTTTAATTAATAAGCCTAATTGTAACATAAAACCCTGCTACTTAGAGCAGGGTTTTTATTTACTTACCTATCTTGGTAATTTCTATCTTGCTATACTTTTGTCGGTGCCCCGTTTCTTTATGAACACGCTTTTTAGCTTTGTAGCGAATTATTCTTAGCTTCTCGCCCTTTACAATCTCTTCAACCACTTTAGCCTTTACTTTTACGCCCTTTACATGCGGAGCGCCAACCTCGGTCTTGTCACCATCTATTGTTAATAGCGCTTCAGTCTCGAGCTCTTTTGTGCCTTCCGGGAGGAGGTCCACCAGGAGGGTCTCTTTTTCNNATACTGCTTGCCGCCTACTTTAATGACTGCTTTTTTTGCCATGATTTCCTCTTAATTAATTATCAACCCTATCAATTGTAACAGATGTCGACCCAACTTGCAAGCAAATCACCCCACACTGAAGCGGGGTGATTATTGTTTATAGTATATACGCTAGATATCCAAGACGACAGCCGTCTTATCATCAGACTTTTTACTAATCTTATAAAACTCCTCAGCCGACTCCTTAGCCGTCTTGGGCGCAAAACCACGTTTCATTTCCTCGTCTGAAAGGAATTGATCTTCCCAGTCTCCTGTTATGCCGTCGCTACACAACAAAATGCGATCACCATCAGTAACTTCGACAATATGCATCTCAGCAAGCACATCGCCACTGTCACCTGTAAGCTTCATGTCACGCAACGAATTATGCACCACGTTACCCTTCGACTGATCAGTTACGATACTGCGAATACTGCCATCATTGCTTCTAATAAACATCCTAGTATCACCCGCATGTAACACGCCTAAATACTTCTTGCCCTCTATCTCATGCGAAGTTACAACGGTACCAACTGCATTTGCGTTACTTCCTTCTAGTTTGTCGCTCATCTCTTTCTTAACGGCGGAATGAAGCTTGACAAGCTCACTCTTAATATGATGTACCTCTGTAGGTTTATTGAGATTTTTGATACGCTCGGTAGCGATATAGTCGTAGGTTCCTTTCTTAGCCGCTTCAGCAGCTAGGCGACCACTACTAAGGCCACCCACGCCGTCAATAACAGCATAAATACCCAAATCGCTGTCAACCAGCGACACATCTTCGCTCACGCGGCCTGGTTCACGAGCATACTCAATAACGCCTACATCTCGAACTACAGGATCTGTCTCCGTGTTAGAAGCCTCAAGTTCAGCCGAAGGTTTCGTTCGATCTGGCTGACTATCCACTCCTATCTCATCAGTGATCTTATTAGGATCCTTGCCGGCTTTAGCCTGTGAAGTCTCTAGTGTATCATCACCAGAATCATTTTTAGTGTCTGATAATTTTGATATCATACCAGTCTCGGAATCTTCTGATGCAGGCAGGAAGTAGTCTGGTTTTATTCCACCAGGCCTCTTCTTGCTCATCATACTCATAAGGCCTTTTTTTACATCCTCAAGTGCAACTTCTCTATCGCTAGCCCCACCTTCGCGACTGTTTACTAATCCTAGTCGTAACATTAATGGAGTTTTGTCAGTAGCAGGACGCACACCCAAAACGCCAGGATACACTATGCCCTTATCGGTCATACCCCAAGTTGCACCAACCCATCCTCGATCCTCAGCAAGTGCCAGGAACCGTGACGTGTAAGCCTCATCAGATTCATCCTCGTGGCGTTTTAGTAGCTCAATTTTACGCTCTTCCTCTGAAGACACCTCCAGCTCTGGCTTGGCGGCGGTACGTGGTTCTGATGCTACGCTAGCTTCAGCAGACTTAGCAACCTCTTCACTATTACGTGATGCCACGTCCCTGGTTTTGCGCATATCTGCAGTAACTGCAGTTCCACCTAAACCCTGTCTATACTTACGAAATCTATCTAAAATATCTAAATCTTCTTTAGTTGCCTCATAGAACGTCTCAGGACTAGCTATAATAGAGTTTTTATTTCTCTTTTTATCCACGACTATTAACTCCTCTTCTCATTAATATAGTCCTGCAGCAATGATTCATAAAGTTCATCGGTGTTGACCACGTTTATATCTAGCCAGTGCCTGGCTTTTTCTTCACCGCTAGCTTCGCTCACGGTATAAAACTCTTCCCTTTGTGAATCGGTCAACATCTCGTCAACCAATAACATTAGACGATTGTTGATGATTGATCGCACATTAGCAACCACTTCCTGCTTTGTATTATCTGGTGATTTCTCAAAACCTAGCTCTTGTATAATTTTTTCATCAGTCATATTAATCTACTCCTTATTTATAACTTTAGGCTACCACAAGCCCCTATCTACCATCCACTGCTTAGCGAACTCTGTTACACCCTCTACCCATTGAGCTTCGCCCGGAGTAGTTAAGCGTATATCGCCAGCATACCTATAAATATCAGCTCCATTAGAACCTGCTATATCAATATAGTCGGCACCGAATTTATCTACTAGTGAGCTATGCAAATCGAATGCTTGCTCTGGCGATAGACTGCGACCATTAACTGACGCAAAGTCCATTAACTCATGTGTGTAGCCGTGCCCATACTCAACATTAAAATTTTGTCCGAGCACCTCAGGTTCACCACTAGGCACAGCCTGTTCGGCCCCGTCAGGCACAGCCTGCTCAGCCCCATCAGGTGCGGCAGCTCCACCATCACCAGGCGCAGCCCGCTCGACTCCTGGCGCTTCGCTAAACAGACTTTCACGAAGACCACGACCAAGTGAAGATCCCAGTGAGGCGCCAGTTGCCCCAAGTGCAGCTGCCACCTTCATACGGCGTCGGTTAGAAAGTATCTCATCACTCGTGCGACCTTCAGTAATATCGATTACTTCGCTCGTAGCCAACTCAGCTCCGTCATCACTGAAGTCGTAGCTGTCGATTAATTTTTGCTTTTTGTCAAAGTCCTGAGAAGCCTGAACTTCGGCTACGGTAGCACCGTTATAGTCTTTCATCTGAGCATTAGCTCGTCGCTTAGACACATGCCTAGCAACAGCTCCGCCGGTTAAGGCACCGACGATCGGCACCATAGCACCCCCTGCGCTAGCACCTAAAGCAAATCCACCAGCCACACCAACAAGACCACCTGCCGCTAACACTGTTGCTGCCTTAACAGCCTTGCCCTTCCAGCCCTTTTGGTTCACCCACCAATCAACAAACTTATTAGTATCCTTGCTGTATTTAGTGCGATACTCAAGAACCAAACCTTCAAACTCTGCTTCTGACTGAATCTGAGCGCGCCTTAGTTCACTTTCAATAGCCTCAATGCTCGCACCCTGAGACTCAAGTTGACTACTGATAGAATCCATAGCCCTGCCGATAGACTCTTCATAGGCGTCCTTAGACTCTAGAATTGGCCTATCCATTAAGTTATTAACCTTATCGATTAATTTACTAACAACCGGGATTTTACGCAATAACCTACCAGCAAGCGACTTGTCACTACTAGCAAACCTTCTGATTGTAGAATTACGGCCCTCTGCTGTAAACCTAGCGTAATCTACCAATGATTCAGATAGCTCACGTGCCAGCTCTTCGTCAAACTTATAAGAGTACGCTTCCTGCAACTGTATCTGCTCTTCTTCTGGAGATTTTTTAGACTCCTCATCAACTAGCTCATCTATAGCATCTTGCAAAACTTCAACGCTACTAGGCTTATCTTCATCTATGCTGCTATCCCGCTCTTTATCTATATCGCCACTTCTCTCTTCATCTATACTGCTGTTTCTATCAATTCTAGCCTCTACCCCATCCACTGTCCTG